>JGI20225J20221_1001798_pt1 | contig 11093 bp, 10 predicted proteins | sample BioMet4_FD_20221 | JGI IMG/M metagenome (IMG submission 20221) | reverse complement strand
CGCGCGAGCGCTACCGGTTCGACGCCGCCTGCACGGACCCGACCAGGGCTGGCGCGCAGTACGTCCCCAGCTGCTCGAAGGGCAACCCCGAGGTGCCGCAGAGCACCTACGACCGGATCGCCGCGCTGTGGCAGGCGTCCCTCAAAAGCGAGAAGCAGCCGGGATAAGTGACAAAAGTTTGTCCCTTATGCTCTCAGAAATTGTGAGAAACGTCAATTTGGTTTAATTTGTCCAACACGCAAGTTTAATTATTTTAATTACAAGCCGAAACAACAGGGCTATACTGAATCCAGAAGTTCTGCAGAACGTCTCTGAATCAGAATAGGTATACAGGAAGAAAAGGAGATTGAAACATGAAAAAGCACATTCGTTTGTTGGCGATCCTGCTGGCAGTGCTGATGCTCGGCTCCATGTTCACCGGCTGCGCCAAAAAGACTGCCTCCGGCTCCGCGTCCGGCACCACGGCCGCGTCGGCCGGCTCGGCTTCCGCCGCCTCGGCCCAGAGCTCCGGCTCGGACGACTGGGACGGAAATATGGATAACCTCTATACCATCGACATCCTGGCCGATACGAGCTATGTCGATTCCTCGCTCGACACCGCGATCGGGCAGTACATCGCGCAGAAATTCGGCATCGCGTTCAACTATCTCACCTATTCCGGCGACATGCAGGAAAAGCAGGCGCTGATGCTGGCCGGCGGCGACTTCAACGAGATGCAGTACATGCAGTACCAGACCATCGTGCAGCAGTACATCGATGCCGGCGCGCTGCTCAATCTGGACGACTACAAGGATCTGCTGCCTGACTTCTACACGCGCTTCGCGGATCTGATCCCCTACTGGCGCGCGGCCTCCAAGGACGGTGGTCTGTACAAATGGGAGAGCGCGACGCCGCGCACCGTCGACACGGAGATCCCGCACTTCGATATCATGGTCCGCTCCGACGTGCTGGAGCACTACGGCTGGCCGAACCTCGTCACCGCGAGCGACTGGAAGGCGTTCCTGGCCAAGGCCGTGAAGGATTTCCCGACCAGCTATGACGGACAGAGCACCGTCGGCCTGACGACCCCTCTGGCAGAATCCTGGGGCATGCAGGGCGTTGCTGCCATCGGCTATGAAAAGGGCGACACCTACGTGGCCGCCGGCAACGACTACTACACCTACAACGACAAGACCCAGCAGTTCGAGGATTATCTGCTGAATCCGGAGGCAAAGGAATCCTTCCAGTTCTTCAACGACCTGTACAAAGAGGGACTGTTGGACGAGGAGTGCTTCACGGACACCTCTGACAACACGCTCGCCAAGATGAGCGACGGCCGCGCCATCGCCGTCTGGTACATGAGCTGGAATAACAGCACGGCCAACGCCGCCCTGACCGAGGCCGGCCATCCCGAGATGAGCTACATCCAGCAGCCGTTCCAGCTCGACTCCCAGGCCGGACAGAAGTACACGGCGCCCGCCATCTACTCCTATCCGTATATGTCCTACGGCGTCACCACCAACTGCAAGCACCCCGAGCGGCTTCTGAAGTTCATCAACTGGTGCTGCACGGAGGAGGGCCAGCTTCTGCTCCAGAGCGGCATCGAGGGCACGCATTACACGGTTGAAAACGGCAAGCGCGTTCCGACCGACCTGCGCTATCAGTGCTCGTCCGACGAGGCCACGGCCAAGAAGGAAGGCCTCATGGACGGCGATGTATTCCCGCTGCGCGGCCTGCCCATGTGCTTCACGCTGGCCGAGGACGGCCAGCCCTACAACCTCTCGCAGGATCAGACCTACATCGACGAGCACGGCCTGTCCGACCGGGAGAAGGAGGCCTTCGCCGGCCTCGGCTGGAAGACCTCCAACCAGTGGTGGGCTGAAAACGTGGAGGCCATCGACCCCGGCTATTTCCAGTCCTGCGCGCTGGACACCACGAGCGATCTCGGCAAGGTGGGCGCCAAGATGGTGGAGCTCCGCGTGAAGTACTCCGCCAATCTTCTGATGGCGGACAACTTCGACGACGTCTGGAGCCAGCTGATGACCGAGTACGACAAGCTCGACCATCAGAAGGTGATCGACGCCATGAACGAGACGCTGGCGGGCTATGTGGCCGCCAAGAACGCAGCCAGCAAATAAACAGCAAGCAGATCTTTGAATCCGCCCGGCGGGAGCGCTGCCAGAGGCTCCCGCCGGGCGGATCCCCAAAACAGGAGGAAAACGATGAAAGGTTCCCTGTCCGGCGGGGCAATCCCCGCGCAGAGCAAGGCGCGCCGGCTCGGTCTCAAACTGCGCCGGCAAAAGTGGCTCTTTTTGATGCTTCTGCCGGCGTTTGCCTGCGTCGTGCTGTTCAACTATCTTCCGCTCGGCGGCTGGTACGTCGCGTTTTCCGAGTATCAGCTGGGCGATTCCCTGTTCGGCGGGAAATTCGTCGGGCTCAAGTATTTCCAGAAGATCTTCGAGCAGAGCTCCGATCTCGTCTATCTGATCCGCAACACGCTGGTCATCAACGGCGTGACGATCCTGCTCAATCTGACCGTCGCCCTGTTCCTGGCGATCCTGCTCAAGGAGCTTTTGTGGAAACCCGGCGCCAAGGCCGTCCAGACCGTGACCTTCTTCCCCTACTTCGTCTCCTGGGTGATCGCGTATTCGATCGTGTGGTCGCTGCTGTCGGTCAACTCCGGCGCCATCAACCAGTTCCTCGTCCGCGTCGGCGTCCTCAAAAAAGGGCTCAACATCCTGGGCGACGCCAAATACTCCTGGCAGCTGATGATCCTGCTGAACCTTTGGAAATTCACGGGCTACAACACGGTCATCTTCCTCTCGGCCATCGCGGGCATCCCGGCCGAGCAGTACGAGGCCGCGGCCCTCGATGGGGCCAACCGCTTCCAGCAGATGCACTACGTCACGCTGCCGAACCTGCTGCCGACCGCCGCAGTCCTGCTCATTATGAACTCCGGCTGGATCCTGAGCTCCAACCTTGAGCAGTTCTTCATCTTCTCCAACTCCACGAACTGGTCCAGGATGGAGGTGCTCGACATGTACATCTATAAATTCGGCCTCAAAATGCTGGATTTCCCATACGCCACCGCCATGAGCATCATCAAGACGATTGTCAGCATCCTGCTGCTGATCTTCGTCAACTGGCTGACCAAGCGCATGAGCAAAACGTCCGTACTCTAGGAGGTAATCACATGAGATACACGCCGCGCAGGTCGATGCCCATGATCCGGTCCCAGTCCTCCGGCTTCGTATCAAGCAGCTTGCCCGCCAGATGGATGCCGGCATTGTTGAACAGGATATCGCAGTCGCCAAATTCGGTTTTTACATACTCTGCGAGCATCTTCACCTCTGCCTCATTGCCCACGTCGCACGGCACGAAGCGCACGCTGTCCGCCAGATTCTGCTGCGCAAGCTCCGTCAGCAGGCGGTCGACGGTATCTCTTCTGCGGCGCGCACAGAAGACGACCTTCGCACCCTCCTCGGCAAAGCGTTTAACGGTGGCCAGGCCGATGCCGGAGCTTGCGCCGGTCACGACCGCGATTTTATCCTTCAGTCTCATCATGATCATCCTTTCTTCTGTGCCCTGCGGCACCTCGTAAGACCATTATAGGATGCCCCGGCCGCATTTCCATGCAGATTCAGATGAGAAAGTTTTACTCTGATTGGATTTTTCACGCGCGCGCCCAAGCCCAGCCGCTGTTTCGGATTCCAATCATTTTGAAAGGATTCCAATTCAAAGTCGATGTACCTGTTTTGTAAATCATGCTATATTTTTTGCAGGCCGCAAAGGCTGAATTGTTGTATTGTCACAAATCAATGAGGAGGATTGGATCATGAGAAAACACATTGCACTTCTGCTGGCGATCGTCATGCTGGCGGGACTCGCCGCCGGCTGCGCCAGCCAGACGGCGACGGCAAGCACCGGCTCCGCATCCCAGAGCGCGGCGGCTCCGGCCGCTTCCGCTTCCGCATCGTCCGCTGCGTCGGCATCCGCATCGGCCGCGTCGTCCGACGCAGCCGCGAAAGGCGGATATACCATTGCACTCTGCAACAACTCTCTGGGCGAGACCTGGCGTGTCCAGATGGTCGCGGAGTTCCATCAGGCGGCTGACGCGCTCGTGGAGCAGGGCGTTCTGAAGCAGTACTACGAGACCAATGCAGACGCGGACGCGTCCAAGCAGATCGCCGACATGGAGGATCTGATCGCCAAGGGCGTCGACGGCATCCTCATCGCGCCGCAGAACCCCACCGCTCTCAACGACATCATCTCGGAGGCGATGGACGCCGGCATCAAAGTCGTCGTCTTCAACAGCGCCTGCGACGAGAGCTTCACCAACTATACCTCCTATGTCTACCAGGACAACTATGAATTCGGCAAAATCAACGCGGAATTCCTGGTCAACGCGCTGAACGGCAAGGGCAAGATTATCGCGCTGCAGGGCGTTGCGGGTGTGTCCATCAACGCCGAGCGCTGGCAGGGCGCCAAGGACGTCTTTGACCAGTACCCCGACATCGAAGTCGTAGGCGAGGCCAACGGCAACTGGGACTACGCCGACGGCAAGGCCGCAACCGAAGCTCTGCTCTCTGCGAACCCCGTGATCGACGGCGTGTGGTCGCAGGGCGGTGCAATGACGCAGGGCGCAATCGACGCGTTCATCGCGGCGGGCCGTCCGCTCGTCCCCATGTCCGGCGAATCCGGCAACGGCTTCATGGCCTCCTGGAAAAAATACCAGGGCGTGGATAATTTCTCCTCCTGCGCCCCGATTTATGACCCGGCTATGGTCGTCGACGCCATGGACGTTCTGGTCAAGGCTCTGAACGGCGAGACCGTCGAACAGAACATCAAGCTGCCGATGGATCAGGTCACCACCGAGACGCTTGATCAGTACTACCGCCCGGATCTGCCCGATTCCTACTGGGCCGGCTCGCGCCTGACGGAAGAGAATCTGCAGAAGCTGTTTGCGAACTGACGCGAAAATGCAATAAGGTTGGGCCTCCGGCGTCAGCTGGAGGCCTGATTCTGATTCAGATTCTTTTAACCATATCACAAATCCAGCCGTACCGGCCGTTCGTCCGGCGGCTTGCAATACTTTTTTAAGGAGGCCTGTCGGATGTCGGAGTGCATCTTGCAAATGGAGCACATCACGAAATATTTCACCGGCGTTACCGCGCTGGACGACGTCAATCTGTCCTGTCGGAAGGGAAAGATCCATGTTCTGGCCGGAGAAAACGGCGCGGGCAAAAGCACCATTCTGAAAATTCTGGCGGGCGTTTACCCGCCGGACAAGGGGACGATCCGTCTGCGCGGAAAGGAAGTCCGCTTTTCCTCCCCGCTCGACGCCCAAAAGGCCGGCATCGCGATGGTCTTCCAGGAGCTGACGCAGATCAACGAGCTGACGATCTTTGAAAATGTCTTTCTCGGAAGCGAGCCGCGGCGCGCGGGGCTGATCGACCGCGCAAAGCAGATGGAGCTGCTGCAGCGCTGCATGGATAAATACGATCTTCAGCTGAATCCCGCCACCATCGTAGACCGGCTCTCGGTCGGTCAGAAGCAGCTGGCGGAGATCCTCAAAACGCTCGTGCGCGACCCCGAGATTCTCATTCTTGACGAGCCTACGTCCGCGCTCACGAAGGAAGAGGTGGAGATTCTCTTCCGCATCATGCGCAGGCTCGCAGACGAGGGCAAGGCCGTCATCTTCATCAGCCACCGCATGGAGGAGATGTTCCGCATCGGCGACGAGGTCACGATCTTCAAGGACGGTCAGTTTGTCGATCACTGCGCTGTGTCCGAGCTGACGACTGACTCTCTCATCCGCAAAATGATCGGACGGACGCTGCAGGACGTCTTTCCGCCCCACTGTGCGCAGCCCGGCGGCGAGACGATTCTGGAGGTGAAGGGCTACAAGCTCTCCGAAAGCGCCCTGCCCGTCGATTTTCAGGTCAAAAAAGGCGAGATCATCGGAATCGCCGGACTTGCGGGACACGGCCAGACCGAATTCATCAACTCCCTCTCCGGTCTCTATCGCTCGCACGGCGGAAGCATCACGCTCAACGGACGCGCAATGCATATCAGCTCCAGCTCGGCCGCCGTCAAAAACGGGATTGCCCTTGTTCCAAGCGATCGCAAGCAGGAGGGGCTGATGCTCTTCCAGAGCATCCGGAACAACATTGCCATCGGCAGCATCGACCGCAGGAAGCGGCTGGGATTTCTGGTGGACAACCGGGCGGAGCGCAAAACCGTCGAGGAATACCGGCAGCTGCTGAAGATCAAAATGGCGGCCCCCGCGCAGCCGGCAGTTGAGCTTTCCGGCGGCAACCAGCAGAAGGTCGTGCTGGCCAAGGAGCTTGCGATCCAGCCGGCGCTCATTCTCTTTGACGAGCCGACCAAGGGCATCGATGTGGGCAGCAAACGCGAATTTTACTATATCATGCGCGATCTGGCCGACCACGGCGTCGCCGTCATCCTGTATTCCTCCGACCTCATGGAGGTCATCGGGCTCAGCGACAAGGTGCTCGTCATGTATGAAAACAACGTCACCGCGCAGCTGGTCGGCGCGGAGATCACCGAGGAAAACATCATGCGCCATGCCATGGGCATTTCAAAGAAACGGGAGGGCTCGCGCCATGCCGAATAAGCGTATTCGCGTTCCGCGCCTGCGCGGCGCGGACTATACCTATCGCTACTTCCACCAGTGGTTTATCGTCGTCTTCATGGTGCTCGCCATCACTGTCATGTGTCTGGCGTCGAGCAGCTTCCGCAGCGCCTATAACCTCGGAAACCTGATGAACACCTGCTTTCCGCTGATTCTCGCGGCGCTGGGCCAGTTCCTCGTCATCCTGACCGCGGGCATCGACCTCTCTGTCGGCAGCATGCTGACGCTGGGCAACTGTCTGAGCGTGTACATCATGACGCGTATCCCCACCGTGCCGGGCTTGCTGCTCGCGCTGGCCGCGACCGTGGTCTGCGGGCTGGTCTGCGGCGCAGTCAACGGACTGTTCATCGCAAAGTTCCGTCTGCCGGCAATCATCGTCACGATCGCTACAGCCGCCGTCTTCCAGGGCACGGCGCTGGTGCTGCTGCCGGATCCGGGCGGCTCGATTGTGCCCGCCCTCAAGACCTTCCTAAAATGGAAAGCGTTCGGTCTCATCCCGGTCACGTTCTTTCTGACCGTGCTGGCAATTGTCCTGATCCTGCTTCTCACGAACCGCACCCCCCTCGGGCGTGCGCTGCGGGCCGTGGGCGGAAACGAAAGCGCCGCCTTCGGCAGCGGCATCAAGGTCGCGCGCGTTAAATTCACCGCCTACGTGCTCAGCGCCCTGCTGGCTGCGCTGGCCGGTCTCTATCTCTCCGCGAGAACCAGCAGCGGCGACCCGAACATCGGCAGCAGCTACACCATTTATTCCATCAGCGCGACCGTCGTCGGCGGCACCATGATGACCGGTGCGGTCGGGCAAGCCTACGGCACCGCCTGCGGCGCAGTAATCATTTTTCTCATCAACAACATTCTCAACATGCTCGACGTCAGCGCCTTCTACCAGTACGCGATTCAGGGCGCTGTTCTGATCTTCGCGCTGATGGTCGGCAGTCTTGAGACGCGGCGCGAGCGGGCGTGAGGAGGCGCGGTATGATGACTTCTAAAAATTGGCTGGGCTTCGTAAAGACGCGCTTCAACCAGTACGCGGTCTATCTCTTCCTCGTGCTGATCCTGCTGCTCGCGCAGCTGTATTCCCCGACCTATCTGCAGCTTACGCACATGATGGGCGTACTGCGTCTGGCATCGTTCATGGGTATGGCCGCGATCGGTCAGACAATCGCGATTCTGTCCGGCGGCATCGACCTCTCCATCCCCTACACGATCTCTTTCTCCTACATTCTGGCCGCGCAGTACATGGCCAAAACCAACGCCAACATTCCGCAGGCGATCCTGGCCTGCGCCATTCTGGCGCTGCTGGTCGGCGTCGTCAACGGCGCCGGTGTGTGCCTGCTGCGGATTCCCGCCTTTATCATGACCCTCGGCGTCGGGACCGTGGTGCGCGGCGCCTACATGATCTGGACCAAGGGCACGCCCAAGGGCTACACAGCCCCGCTCATCAACGACATTGCCAACCGCAGCCTTGGGCCCGTGCCCTATATTGTTCTCGTCTGGCTCGTGCTGGGGACGGTCGCGATGATCATGCTCAAATGCACGCCGTACGGCCGGAAGATTTACGCCGTGGGCAGCAATGCCCGGGCCGCCCGCTTCTCCGGCATCAACACGCGGGCGATTCTGTTCAGCGTATATATCCTGTCCGCCGTCGCGGCCTGCATCACGGGCTTCTTTCTGATCGGCTACACCGGGGAGAGCTATCTTGACGCGGGCAGCTCCTACGACACGGCGGTCATCGCAGCCGTCATCATCGGCGGCACGTCCATCCAGGGCGGCAAGGGCAGCTATCTCGGCTCCGCCGCCGGTTCCATCATCATGGTCGTATTCACCGACTTTCTCCAGATCATCCGTATGTCCGCCGGACTGCGGCAGGTCGGCCAGGGCGTCCTCATTCTGCTGCTCATCATGATGTATGCCCGCGAGAGCAAGGTTCGGCTGTAACAAGGAGGCTTTTGTGAAACTGATTGATATTTCCCGGCCGCTGCCGGAAGCGCCGAAATACCCCACCGCGCCCGAGACGGTCTTCTCTCCGGTGAGCCGGATCGAGGCGGGCGACGAAAGCAACTTCTGCCATCTGTTCACCAACACGCACGCCGGCACGCACGCGGACGCCTTCCGCCATTTCGTCGCCGGAGCCTGCGGGATCGGAGAGATGCCCCTCTCCCTCTATTACGGCCCGATCCGCGTTTTGAGCGTTCCGGAGCGTACGCTTCTGACGCCGGCGCATTTTGAAGGACGGCTGTCCGGCGCCGAACGGCTCGCGCTCCACGGNGGCGGCTTCAGCTATCTGACGCCGGAGGCCGCGGAGCTGCTTGTACGCGCCGGCATCCGCTGTCTGGTCACAGACGCGTGGAGCCCCGCTCCGCTCGACAATGAAAAGCAGATTCACCAGCTGCTCCTGCAGGCGCAGGTGGCGATCGTCGAAAATGTCACGCTCGAGCACGTGCCCGACGGCGACTATCAGCTGATCGCCTTTCCGGCCAACTTTGGCCGGGCGGACGGCGCTCCCGTCCGCGCCGTGCTCCTGCAGGAGGACTGAGTCCCCGCCCGGCAGCGCATAAAAAGACCGCCATGGCTTCCCGGAAGAGGCCATGGCGGTTTTCTATGAGTCTATCGAGTCAAACAGCCTGTGCAGATTATCGTCCGTCAGCTGCGTGTCGCACCAGAAGGAGTCCGGCAGATCGGGGCGATACAGCCGGCGCACATCCTCACTGTAGTAGGTCTCAATCGGCAGCTGTTCGTCGAAGGCCACTTTTTCGCCGTTCAGCGCGCGGATCAGCGTTTCAAGTGCCGTGACGGAGATGGTCGTCGTATAACAGGGCGCAATGGATTCGAATTGATCCACGCCCATATACTTGAGCCACGTGCGGAAATATCCGTTTCCAGCTTCCCCGGACATGGGGACAAGCGGCCTGCCCGCCTCGACAAAAGCGTCGATCGCGCCCTGCGTCATGGCGCCGCCCTGCGACCAGACCCCGTCCACCTGGGGCACGGCCGCCAGCAGGGATTCGGTCGCGCTTTTGCCCTTTTCATAATCCCATTCTCCATAGGCCTCTCCCACAATCTTCAGCTTCGGGTATTCCTTCAATACGTCATGCGCGCCGTTCCAGCGGTCATCGGAGACTGAGTTGCCGGCGATCCCGTTCAACACCAGAATATTTCCCTCGCCGCCCAGCTGGTCGACCAGAAACTGCGCGCAGATCTGGCCGAACTCATAGTCCGACTGATATATTTTGGCGGCGATGGCGCTGCTGCTGGTCAGCGAATTGAAGTTCACCACCACAATGCCGGCGTCTACCGCCTTTTGGATGGCGCTGTTGAGCGCCGTGGGATTCACCGCCGCCAGCAGGATGCCGTCCACGCCCTTGGCGATCATGTCCTCCATGTCGCTGACCTGCTTGGATGCGTCGCTGTCTGCATTCGTCTCATAGTATTCCCGGATGACGCCCGCAGCCTTCAGCTGGTTTGCACGCTGCTCGAACTCCGCCACCATCTGCACGCGCCAGGTCTCGCTGAGACTGCAGTTGACGAGCGCGATGGTATATCCGCCCTCCGGCCTGGCCTTTGTGTGCAGCGCGGAGGTCGTCTCGCCGCCCGACGAGGCGTCCGACTGTGTTGAATTGTCTGCCTGCGTGCCGCTGGTCTTGGGGAGTCCGCAGGCCGCCAGGAGCGCGGCGGCCAAAATCAGCAGCAAAAGGACCCGGATTTTCTTCATGGTCTCCACGCCTGCCTTCTTTCCTTTTATTTAGAATACCACGTTTTCCCCGTTTCGAATAGTGTCTTTTCCTGCTGCCAGGCCTGAAAAGCAGACAGACCCCGATGGATCTGCCTGCTTTTCATTTCAGATTCTGGCGACGCCGGATTTTCTCGCGGCCTCGGCCACGGCCTTGGCCACGGCGGGGCCCACGCGGCGGTCGAACGCCTTGGGGATGATGTAGTCGGCGGAGAGCTCCTCCTCGGAGATGAGTCCGGCCAGAGCCATGGCGGCCGCCATCTTCATCTCCTCGTTGATGTCGCTCGCGCGCACGTCGAACGTGCCGCGGAAGATGCCCGGGAAGGCCAGAACGTTGTTGACCTGGTTGGGATAGTCGCTGCGGCCCGTCGCGATGACGGCCGCGCCGCCCGCCTTGGCGTCGTCCGGGAAGATCTCCGGCGTCGGGTTGGCGCAGGCGAAGATGATCGCGTCGCGGTTCATGGTTTTGACCATGTCCGTCGTGACCGTGCCGGGCGCGGAGACGCCGATGAACACGTCGGCCCCGACCAGCATGTCGGCAAGGCTGCCGGCCTTCTTCTCCAGGTTCGTGACCTGGGCCATCTCCTCCTTGATCCAGTTGAGGTTGTCGCGGCCCGCGTAGATGGCGCCCTTGCGGTCGCACATCGTGACGTTCCGGAAGCCCGCCGAGAGCAGCAGCCGAACAATCGAGATCGCCGCGGCGCCCGCGCCGGAGGTGACGATCTTCACGTC
>JGI20225J20221_1004060_pt2 | contig 11099 bp, 13 predicted proteins | sample BioMet4_FD_20221 | JGI IMG/M metagenome (IMG submission 20221) | reverse complement strand
CGTATTATCTCAATGAATTGCTGGGCTATTTGCTTGGAATGCGATGGAGCAAGTAACAAAAACCATGTGCCCAGGATCCTGGGCAGCCAGTTTGAGGTGCCAAATCCAGGGTCGACAGTACTGCCCCATCGAGAAATCCTCATTACTCGAAACGAAACGCAGCTAATTCATCTGGTTTCCGTATGAAATAGCCACGTGAAAACAAAAGCCCAAGCTGCTCATGCTCGGGCTTTCCTTCGAAGCTGGGCAACTTCCCAACTACTTCGGACTACGCAACCGACTCGGCTTAGGATGGATGGTCAGCAGCTGTGCACCGACGACAACGACGATGGCTCCCAAGACAAAACCCACGAAAATCGAAAACATACTATTCTCCTGGTTATCCGGTTAAAATCCCTAATCATCCTCTGGCAACATGATGGTCAGGACCGGCTCCCCGTGGTCACCGGGGCCGATATGGGCGACGACTTCGACAGTTTCTTTCCGTCCTGGAGCCATCAGGAAGTCGACCTTGAAGGTGACGCGGTCCGTGTTCACGGCTCTCCTGGCAGCGAACAGCGCCAAGATCATCAGATCATGGAGGCGGCCGGCGGCAGATTGCCCTTCACCCTCGAGTCCGGCAGGGACTTCGACATAGCCGTGGAACAGGTGATCGGTCACGACGGTGTTGAGTTTGAAGCCGATAGCCTTCGCAGCTTCGGTGACGTCGACCAACACGCCATCGGCAATCGCTTGCTTTCGGGAATAGGCATAAACGACGTTCCAGCTGTCATCCTTCGGCATTGTCAGCACCGTCCTGGTTTCGCCCAAGCAACTTTTCAAGTTTCTCTCGGAAAGTTCCCGTAAGTTCCAACCCTATTTCGGCGTAGCACCGGATAATCGTTCCATCGACATCGAGTCCCGAGGTATCCATAATCTTGAAAAGCTGCTCAATCGGACGAAATGCGTTGATGATCTCATCTTTCAAAGTGAGATTATCGAGGTGTTGTGGTGGCATAAGATATCCTTCTTTCCCTGGTACATGGGGAGATTTGGGAAGAAGGATACCCTGGGCCGGGGGGGCGGTCACGGGGACAAGGAAAATGCTGGAACTGGGGCGGAGCTTTTCGTACTTTGGGCCGGAGCGGGNNNNTCCTGGAAGTNCGGGGCTGGGGGAGCCCAATGGGGGAGGTTAGGGGAAAACGCCCAGGAGAGGCTCTGTCCGAGCGAACCCGAGGGGTGTCTGGGGATGCCGCCGGTGGGGAGAAGGGCGGGCCGGGTAGATACCGATTGGCAATTATTCCATATTTATCAGGCTCAAGAAGAAACNANNATGAAGATCGAAACCGAAAGATTGATTCTGAGAGAGCTTACACTGGACGATCTAGATGATTTGCACGCTATATTTTCTGATCCAGAATCGATGCAGCATTATCCTGGTCCATTTAGCCTGGAAAAATCCCAACAATGGATAAAATGGAACATTAAAAGTTACGCGACAAACGGATTTGGTCTGTGGGGTGTGATCCTAAAAGAAGAAAATAAGCTCATTGGTGATTGTGGCATTACGATGCAGAATATTTACGGCAAGATGGAGCCTGAAATCGGCTACCATATCAATAAATATTACACGAACAGAGGTTACGCTACAGAAGCGGCAATCGCCTGTCGTGATTATGCTTTTACAGTTTTGAATCTCAACAGGCTCTACTCGTACATGAAGTACACGAATGCCCCCTCGATGCGGGTAGCAGAGAAAAATGGCATGAAATTCGTGGCCGAAGTTGAGAATCAAAAAAATATTAAGACCAGAATTTATTCAATTTCTCGTGACGACATATCGTAGGCCGGTAATTGACCACATTTCGACATCGAAAATATCATCGTCTTTTTGCAAAAAATGTCCACCAGCTAATTGACATAGAAAAATTTTAACATATCATCTCCTTTGTCAGAAAACTACGCAAACTCAAGGAGACACCCTATGCCTCGTGGAGAATCGAAATTCGATGCGGTAAAACTTCGCGGCCTCATCAAAGAGGGCAAAAATGCCCAGCAGATCATGGACGCTTTCGACATCAAGAAACCGATGTTGAAGTCCTACGTAGCTCGGTTGATCCAGCTGGACGAGGAATTTCACAAGGTCGCTGGCATGGAGGAGCGCGCTGTCGCTGGTGCTCCGAAGTTCGGGAAGAATGGAATCCACCTGAGCGCAGCCCTGCTGAAGAGCTACGGCTTCAACCCGGGGGAGAGCTTCAAGTTCTCTGCTCCAGAAGCTGGGAAAATCATCCTGGAAAAAATCTAGCAAGCTAATTTTTCAGGAATATTGTACAGATAGGCCCACGTCGTCCTGTGAAGATGGTGACGTGGGTCTTTATTTGTTTGCGGGAAAACGATATTGTTATCTTTGTGGAGAGTAACTCATGGAATGGATAGAATTAAAAGAAAAGTTCTCTGATAAAAATGTTCTTATCCTGGCAGTGAGCTCGTTATTTACGGACATCTCTTTATACAAAGAAGTAGAGTTTGACGATTTATATAAAAACGCATTAAATCATTATTTTTTGGACGAAATGAAATTACGTTGTTATTGTCCATATTGTAAAGATGTATCAATTTTTAAGTACAACAGCTCTAGGTCATTAGCGTATACAGAAGATAATGATTCAACATCTTATCGAGTTGTGTTTGAATGCGCTTCATGCGAGGAACACATATTATCCATATTTCTCTCTGGAATTTATGCCAAAGATGGTAAGAATTTTTTCTGTAAGATCGGACAATACCCTAGTCTGGCAGATTTGCAGTTACCCCTGGCGCAGAAATATAAGTCAATTTTAAAAAAATACTATAAAGAATTTTCTAAAGCGATTGGGTTAAATGCCCATGGGATCGGTATTGGAGCATTTGTTTATTTAAGAAGAATAATTGAACTTCTTTTAGAAGAAGCGCATTGTGAAGCAAAGAAGCAAAATGAATGGGACGACGAAAAATTTGAGAAAGGAAAAGTGTTGGAACAAATTTCTCTTCTAAAAGAATATTTGCCGACAATTTTGGTTGAGAACAAAACATCTTATTCGATTTTAAGCAAGGGAATTCACGAGCTAGAAGAAGATGAATGTTTACGGTACTTCCCTGTACTAAAAGACATGATAGAATTAATACTTGATGAAAAACTAGCACAAAGGGAGAGACTAAATAAAGAACAGACAATAAAAAAAGCCATGCAGGAAGCAGCCTCAGAAATTCGCTCAAAATAGACTAATTTTTGGATTAAGCAAGAATTTAAGTTCAGAGTTTCCCTATTTATAATCTACCCCCCTGGCCAACTACGGGTTCAGCCAGGACGACGAGTTCAAGGTCTCCTGTCTGGAAGAGGGGAAGATCGTTTTGGAAAAGAAGTAGCTACCCAGCTGGATTTTTTAGGAATAGTTGCGCATCATGGCCCACGTCGTCTTGTGAAGAGGGGGAAGTCTTGAAAATCTTTCTGAAAATTGTAAGAAGTGATTGACTGACCCGTTGCACATTAAAAGGCTTAAGATATTGTAAGCATTATGAGTAAGAAAATATTTATCAGTCATTCTAGTTTGGACTGCAAATTGGTTGAAATTATTGCTTCATTTATTGCTGAACTTTTTGGTATTTCACGCGATGAAATATTTTGCACTTCGATAGATGGTGCTGACATTAAAAATGGAGAACGAATTGTTCGACAAATTAAAGAGGAAATTCAGTCGCCGGCCATCTTTCTCGCGGTGATTACTACTGGCTACATAAAAAGTCAATTTTGTTTATGTGAAATCGGTGCAGCATGGGCGATGGCACATCAAAATATTTTTGTAAGAACACCTGATGTCGATATAAAACGTCTTGTAGCGATAATCTCTGGGAGCCAAATAAATGACATATCTTGTAATGAAACATTAGGCAAGATTGCCGATAAAATTAAAAACGTATTGCACAAAGACTACACGGGCGACTCTTTTCAATCCATAAGTAGGAAATTTTCAGAAAAAATAAAACATGAGCTTAAGAAAGATTTATACTTAAAATTTGATGGTGATAGCCCAAGTGTAGCTGAGGAAATTAAAATATTCGACCGTGGATTTAAGGATGTTGTCATCCCGTCGAATTCTGCAAGGAGAAATGGGGCTGCTAAACTGTTATTTATAGACATCTGCGAGAATTTATTTTCTAGGAGTATTTTAAATTTTTTGGAAATAACTACTAATAGAGTTGAAATATTGCTGACACGTAATATACAAATACAAGCCATGAGGTCAGTTGCTGTTAATTATGATACAGTAGAAAGGTACTTGTCAAATTGTAATGTTCATTCTGAAGAGTTCCTTAAGAAGTATGCAGGCAGGGATAATTTTGTCATGCGAAGCTATAATAGGTACCCGTTTGGACTATATCTTGAGGTAGGTGGAAGCATATGGTTTACTCCATTATGGAATACTCGGGTTCCTGAAACAGCGGCATATCAATCAGTTGTGCAAGTCAAAGTACATTCTAAATTAGGAAAACAGCTTTCGAATAATTTTTTAGAAATTTGGAATGACAACAATACAATGCGTTGTGTTTATAGCGCAAAAGATAGTGCTTGAAGAATGATTCTAAATTGATGGATATTGAGATTGGTACGAAACATGTGGAGGATGTATGGGGTTGTTTGATGGTTTTTTCTGTATAGCGGGCCCATGTGTTATTGAAGAAAGGAGTGTCGTCCTCGAATGCGCGGAGGCGCTCAAGCAAAAATTTGAGAATGAGAATATTCCTTTGTTATTTAAATGCTCTTTCGACAAAGCAAATAGAACATCATTGTCAAGTTTCCGAGGTTTGGGGATTGATAAGGGGTTGGAAATTTTATCTGAAGTGAAATCAAAATTTAACTTGCCAATCATTACTGATATACATGAATCGTGGCAAGCCGATAGGGTGGCCAAGGTCGTTGATGTTTTACAAATACCTGCATTTCTTTGTCGTCAGACTGATTTGATTTGTGCAGCCGCAAGAACTGGGAAGACTGTAAATATTAAAAAGGGGCAGTTCATGGCCCCGCTTGAAATGACCTGCGCTGTTGAAAAAGCACGTATAAGTGCCGCTGAAATCGGTTGTTCGTCTGAAAATGTTTGGGTGACAGAGCGAGGAACTTTCTATGGGCATAATAATTTGGTAGTTGATATGCGAAATTTTCACGCTATTTCATTGACCGCAAAATGCCCAGTTATATACGATGCAAGCCATTCTGTGCAACTTCCTGGAGCGCTTGGAAATACGAGTGGTGGTCAAAGTCAATTTATTGTTGAATTGGCCTGCGCTGCTGTTGCAACTGGAAACATTGCTGCAGTTTATTTTGAAACACATCCTCAACCAGACAAAGCATTATGCGATCCTCAGATTCAATTGCCTCTCGATATGGTTGGTGGTTTGCTTAAGAAGCTAAAAAAAATTTACGAATGTGTTGTTGAAGAATGATTTTAAATAGTTATGTATTGTTTGCTTGATACTTAAAACTTTAAATTAACATGTTGAAATAACTAACTATCTATATCCTCCCATCCCCGTCAATCCCCGTTTCTCCTCCCTCCGTGAAAAAATCCCAACAAACCCCTTGACCTCCCCGTATCGAAACCGTACATCCGCCGAGCCAACGACGCGCCAACGAAGCCAACGGTTTTGGCCCCCAACTTTTTCTTGGGAACGGAAATTTTGGGGTTGACTTCGGGACGAGTTTGGGGCATTTAGCCTGTTCCCTGATTCTGTTTATAGGACCGTAGCTCAGGGGGAGAGCGCTTGCTTGACACGCAAGAGGTCGGGAGTTCAAATCTCCCCGGTCCTACCATANTTTTTAGCCATTATACGCCAAAGTATGGAACCTGAGCAAGCGCAACAGAAGGTGTTTAGATATGTTTGAACATAATGAAATAATAAATGTTTTGAAGAATTTTAAATATATTGGATGGCGGGTACTTCTCGGCTCAGGCTTTGGCTGCAATTGTTAAAACTTTCGTATGTTTCCGCTTTATGTTCTGCCTGGATAGATTGGAAAAAATTTATAAAGAAAATTTTATTCTTCCGTTAGATAAATTTGAAAGGTAAACGAATATCAACATGCCTGCTCAGATCTATTTGAGAATAAGAACAAAATCAAAAAACTATCTTTAGGAAATCAAAACAAGTGATTGGAAGAGAATTGATTCACTGGTTTATTTAATGAGTTGGTAGATAAATGTAAATAAACCTGTGTTTTGCTTGGCCGCACAAACAACCCTTAACAACTAAAAGATTGTACTCAAATAGGTTGTTTCGTTCTGTTTAAATAAAATAATAAAAGGGACTCGGAGAATAAAACTGGCATCTGAGGGTTGGGGAATCTCGGTGTGAATATCCCCATTGCAACCAACCTTATGGGAAATACTTTAAATTTTTTGATGCCAATGATTCAGATGGGGGAATACTGACTGCTTGAGTCCTGTTATAAAATTATTAAAAACTATCTTAACTATTCCCATTCCCACGTTCCAACATTCCTTGACTCAAGCGTCCCGTTATTTCTATCCTCCCCCGAGTAAAAATCCCTTTAGAACCTCCCCACCCCCAAACTACCGCTACTGGTAGCCCCGAGCCAACGAGTCGCCAGACGCACGAAGCGCAACGGTTTGTGGCCCCCAACTTTTTCTTGGGAACGGCAAGGATTTTGGGGTTTGGACTTCGGGACGAGTTTTGGGGCATGTTTAGCCTGTTCCCTGATTCTTGGTTTAGTAGGACCGTAGCTCAGGGGGAGAGCGCTTGCTTGACACGCAAGAGGTCGGGAGTTCAAATCTCCCCGGTCCTACCATAAACCCACAGGGAGGCTTTTGGCCTCCCTTTCTTTTAGATCGGTGGGGCATCAAACCCCGGAGAAGGCGACGTGCAGGTCACAATCGAGGACACATCCCTGGAAGCCACGGCCGGCGAGCCGTGCGGCCAGATACTGTCAAAAGTCCTTTCGGGGAAACATTTCAAAAGCACGGTCGCTTGCCGCGTGGATGGGCAAGTCCGTGATCTCTCTACGCCCCTGCCCGACGATGCTCGCGAACTCGCGCCGGTGACTGCGGATTCCCCTCAAGGTCTCGCTATCATACGCCATTCGGCCGCCCACGTGATGGCCGAAGCCGTCAAAAAACTCTTCCCTTCGGTCAAAGTCACCATCGGGCCGGCCATCGAAAACGGCTTCTACTACGATTTCGCCTTCGAGCGCGCCTTCACCCCGGAAGACCTTGAAGCCATTGAGGCGGAAATGCATCAAAGCATCGCCGCCAACCACCCTTTTTCCTGTACGCGCGTGTCCAAGGCCGAAGCCAGGGACATGTTCGCCGCCCAGGGAGAAAACTACAAGCTCGAAATCATGGATGAGAACATCGTGGGCGACACGGTGTCCCTCTATCGCCAAGGCGACTTCACGGATCTGTGTCGCGGCCCCCACGTGCCGTCCACCGGCATGATCAAGGCCGTGAAGCTCCTGTCCGTGGCCGGCGCCTACTGGCGCGGCGACGAAAAGCGCCCCATGCTCCAGCGCATCTACGGCACGGCCTTTGCCTCGGAAGCCGACCTCAAAACCTATCTCCATCATCTTGAGGAAGCGAAAAAGCGCGACCACCGCAAGCTCGGCACCCAGCTCGACCTGTTCAGCTTCTCCGAGGAAGCCGGCGCCGGCATGGCCATCTGGCATCCCAAGGGAGAGCTCATCCGCACCATCCTGGAAGATTTCGAGCGGAAGGAGCATCTGCGCCGCGGCTACCAGCTGGTCCGGGGGCCGCAGATTTTAAAGCGCGAATTGTGGGAGCGCTCCGGCCACTACGAAAATTATCGCGAGAACATGTATTTCACCGAGATCGACGGCCAGGCCTACGGCATCAAGCCGATGAACTGCCTCGCCCATATGCTCATCTACAAGACGCGCATCCGCAGCTACCGCGACCTGCCCCTGCGCTATTTCGAACTCGGCGTGGTGCATCGCCACGAAAAATCCGGCGTGCTCCACGGGCTGATGCGCGTGCGACAGTTCACCCAGGACGACGCCCACATCCTCTGCCGTCCCGACCAACTGCTGGAAGAGATCACGGGAGTGGTCAAATTCGTCCAGGATGTGGTGGCCCTTTTCGGCTTCGATTACGAGGTGGAACTCTCCACCCGGCCGGAAAAGTCCATCGGCTCCGACGAGGATTGGGATCGGGCCACCAAGGCCCTGACCGACGCCCTGGACGCCCTGGCCCTGCCCTATGATATTAATGAAGGTGACGGGGCCTTCTATGGTCCCAAAATCGATATCAAACTCAAGGATGCCCTGGACCGCCGCTGGCAGTGCGCCACTATCCAATGCGACTTCACCTTGCCTGAACGCTTCGACCTCGTGTATACGGATGCGAACGGTGAACGCAAACGCCCGGTGATGCTCCATCGGGTCATTCTCGGCGCGGTGGAACGTTTCCTCGGCGTGCTGCTCGAACACACGGCCGGGGCGCTGCCCACTTGGCTGTCGCCGACCCAGGCCCGCATCCTCAACGTCACCGACGCGCAGAAAGAATTTGCCGACGAAGCCCTGGCCAAGCTCCGCAGTGCCGGAATTCGGGTCGATCTCGATGATCGCAACGAAAAATTGGGCTTCAAGATTCGCGAAGCCCAGATGGAAAAGATCCCCTACATGCTCGTGGCCGGGGATAAGGAAAAGGAACTCGGCGGTCTGAATGTGCGCTTGCGCTCCGGGGAAAACTTGGGTGTCAAGTCCCTGGACGAAATCATCCTGCTCATTCTGGCCGATTGCCAAGAACCGTTCAAGCGTGGAGGGATGCATTATAACTTCTGCTCCCAGTAGTGACCCCCGGTGCAACCACCGGATACGGGCCCGCGAGGTGCGGGTGATCGCCGACGATGGCGAGCAGGTGGGGATCATCCTCACCAGCGAGGCCTTGCGTATGGCCCAGGAAAAGGGGTTGGACCTTGTGGAAGTCGCTCCCAACGCCGAACCGCCCGTCTGCCGCATCATGGATTTCGGTCGGTTTAAATACCAGCAACAGAAAAAACTGCAGGAAGCCCGCAAAAAACAGGCTACGGTTCAGATAAAGGAAATCAAGGTCCGGCCCAAAACCGACGAGCACGATTATCAGACCAAGCTCAAGCACATCCGCCGCTTCCTCGATGACGGGGATCGGTGCAAGGTCACGGTGTTTTTTCGCGGCCGCGAGATCGTGCATAAAAGCCGCGGCCAGGACATCCTCGCCCGCGTGGTGGTGGACCTGGGAGAAACGGCCAAGGTTGAGCAGGAGCCCCGGACCGAGGGTCGCATGATGACCATGCTTCTGGCTCCGCAAGTCAAAAAACCGTAAGCGCCTGCAAGGCGCGGCAAAGGAGTCCGCCATGCCCAAGATGAAAACCAACCGAAGCGCCGCCAAGCGCTTTAGCAAGACAGGTTCCGGCAAGTTCACCCGCCGTCGCCAGAGCCTGCGGCATATCCTGACCAAGAAAAACGCCAAGCGCACCCGCCGTCTGGGCCAGGATACCCTGGTCGATGCGACCTGCATCAAAGCCGTGCGCCGGCTCCTGCCCTACGCCTAGCCTCCGCCAGGTCTCGGACAGTCACTCACAAGGAGCAAAACCATGCGCGTCAAACGTGGACAAGCCGCCCACAAACGGCACAAAAAATATCTGAAGCTTGCCAAGGGCTATGTCGCCGCCCGCGGCACCCTGTACGAAACCGCCCGCGAAGTCGTCGAACGATCCCTGGTCTTCGCCTTCCGGGACCGCAAACAGAAAAAGCGTGCCCTGCGCAAACTGTGGATCATCCGCATCAACGCCGCCGCCCGCGAACACGGTCTGTCCTACAGCGTGTTCATGCGCGGCCTCTCCCTGGCCGGCGTGGCCATCGACCGGAAGATGCTGGCCGATATGGCCGTGCGCGAAGGGGACAGCTTCCAGAAGCTGGCGGAGCTGGCCAAAGCCCAGGTGAATTAAGTGGGAAGCGGACCTGCGCTCGTTACCGAGCTTGAGGGCCTGGTCGGGGAGTGCGCCGCACGCCTCGACCAGGCCTTGACGCTTGAAGTCCTGGAGAATCTGCGGGTCGAGTACCTCGGCCGCAAGGGGCGCCTCGCCGGCCTCATGGCCCAATTGCCCGGCCTCGATGCCGATGGCCGCCGTGCCGCCGGACAGGCCGCCAATACCGTCAAGGAAACCCTGACCGGACTCTACGACAGCCGCTTGGCCGCCCTGGCCAAGGCCGCCCGCCAGGGAGCCCTGGCCGACTTCGATCCGACCGAGCCCGGCTTCGTCCCCTTCGCCGGCTCCCTGCACCCCGTGACCACCGTCACGGCCGATATCTGCCAGGCCTTCTCCGAACTGGGGTTTTCCATCGTCACCGGCCCGGAAATCGAAACCGACTACTACAATTTCGAGGCCCTCAACATGCCTCCCGAGCATCCGGCCCGGGACATGCAGGACACCCTCTACATCTCCGACGCCGTGGTGTTGCGAACCCACACGTCACCGCTGCAAGTCCACACCATGCTGGCCCAAAAACCGCCGGTCGCCATCGTGGCCCCGGGCAAGGTCTACCGCCGCGACTCCGACCTGACCCACACCCCCATGTTCCACCAGATCGAAGGGCTGCTCGTGGATGAGGGCGTGTCCATGGCCGACCTGCGCGGCACCCTGACCGCCTTCGTGCGNCGGATTTTCGGCCCGTCCACCGGTGTGCGCTTCCGACCGAGCTTTTTCCCCTTCACCGAACCGAGCGCCGAGGTGGACATCTCCTGCGTCATCTGCGGCGGCAAGGGGACCATCGGCACCGACACCTGCCGGGTCTGCAAGGGGACGGGCTATGTCGAAATCCTCGGCTGCGGCATGGTCGATCCCAACGTGTTCGCCGCCGTCGACTACGACGCCGAGCGCTACACCGGATTCGCTTTCGGCATGGGCGTCGAACGGGTGGCCATGCTCAAGTACGGCATCGGCGACCTGCGCATGTTTTTCGAAAACGACATCCGGTTTCTCAGCCAGTTTTAACCGGGGCGCCGCCCCGCTTTCCCCTCCCCTATCGCCGTCACCCCTGGAAACGTTTTTGGGGAGGGTGGGGTCCGGGG
>JGI20225J20221_1003007_pt1 | contig 11102 bp, 6 predicted proteins | sample BioMet4_FD_20221 | JGI IMG/M metagenome (IMG submission 20221) | reverse complement strand
AAGGGTGTGGATATTATTGGTGTAAATGATATTACGGGGCAAGTAGTATCTTTGCCGGTAGTGGGGTTTAAAGAAGTCACACTTTTTAATAGTCCTTTGCAGGTACGCCCTGATAAGACGGTTGTGCTATTTAGAGACAAAATTCAATCAATGGTATCTATTAGCTGGGATAAAAACCAAAAACAATTTAATGTTTCTGGGGTAGAATAGGAGAAGCAAAATATGGAAATTGAAAAAGAATTTAAGAAGTATATGGACATTTACAAGTCGGATGAGGAATTGGCAAAAATTATGGAGCTGATTACTTTTGAAAATATATTTAACTTAGAATTTTTAAAGGCTAACAGTAAATTTACGTCAATGGATGATATGATCTGGCGAAGTGGGTTTGGTATTATGAATTTGATGGAAGTAGAAAATGTTAATCAGGATANNTGGAATGAGTATATTGCCAAAAACACAGAGTGTAAGACTTGGCATGAGTTTGGTAAATTGGCGATGATTGATTGGATGAAAGTAACTTTGNANCTTGCGGAGGANGCTANGGCTAGGGGNGAACAATTAGTAACTNCNATTTCTAAANCGGCTGANAATAATTAANATTTTAATATAGTTATATTGCAAGAATGCCATGCTTATTTTAGCGTGGCGTTTTTTTGTTTGATGAACAAACATAAAAACGTTCCAAATATTCCTTCCTATTTCCTTTTAAAAATACCGAACAAATTTTCGCTTTTCTTATTGCAAAACATAAAAATTCGTGATATTATACGAATAACGAACAGATGTTTGTGAAAGGCGGGACGATAAAATGAAAAAGTTTATGNTAATTATTATTATGTGCTTAACTGTTTATTTCGGTCATGGCATNCTNAATATGGAAGCTTCTGATNTACCNATGCATNGNCAGCAGGTNATTGTTCATAGCGGNGATACCCTTTGGGCTATAGCGTCTAGATGGACAGAGAAAAATGAAGATGTACGTGAAGTACTATATCGCATACAACAGGAAAANANATTAAAAGGAAATGCTTTTTTGCAACCGGGGCAAAAGATAATAGTACCGGTAAGAGAAAGTAATGAAATGTTAGCACAAAAATAAAAATAGTTCATGGCAGCTTATAAGCTGCCATGAACTATTTTTATTTTTGATATAACATACAAAGTAGATATGGTATACTACAATACAGAAGCTTATATGTAAGGAGGCGAACCTTATGACAACAGTTGGACAAGTAAATTTGTTTAATCCTATTTTAAATAACATTGATAGGACGGAAACAAAACGTTATGCGGGAATGGGTCGCAGTATACACTTCCCGGAATCGATTATTTCTGAAGCTTGCTCTATTGTTATGTTAGAAAAACATATTAAGACAGTCTGGACTATGTATGAGTATGATTGTATATCAGGTTGTATTAATGGAGATTATAAAATTGCCAGTAAGGAACTGCTTAAGCACTTGAGTTGCTCCAAACGGGTAATACTAATGGCGGCTACAGTGGGCGAAGGAGTAGAAGTAGCTAGTAAAAAGTATTTTGAACAGGGTGAATATGCTTTAGGGCTCTTAATTGATGCCGCTGCTACGGCAGCTGTGGAACAAGCAGCTAATGCACTTTGTACTATGCTTACAGCACAATTTATAAACCAGGGTATTACTTTAACAGCAAGATTTAGTCCTGGATATGGAGATTGGTCTTTGGAGGAGCAAGAAAAAGTTGCACCGTTAGCCCATGTAACATCTATAGGGGTAAATTTAACAAATGCTAAAATGCTAATCCCCAGGAAAAGTATTACAGCAGTGGCGGGATTAAAAACCGTCACTGGCGAGGATAATGAAATGGGGTGCAGTCAATGTACCCAAAAAGATTGTATAATGCGGAGGNTTAAGTAATGATAAANATTTTTGAGGGNGCTATGGGNACNTCNTTACAGGNCATGGGTATTGCTGATCAACCATGTCCGGAATATGCTTCAGTAAAGTATCCGGATGAGGTAATGAATATTCACAAAGCTTATGTGGATGTTGGTGCAGATATTTTGGAGTGCAATACTTTTGGCGCAAATCCTTTGAAATTAGCTCAATTTGGATTAGCAGATGCTACCGAGAAAATAAATATAGCAGGTGTAACGGCAGCTCGTAGAGCAGCAAAGAAAGGNGTGGAAATTGCNGGTAATATAGGCCCAAGTGGCAGATTGATTGCTCCGCTAGGAGACTTGAATTTTGATGAGGCGTGTGAATCTTATGCACGACAAATAAAAGCTCTGGCCGGTGCCGGAGTAGACTATATTTTGTTCGAAACCATNATAGATTTGCAAGAAATGCGTGCTGGGGTACTGGCGGCCAAAGCNATNTGNAATTTACCAATAATTTGNCAACTNACCTATGACGCCATGGGGCGTACTGTAACAGGAACGGATCCAAGTACGGCAGCCGCNGTTTTAGAACCACTAGGCGCTAGTATAATTGGCATGAATTGTTCTTTGGGGCCTGAACAGTTGNTGCCTTTGGTAAAAGAATTAGCCTTGTCTACCACACTACCTATTAGCGTGCAGCCTAATGCCGGACTACCATTTATTAAAGCAGGGAAAACATATTTTCCTTTGACACCTGAGGAAATGGGGTATTGGGCACCAAAATTGGTAGAGGCAGGAGCTACAATATTAGGCGGATGTTGTGGTACAACGCCGGCGCATATAAAGGCAATAAAGGAAGCCGTTAACAATATGAATCCTATAGCAAGAACAATATTGCCAACCGGAGTACGATTGGCTTCCCGCAGTAAAAGTATTTGGCTGGGGAAAGGGCATCCTACAGTTCTTATAGGCGAACGCATTAATCCCAGCGGGCGTAAGGCTATGGCGGCAGAAATTAAGACCGGAAATTTAACCTCTGTAAAAAGAGAAGCTTTGGTACAAGTTGAAGCAGGNGCGGGCGTTTTAGATATTAATATGGGCGTGCCCGGTATGGAACAAAAAAAACTTATGGGACATGTGGTAGGAGAACTGGCCATGTTAGTTAATGTTCCTTTTTCTATTGATAGTGTGGAGCCGGAAGTTTTGGAAGCAGGACTTAGAGCTTTTGCCGGGCGGGCGTTAATTAATTCGGTTAGTGACAAGGCAGGCGTGAAAGAAAAGGTTTTTGCGCTAGCTAAAAAATATGGTGCGGCAATTTTAGTTTTGCCCTTAGGAGAAAAAGGACTACCTAAGACCACGGGAGAAAGAATCGCTATTGCCGGGAAACTAATTGCCGAAGGCAAGAGGGCTGGACTAAAAGATAATGATTTCATGCTGGATCCGTTAGTTTTAACGGTAGCGTCTGATGGGCAGGCTCCCTCAGAAACTTTAAATACTTTGCGTGAATATGGTAATGTCTTTGGCTATCCTACTACTATGGGCCTTAGCAATGTTTCCTTTGGGTTACCTGGGCGGGAAGATATTAATGCTGCTTTTTATGCTTTGGCGCTGGCTAGTGGTTTAAATGCCCCCATTATAAACCCTTGTAATGCTAAGATAAGAATGATGACAGAGGTAACTAACGTTCTTTTGGGTTTTGATAACCAAGGTGTTAATTATAGTAAGAATTATGTAGCTGCAAAAACAATACCTGCAGCTGCAGTAACAGATGAAGATGTTTTAGGCGCTCTTGCAGGGGCTGTAATGGGAGGCGAGAAGGAAAGGGCCGCGCATTTAACTTTGCAAGCTTTTGCTGAAGGCCATTCTCCGCGTGAAATTACGGCAGAGGCTTTGGTCAAAGGAATGAATCTTATAGGCGACGATTTTGGAGCCGGACGCACTTTTTTACCGCAAGTAATGTTAGCGGCAGAAGCCATGAAAAGTGCATTTGATGCTCTAAAAACAAAAATAAATGTTGAGGATTTGCCTTGTCTAGGAAAAGTTGTTTTGGCTACAGTTAAGGGCGATGTTCACGATTTGGGTAAGAACATAGTTGGAGCACTTTTGTCTAACAGCGGGTTTAACGTCGTAGACTTGGGCAAAGATGTAGACCCGGATGTTATTTTAGCCGCTGCTGAAAAAGAAAAACCTGATATTGTTGGTCTTTGTGCTTTAATGACCACTACGTTGGGAGCTATGGAAGAAACAATTAAATTGCTACAACAAAAAACAACAACTACTATCATGGTAGGTGGTGCGGTACTCACGCAAGAATACGCTAGGGAGATAAAAGCTGACTTATACGCGGCAGACGGTGTGCAGGCTGTAAAACTAGCAAAAAAAGTAATTGAACAATAAAGCTTAATTCATTTCTATAAGTAGTTACAGGAATTTTTATGTTGGACTTTAGTACTAGGAAAAAAGAGGAGGAATATATATGACAAAAGAAATACCCATTGAGGATATTGACTTTGATAAAGAGGCAGAAAAAATATGCCGCTGGGGAGCTGCTAGAGCTAGCGTTATTGCTGTAACGCCTGTGCTGGGTACAGTAGCACTTATGGCCAATGAAGTTTACATGATCATGAGGCTGGCTGATGCCAAAGGTGAAAAGCTAGAAGACGGTGCTATTGCCGGACTTTTGGGGTCTTTGGGTGCTAGTTTTGTAGGGCAGACTTTATTTACACTTATTCCCTTTACTCCAGTGCAAATTCCTTTAGCTATTGCTATCACTTATGGTGTGGGTAAAGCTGCCAGTGCTTGGCTTAAAGCGGGGCAACCGGCAGATTTAGCACAATTCAAAGAAGTTTTTAACGAGGCTCGTGATGAAGGCATGGCTAAATTTAAAGAGTTCTCTCAGATGGACTCTAAGGATATACCTTTGGGTGATGAGAGTAAGAAATTTAAATTCGCTTCTGAACCTATTTTTAATAAAATAAAAAACCAAGCCGATACGGCCGCTGACAAGGTGGAAAACACTTTGGCTGATGCTTGGAAATGGCTGCAACCATTGAAGGAAAAAAGTGAACGCTGGCTTACTGCACAAAAATGGGATGCTATATCTCATGGTGGTTTGACGATTCCCTACTCCGATGTACAAGAAAAATTAGAAAAATCCTTAGCAAATAGTGAGTTTACATTACGGGGAATTAACTATTGTGATTTTGCACAAATTGAAGTTCATATAGAACACCAAAAACATGGTAAAATAAAATTGCTGCTTTCTACGGAAGAATTCACCATTAATAGCAAGGAAGCTTATGTGCGCTTGAGGGTTAAGGATTTTGAAGTAGTGGATAATGACTTTGCCCAACTTATTGTAGAAACTATGGGAACTAAATTAATTATGTCCATTATCAATGCTATATTCAATGAAACAGTTTTGGAAAAAGAAGATTTTACTTGTAATTACTACGATAGTGTTTTAGAAGTGCATTTTACACAACTTGTTCAAAATAGTAAGATTGTTCAAATCAGCTTTATGGATAAGAACATTTTAAATTTTGTCCAATTCGTTGCACTTATTCCAACGGAGTCAGGTTTATTAGTAAAAAGTAATTTGAGAAATTAAAATGTGATTTAAAAATGAAGAACAGCAGCTGACTACTATTTGTAGTCAACTGCTGTTCTTCATTTTTATACTTTTTTGATATTGTCAATAAATAACAAGAGTCTATTTGCGACATTAACATCGCTGACGCCACTGTCAAAATCCAGTGATAATAAATTCATTTGTGGGTAGAGGGTTTTAATTTTCTTCTCCATACCTTTTGCGACAATGTGATTTGCGATACAACCGAAAGGCTGCAAGCTGATAACATTGTTTATTCCTTGTTTAGCAAAAGTTACAACTTCTCCGGGAAGGAGCCATCCCTCACCAAATTGTGCAGCTAAGTTAATAATTTCACTACCGTTTTTAGCATCAGTAAAGATATTGGTGAAAGGCATGAAGTAGTGGAATTCTTTACCTAATTCATTNACTTTTTGAATTTGTTTATCAATCCATNTATAAAGTGTATTTACAATAAAATTAGGNATATGGTCTTTTTGTAAATTCANCTGCTCATTTACNTTTCTGTTTACAAAACTTTGCATAAAGAAGTTAGTAAGNATNGGTGGAATAACTTCAATATCATGTTCAATCATCCATTTGGAAACATTTTTATGAGCAAAAGAATTAAACTTTAAATAGATTTCTCCTACAATGCCAACTTTGGGTAATTGTTTATCTGCATAGGTTATAGAGTTAAATTCATTAGCAGCTTTTGCTAGTAATTGCATGAGGCCTTTGGAATCATTAAATTTAATGCGTTCTTTGGCTAATTCCAAATATTTATTTTTTAATTTTTTGGCAACCCCTTTGCTGGTTTCGCGTACAACGGCGGCATAATAGAACTTGGCGATACAGTCGCTGTATAACAATATAGCAACGGCAATGTGAAGAATTTTCAGCCAGTTGATTTTGAAGCCAGACTGTTTGTTTTTTATTGTGTTGTCCAGTGCTACAGAAATAACGGGGACGGTTCTGAAGCCTGCGTCTATTAGAGCACGCTTAATAAGGGAGATATAGTTGGAGGCACGGCATTGGCCACCGGTTTGTGTAATGACTACGGCAGTTTTTAGGTAATCGTATTTACCGGATTTCAGCGCCTTGATGATATCTCCTACGACCAAGGTAGCAGGGTAACAAACCTCGTTGTTGGCATATTGTAATCCATATTCTGCCGAGGCTTTGTTGCTGGCTGGCAGGATGTCAATATCATAGCCGGTGAGTTTAAAGAACGCGGGAATTAGGGGAGAAATGAAAGGGGTGAAGAAGGGGGCAATAATTTTATATTTTTTTTTGTCTTCAGTAAATTCAGCGGTGTCTAAAAATGGTTGTTTTGCTAAGGGTTTATTACTATTGAATTTTATGCTCTCTACTACAGAGCGAACACGCAATTTCAAAGACCCGATGTTGTTGACATCATCAATTTTTAAGATGGTCAGGGTTTTTCCGTGGCGTGCCAATATACCACGTACTTCGTCTAGAAGAAACGCATCAGGGCCACAACCAAAGGAAGTCATTTGCATGAAATGCACATCGCTTGTTTGGTTAGCAACCCATTGTGCTGCTTTTAAAATACGATTAATATACGCCCATTGTTCCACAAGGAAAGATTCGTTTGTAGATAAGTTATTGTCATTTCGAGCTATATCTTCACTTATAACATTAATGCCCATAGCGGAAATCAAGTTGGACAATTTGTGTTGAACTAGTGGATCGGTGTGATATGGGCGGCCGGCCAAAAGAACAGTGATGTTCCCTGTTTTTTTACTATGTGTAAAAATATCTTCGTTTCTAGCTTTGATTTTGTCTTCATACTTACGTTGTTCAGCAAGTGCTAATTTAACAGCCATGTCAGCTATAGATTTTTTAATGCCAAGGCCTGATAAGTAGTTAAGGCACTGGGTAGTTAGTAATTTTTCGTTTTTAAAGGTTATTACCGGGGAGTCAATGGGAATTTTGTTCTCTAAGTCTATTACACTTTTGATAACATCGGAGTAGCCTGAGACAATCGGACAGTTGAAACTATTAGTTTGTTTTGTGCTTTCTTGTTTTTCATAAACTACATAGGGCATGAAAATGCGATCAACTTTTTTGTTCAACAGATTATAAATGTGGCTGTGAGCTAATTTAGCCGGGAAGCATATGTTGTCAGACATGATACTATGAATGCCATCTTCGTAATTTTTAAAAGTTGAAGGATCTGACAGACATACCTGTAATCCACAGGCATCAAATAATTTGTGCCAGAATGGATAATTTTCGTACATATTTAAGCAACGAGGCAGGCCAATAGTTTTGCCGCTAATTTGGGTGTTCTTGCGGTTAAACAGATAGTTATATTTATCGCTATAGATATTTTCGCCGTTAGTGGCATCGCTGCCGTGGTTAGAAAATATTTTCTCACATTTGTTGCCGGAGAAATAAATATTACCATTAGCAAAGTTGTATTTATTGATATAACAATTATTTTCGCAGCCACTGCATTGCATTGATTGGGTAGTATAATTAGCTGCTTTGATTATATTTTCCAAGGCAATGATGCCAGCGCTTTTTTCTTTAGCATAAAGGGCACAACCATAAGCACCCATTATTTCCGGAATATTACTGCGGTGTACACTGACGCCGGTCAGTAATTCAAAGGTGCGGACTACGGAATCATTTTTCATAGTCCCGCCCTGTAAAACAATATCAGTACCCAATTCTTCTGTATTTTTGAGTTTTAATACTTTGTAAAGACAATTTTTGATTACAGAGTAAGAAAGCCCAGCAGCTATATCACCAATAGTATAACCTTCACGTAAAACTTGTTTTACTTTGGAATTCATAAAGACGGTGCAACGAGTTCCTAGATCACAAGGATGTGATGCTAAGCAAGCGGCGTTAGCAAAATCGGTTACGGAAAAATTCATGTTTTTAGCAAAAGTTTCTATAAAGGAGCCGCAACCGGACGAACACGCTTCATTTATTTCCATGCGGGATAATACATTATTTTCGATAAAAATAGCTTTCATGTCTTGTCCGCCAATATCCAAGATAAAGGAAACTTGTGGATTTATTTTTCGTGCAGCTAAATAATGTGCAATGGTTTCAATAATACCATTGCCTAATTTAAAGGCTGCTCGGATTAAATCTTCGCCATAACCTGTGGAGCAACTGCTCATTATTTTTGGGTTGGAGCCATTTGCTTGGCAGTCAAAGGCAAACTGTGTCAAGCCTTTTTGTACTGCTGCTATGGGATTACCATTGTTTGGAGCGTAGTAGGAAAATAAAATGTTTTCTTTATCATCGACAACCACAATTTTTGTTGTGGTTGAACCGGAATCAATGCCTATGTAGGCAGGACCAATATATTTTTTCAAGGATGTTTGCTCAACATTATCGCGTTTTTTTTCTTCTTTCCACAGTTCATATTCTTGCGGTGAAGAAAATATAGGTGGTAAATTATTATTTGTTTGTACGTTTCGTAAGGTTTTGTCATTTAAGGAGACAATGAGTTTATCTAAATCAATAATTTGCTGCTCATTGGTTGTGTAAATTGCTGCACCCCAAGCAGGAATTAAATTTGCGTTTTCCGGTACGATAAAATCACTTTCCTCAAGTCTTAGATATTTAACGAAGGCTTTACGCAAAGCAGGAATGAAAGTTAAGGGACCGCCACACAGTAAAACTTTAGGATTAATTTTGCAACCGTGTGACAAAGTGGAAATGGTTTGTACAGCTACGGCGTGGAAAATAGAAACAGCTATATCAGCCTTACTGACATTTTTGCTTAGTAAGTTTTGGATATCTGTTTTGGAGAATACACCGCAACGTGATGCGATAGAATAAGTATGTTCAGCTTTTTGGGCCAAAATATCCATGTCTTCAACATTTACCCCCAAAAGAATTGCCATTTGGTCAATAAAGGCTCCGGTTCCGCCAGCACAGTTTCCGTTCATACGTAAATCTGTTGCTCCGGTTTTATTCATATAAACGATTTTGGCATCTTCGCCGCCAATATCAATAATAGTTGCGATAGTTGGATAGAGAGTTTTTACGAATTCGGTGGCTGCGATAACTTCTTGTACAAAGGGGAGGTGGCATTTTTCGGCAACTCCCATGCCTACAGAACCTGTGATTTTAATGTTTAGGGCGCAGTTACCCGCTTGAGCTTTTAATTGCTCAAGAAATTTTATAATAACCGGAATAATATTAGTTTGATGGCGTTCGTATTTGGAAAATACGATTTCGTTTCGGTTATTTATGGCAACTATTTTGGCTGTGGTTGAGCCTATGTCTAGGCCTATTCGATACCTATTCATAACACTTTTCCTTTTTGCGTTGCAATTTTTTATTTATACATACAAAATGCCCCATACCAAGGGTACGCGGCGGCTTTAGGTCACATTTCAACTACGAGGGTGAGCCGCAATACGACCCATTGGATTAACTACTTATAGATTGTAGCTTTACTAACATATTTTGTCAAACATTAATATTAAGTTTATTGTATATGCCTTCTTTTTTGTCCTAGTGTATGTTAAAATTAAGGGTAAAAATATTTCTAAGGTGGGCTGTAATGAAAGAGCAAAATGAAACTCCCGTAGTTAACAATCATAAATTTCTCAAAGGAACTATGATTCTGACGATTTCCAGTATCGTTGTCAAAGTCATAGGAGCTTTGAATTGGATTATTTTGTCGCGAGTAATGGGTGGGGAAGGCATAGGCCTTTATCAAATGGGGTTCCCTATTTATTTAATGGCCATAACTGTTTCCTCTGCCGGCATACCCGTTGCTATTTCTATTATTACCGCGGAAAAGATTGCCAAGCATGATTATGCAGGGGCTAAACGAGTGTTTAACGTTTCCCTTAGGCTTTTATTTTGCACAGGATTATTTTTTTCAGGGGCACTTTTGTTTGGAGCCCAATGGTTAGTTGATAATCACTGGATTCGCGACGCTAGGGCCTATTATTCAATCATTGCTTTGGCCCCGGCTGTATTTTTTGTTACCTTTTTGTCCAGTTTTCGTGGGTATTTACAAGGGTGGCAAATTATGACGCCTACTGCTGCTTCGGAAATAACAGAACAGTTAACTAGGGTTTTTACTATGATTGCTTTTGCCTATATGCTTATGCCTTACGGGCTTCCTTATGCGGCTGCTGGTGCTAGCATGGGAGCAGGAGTGGGTGCTTTCTGCGGGCTTATGGTTTTGTGGTGGTTCTATCGTCGTTTGAAAAAACAGTTTAAGTTAGAAACAGTGAAGCAAGCGGCTGATTCTGTAGTTGAACCGGCTAAAATGATTATTAAACGTTTAGTATATTTAGCACTGCCTGTATCTATGTCAAGCTTAATGCTTCCTATAGTTTCTAATTTAGACTTACTTATAGTACCTGCACGTTTAGAAGTTGCAGGTTTTAATGTTTCGCAAGCAACTACATTTTTTGGCTATTTAACGGGCATGGCTGTACCCTTGGTAAACCTTTCAACCATATTAACTGCTGCTTTGGCTATTAGTTTGGTACCTGCCATTTCTGAATCAAGAATTTTGGGCGATACCTTAGGTATCAAAGAAAAAACTAAAACTGCTTTTCGAGTAGCAGCTATAATTACAATACCATGTAGTGTTGGTCTGTTTGTTTTAGCAGAGAAAGTAGCCGGTATGATTTATAATGC
>JGI20225J20221_1002015_pt1 | contig 11139 bp, 11 predicted proteins | sample BioMet4_FD_20221 | JGI IMG/M metagenome (IMG submission 20221) | reverse complement strand
GAGAGAGATAAGCCAGCATACTAGCATAGATTTAGTTCAATTACATATTCGGTTACAGGTAACAGTGGCCACGTGGTCTGGGACGCTTTTCATAGCTGGTTCATCAGCCATTGGACACTTCGGGTAACAGCCGAGATAGTAACTTTACAGTCATCAGCAAGTCTGTTCACCGCCGTTTCTCTTCTTTAGTGCAGGCTTGGCAAATATAGTTGCCACTGCAAACATTATATACTAAGAATCTTCTTCATCCATCATATCATTATTAAATATTCCACATTGTAATCAACACTCCACTGTGGTGGTCAATAGTTACACCGCTTACCACAAACCAGCCGTAAGAAAACCTCCACTTACTGTCTGTTAAAGTTGCCCGCAGCGCGGCTAGGCAATCTTCACCACACCGCCGCACACCCACTAATGGGTATTACCTGTCAGGCATTCCCTTAAACAGAATTGTGGATCCCACAACGGACGACTTTCCGTACCCATTCACAATACATAATCCTTGGCGAAAGTCGGCATCAATTGGGGTAATTGTCCGACAAGTGTGAAGTAATACAAATAACCCTCTTTAGCATCACGCGAGTTTAGAGTTTCGCGTAATGTTGTATTGCACTCCGGCCAAAGAAGCCTTCGTAACCGATAAACACTCGCAAGGTCTTGCCCAATGCCGGAAGTCCCTTTCTGCAAAACGTTGAGCCTTCATAACTTCCCCACATCGGATAGCCCACCAAGGCGATATTTCGCCAATGGGTCCCGATTTCATTTCCCAACGCTTTAGCGGTTTATTTGTTTCCCTCTGCAACATGTCAGTGGGAAATACGTTTAGAGAAGCCACCTCGGGGTATCCGGTATTTGCTTGTATTTTTATTTATCTTTAGATAAGAATCGCTAATTACATCCGTGACCGGTAGTAATAATAGTAGATTGTCCGGTTATTCCGTCGAAAGTAATATGGTCACACCAAAGGGTTAACGTCCATATTCTCCTTTGAAAAGCGATAAGTTTCCAATTGAGTAGGGACTTTCCGTCAGTACCCCTGTCCCGGTTTTAGCATAGGATGCTTTCATGGCAAACAGTTGTTTGCTGTCTTTCTTAAAGATAAACGCCGTACCTCTCAAAGCAGTGGTTGAACTTGCTTTGGTTGCAAAATCTGGCAAGTGGGGCGAAGGAATTGTAAGCAATAGTTGTACAGTTGCAGACTCGATTCCATTCGATTTTGGTTCAAGATCAACATAAACTAACTGTGTACCGTTCTTAACCACATTACGCAGTGTTCCGGTGAGCATATTCGCATAGTTTACCTCTTGATCCTTTATGTATTTTGAGAATGATCCCAAATCAATATCGGGCAGCGATGTACGAGATGAAGGTACAGTAAAATCCTCTCCCACATTTAAAACCGCAAATACAGTATAACTTCCTTCGGGTAAGACTATACGTGCACGTGCCAGTTCCTCCATTGAAGAATAGTAGTCCTGTTTGTAAAGCTTATCGGTTTCGTTGAACCAATAGAGATGCACATCATTTAGTGGTTCATTTTGCGTGTGATTCTTATTAAGGCTCACAGTTACCACTGCCTCATCGGTAGGTTTGTCTGTAGGGATTTCATGTAGTTCCTTGTCACAGCCTGTCAACACAGTAGCAAGCATCGCAATAAAGTAGATTATCTTGTTTTTCATTGAATTCAAAGTTTGTAGATTAGTTTCAAGCTGCTGTTCCACACATAAGTTATTTTGTGTTCTTCGCGAGGAAGAGCGTCGATGGCTCCAGTCAGATAATTGATACCTGTTGTTAAACGAAGACCTATCTTCGGAGTAATCGTATAACCTAAAGCAAGATCGAGTCCTCCACCAAAATGAATTGTAGAGGCTGTACGAACTTTGGTATCCAATTGCTTTACAACCGCATTACTATACACTCCATAAATTGCAGGAGAAAGGAATGCCGACCATTTTGAGCTCTCTTTCCAGATACTTAACAAGTCTCTATTAAGGTGTGCACCCAGTCCAATAAGATTTGTTGTAGATGTAAGGTCGCTATACTTATAACTATTCACACCAGTAAGCGGAGCAAAGTAGCGATTGCCATCCTTTCCCAACCAAAGATTCTGACAGCAGTCATACGTTCCAAGCTTCATGCGGGTGTAATCAAGAGAAATTTCTGCCGAAAGTCGTTTATTAATTTTATATCCACCTAATACCCCCAAGTTAAATCCTGGATGAGTTTCGTCCATTGCAAACGAAGCAAATGTAGTACGTCCAAATGACAAACCACCACTAAAGCCTAGATAATAAGGGGAAGGCTTATTCTGAGAAGTTGAAACCACAGCAGTAGTTTCTGCATTGTCGTGAAGAGTAGACTGAAGTTTTTGCTCAGACTGTTCTGTGCTCAGCGATTGTTCTACAGTCATCGGATTGGTAGTGACAAAGTTCACGGCGTTGTCATTCCCGGTAAAAACAGCTCCATTGCTTTTAGCAGAGAAACAAAACACTGTCTCCTTTTCCGCAGCGCCGTTTGTTTTCTGCTGTGCCTGTACAAGGCCAGTAACTGTAGCAAGCAAAACAAACAAGGTAAGCATCTTACTTTCCATTTTTCATTTATTTTATTTTGTGATTATGCAATTCCTGATAAATACCAGATCCCGTCAGTAAAATTAATAAATTTTAAAAAAACAGATGGCTCATTATTACACAATTCAATGTTTCAAATCAACAATTTTGTCTATTTTTTGCAGACGAACATGTTTCATTTTTACAATTCTGTTTCAAAAAAACAATTACATATTATTGAAACTTGTTTTTTGGGGATCTTTTAGTATAAAAACCTACTTAAACTTAAAATAGTAGATGAATCCATTCTTATGCCATTCTTTGGCTCGAATTACCGGAGAAAATATATTAGAGAATATAGTATAGCCTATTTTTAGATCATGAATTATAAATTAAGAAAAGAGCTAGTTGACAAAAGCAACAAGAAGCTTTATAGAAAATCCCAAAAGTTGAAAAAAAGATTATAAAAAGAACATCTGTAGATTAAATTCAAAACTATGGATTAACGATAGTAAGAAGATTCACTAAAGTAAACAGATTATGATTAAAGTCGTTGCCTATAAGATTAATAAAAACGACATAAATCTATATAATACTGTAGCAGATACAAAAATTTCAGTGGAAGATAAAATGTATGCAAAGTTTATCTTTCACCAATATATATAATTAAAAATCAAGCTATTAACATAGATTCAGTAGGAGATGGAAGATGAATTTTAGTTTTATACAATAATAGTCTATTTTATCTTTATATCAGATACCAGAAAACAAACTTAATCTTCAGTTCCCATTTTCATAAAATATTCTGTAGGCGTCATACCTGTTATTTGGCGGAAATTACGCAAAGCAGTAGCACGTGAGCGGAAACCTGCATCGTAAAAAGCCTGCTGAAAATTACCTGAACAATTAGATGTTACACAATATACAAAATCGTCGAAGCGCAATTTGTTTATATATGTAGTGTAATTCCCGTATTCACTTTTTTGAATAGCCAGTGAAAGAGAGGTTCGGTTAGTATTCATTATTGATGAAATTTTGTTTAAAGTAAGTTCCGGATCCCGCCATGCCGCATTTTTCTTCATATATTCATCTAACCTGCTAAAAAGTTCGGAATTGTTATTTTCTAGTTCATCATAAGGAGTATCAACTTCGCCCGAATCACATGGTATTTCCTCAAAAACTTTACTTGGCATTTCAGGAAAAGGACTTTCAGACATAGGATTTCGGATAAAACGGGTGGATAATTCTCTATAAGCTATTAGCAAACTGCATCCTACGCTGATATAATAATATAATGTTGAGGAAATTAAACTCCTATCCCATAATATCCATAAAAAGGCAATCGTGTTAATTGAAAAAATAATCATGTATATCCACTTCCACCTATTGTCTACATTACAATATTTTTTAGTGTAGGGCACAAAAAAGATGAAGAATACAGGACATAGTATCAATAAGCACAATATAAACCGAAACCATACATTAAATTCCGTTATATAGGGGAGCATTTCTTGCAATGAGCTAAAATCACTATAATTAACTCCACACCACAATGTAATTAGCCATATTACATATAGCGCTCCAACAGGAGTATATAGCAAAACAATATTCTTAAAATTAAGCCATCCGGGTGAAACAACTTCTAAGGGATAGATTATATAAGATGTGATCATGAATAAAGCCAGTAAAAGTACAGGGACTGATACCACCAGCATTGGAACCTGTCCATGAGTAGCAGCCCAATAACGAGGAACGTAATTCAATACTGAAAAAAATATAATAACTGATAAAAAGATTCGTGAACGCTCACCCTCATCACGTCTTGCAAAAAGATAAATAGCTGTTAAGAAGCAAACAATTATTGCTGCGAAAATTGTATCTGAATAAAAATCCCACATAAATAGTTAAAGTCCCTGATTATACGATTTTATTTTGTGTTCACTATATTAAACTTGAAACAAAGGTAAAAAAATAAAAACAGGATATATAAGTTTTGATTAGAATTATTAAATTATTTGGTTGCAAAAATTGTATTTTTGATACATAATTGTGAAGTTAGACATAATCTTCAACCAAATACATATCGCTGACATATTCATTTAGATCTTCCTGAAGATATTCTAATGCTTCTTCAGGAGTATCTCCATAAGCACTACATTGCATATTGTAGCTAAGATAAGCGAAATAACCACCATCAGTGGTACGCTCTAAAACATAATCTTTTTTTCTAAGTTTCATAGCTAAAAGTAATTAGAGAGTGCCGGAATAGCAAAAATTGCATGTTTATCTTTTTTCTCTTCAAGTTCCTCAAGTAGTACTCTTTCACAACTATTCACCCAATAAACAAAAGAGCGATTGGGAGTATAATTCTCTGAGAATTCTATTAGCTCGTCAAGATCGAAAGAGTTGGAAGTAATACCTGCACCAGCGCGTACGGCATCATAAGCATTGCAATCCTGCTCTATATGTACGGGAACCATCATTACCGGTTTGCCTATGTACATTGCTTCACAAATAGATTCGAACCCTGCGGTACTTGCATATGCCTTGCAACCACTCATATATTTCAGAAAGTCGACATCGTTTAATGTATGAAAAGAAAGAGTATCTGTTACTTTCATCTCGTCAGGTGCATCGGGTTTATCCCAGAAAAAATGTAGCTGCAATTCCGGGTGGTTGGAATTAAACTNTAAAATTAAGCCATCCGGGTGAAACAACTTCTAAGGGATAGATTATATAAGATGTGATCATGAATAAAGCCAGTAAAAGTACAGGGACTGATACCACCAGCATTGGAACCTGTCCATGAGTAGCAGCCCAATAACGAGGAACGTAATTCAATACTGAAAAAAATATAATAACTGATAAAAAGATTCGTGAACGCTCACCCTCATCACGTCTTGCAAAAAGATAAATAGCTGTTAAGAAGCAAACAATTATTGCTGCGAAAATTGTATCTGAATAAAAATCCCACATAAATAGTTAAAGTCCCTGATTATACGATTTTATTTTGTGTTCACTATATTAAACTTGAAACAAAGGTAAAAAAATAAAAACAGGATATATAAGTTTTGATTAGAATTATTAAATTATTTGGTTGCAAAAATTGTATTTTTGATACATAATTGTGAAGTTAGACATAATCTTCAACCAAATACATATCGCTGACATATTCATTTAGATCTTCCTGAAGATATTCTAATGCTTCTTCAGGAGTATCTCCATAAGCACTACATTGCATATTGTAGCTAAGATAAGCGAAATAACCACCATCAGTGGTACGCTCTAAAACATAATCTTTTTTTCTAAGTTTCATAGCTAAAAGTAATTAGAGAGTGCCGGAATAGCAAAAATTGCATGTTTATCTTTTTTCTCTTCAAGTTCCTCAAGTAGTACTCTTTCACAACTATTCACCCAATAAACAAAAGAGCGATTGGGAGTATAATTCTCTGAGAATTCTATTAGCTCGTCAAGATCGAAAGAGTTGGAAGTAATACCTGCACCAGCGCGTACGGCATCATAAGCATTGCAATCCTGCTCTATATGTACGGGAACCATCATTACCGGTTTGCCTATGTACATTGCTTCACAAATAGATTCGAACCCTGCGGTACTTGCATATGCCTTGCAACCACTCATATATTTCAGAAAGTCGACATCGTTTAATGTATGAAAAGAAAGAGTATCTGTTACTTTCATCTCGTCAGGTGCATCGGGTTTATCCCAGAAAAAATGTAGCTGCAATTCCGGGTGGTTGGAATTAAACTCGGTAATATAATCCGCATAACCGGAGTTTACCATATACCCGTGAATATAACTTCCTTTTTGGGGTTGAAGAGAGAAAACTTCACTGCGCAACAATGGAGGTACGACTGTTACGTTTTCTCTTTTATCATCGCTCAATCTGTAAAATGAGAGAGCCAATCTCTTAGAGCTTCCTATACTTGTAAGTCGTGTAAATAAACGTAACAAGAAAAGACTAAAGTTTTGTTCTGGGGGGAATTCAAAATCACGATGCAGAAAAAGATACTGATGGCCAATGCACACATAAGGAATCCGGGGACGCAGAAAGGTGTAGGTAAGTCCCGTAAGTAGTTCGTAGAAGTTTATAACCACGTCCGCGCCGGATTCTTCTATGCGTTGTTTTATATAAATCATACTTTTAATATATGCAGGCGTCTGAAGCAAGTTATAGACTACACTTCTTCCAATATCTGCTCTTTTATTTTGTGCAGAAGGTAGGAAATTAGGACTTAAGAATCGTTTAACCGGCGCTTTAATACTTCTGTTAAAGAATCCCGGAAGCGAGCGTGAAGTACTTTTTCCAACTAAAACCTCCACCACTTCATGTCCGTTTTTAAGCAACATTTCTTCTAATGTAATTGCTTGGGTAAAGTGGCCTCTCCCCTCTCCTTGAACAATAAATAAGAATTTCATGAGGCTATGTATATTTCTTCTGTTATATCATTCAAATTTTCTTGTATCAACGCTCCTTCATAGTAGCGTACACTCCAGTTTCCTTTTTCATCCTCAACCAAAGCAGATAATGTTTCCACCCAGTCTCCGGAATTAAGGTAGTGTATCTCTTCATAATAGGTATTCTCGGGATGATGAATGTGTCCGCAAATAATGCCATTGCATCGTTTTATCCGAGCAAGATCAACCAACTCTTTTTCAAAATCGGAGATATAAGATACTGCAGATTTTACTTTCTGTTTAATGGTTTGTGAAAGTGAGTAATATGGTTTTCCTTGCTTTACTCTACGGGCATTATAGATTTTATTCATCCAAAGAAGCATTGAATAACCAATATCTCCCAGTTTGGCCAACCATTTCATCTGGGTGGTTACTGAGTCGAAAACATCGCCGTGAGTAACATAATAGCGTTTGCCGTGACTTTCATAAATATAATCTTTTACTATACTAATATTATAGAGTGTCAGTGGGGCCAGATTATCCAGAAAATCATCATGATTTCCTCTTACATAAATAACTTCCGTACCAAAGTTCTCCATCATCTTCATGATTACTTTAAAGAACTCGGTATGCTTAGGTTTCCATTTATTCAGCCCGCCTTTTTGTAAATGCCAACCGTCAATAATGTCTCCGTTAAGAATCAGTTTATCACAATTAATTGATTTCAGGAATTTAGTTACTTCCTCAGTTTTGGAGTGAGGAGTTCCCAAGTGAATGTCCGATAGGACTACTGTGGGGTAATAGTTTCGTAATTGCATAAGTTTTTATTTTTTGCTCTACAAATATCATCTTATTATATTACAAAAGAATGAATGCAATATTACTATCCTGTTAAGTTTAAGCAGTTAAATGCTCTAAAAAAATGAACGCAGGCAACTGATTATTCAATTACCTGCGTTCAAATATAATNNTGNTATTTTCAGATTCAACTATTCTGNNTCANTTATACTCNNGAGTCTTCATAATAATGGTGTACTCTCCAGTTTCCGTGTTCGTCTTCAACCAAAGCAGACAAAGATTCCACCCAATCGCCGGAGTTCAGATAATGAATATCTTCGTAATATCTGTTTTCTGGATGATGGATNTGNCCNCAAATAACGCCATTACATTGATTAACCCTAGCCAGAGATANTAGTTTATTTTCAAAATCAGACATAAAAGAAACAGCTTTCTTAAATTTCCGTTTAATAACCTTTGAAAAAGAATGATAAGGTTTNCCATGCTTAATTCTACGGGCATTGTATTTTTCGTTTAACCAAAGAAGAGCCGAATAACCCAGATCNCCAAGCTTTGCCAACCATTTCATACGNGAAGTTACAGNGTCGAATACGTCTCCGTGAGTAACATAATAGCGTTTACCATGACTTTCGTAAACGTAATCCTTTACTATTTTGATATTATCGAGTGTCTTCGAAATAAAATTATCCAGAAAATCATCATGGTTTCCACGNANATATATTACTTCAGTACTAAAACTATCCATCATTTTCATGACGTCTTTAAAGAACTGAATATGTTTTAGTTTCAAGTTACTGAGTCCCTCTTTACTGAAGTGCCACCCATCAATAATGTCTCCATTAAGAATCAATTTATCGCATTTTATGGATTTCAGGAATTTACTCACCTCCTCTTTCTTAGAATGAGGCGTTCCTAAATGAATGTCAGAGAGAACCACAGTGGGGTAATATGTACGTAATTGCATAAGCTTTAGTTTAGCACTGCAAAGGTAATGCAATTACGTATAATATTGAATATCAGATNACTATTGTTATAGAACTTTCTCTTTTTTTAATTACATCCAGCGTTTTTTCTTAAAGATCCAAAGGAATCCTGCACAAACAACAACTGAGAATCCTACTACAAAAGCAAAACCCCAGTTAGAGTTCTCAATACCATTTTTAATATTCATACCAAACATACTTGATATAAGCGTTGGAAACATTAAAATAATAGAGATAGATGTCAATATACGCATAATGCTATTCACATTATTACTTATAATTGAAGAGTATGCATCCATCATTCCACTAAGTATATTGCTGTATATATTNGCCGATTCGTGAGCCTGTTTCAATTCAATCTCAACATCTTCAATAAGTTCCACATCGAGCTCGTCTACCGGCAATTTGAATTTCAGTTTTGAAAGCAATATTTCATTCCCCTTAAGAGAAGTAATAAAATAGGTAAGACAGTTTTCCAGATGGAAAAGTGCCAGCAATTCTTTATTTTCAATGGAACGTTCCAACTCTCTTTTTACAACATCAATCCGTTGGTTTATTATCTTTAGTGATTTCAGATACCATACTGATGATGAAAGAAATAGTTTAAAAATAAGATCTACTGTATCTGTAAAGCCAAGGTTCTTACGTTCATAATAAGTCAAAAAGTCCTTTAGCATCACAGTCTGATAATGACATATGGAAATACAGATATTATCTTTAAATATTATACCTAATGGAACAGTAATGAAAGGCATTTTAGAATCATCCTGACGATGTGGAATTCGTAAGATAATAAACGTCCATTCGTCTTCTGTTTCCACACGCGGACGTTCGTCAATATCGGCAATATCCGATAGGAAATATTCCGGAACGTTAAGTGTTTTTTGTAAGTAATTATAGTCCTCAGTATCGGGACAATCAATTTTAATCCAACAATTTGGCTCCCATTTTGAAATAACCTCTAATCCAAAGGCTCCCCTTAGAAAAGTTTTCATGCTTTACCCTCCATTCATTATGAACAAAGGGATTCAGTCACGAAATGCCTCTGTTCAGATTTTAGTCCTTACTATGATAATCGTCCATTTTGAAATTAAAATGATTACAGCAACAAAAATAGATAAAAATAAAGAATATCGGGCTTTAAAAAAGAAAAAATAAAAATTTAAATTCTTTGAATATTCTATTATTTAGCCTTGCTTTTTAAATTAAAAGAATTACTTTTGCGGCGCAAACCAAAAATCATTAAAAAATGGACGAAGGCCCTGCGGATATATTTAGTTTATTATTAACCTGATGTAGTTAGGTTAGCATCCGCTTGTGCATGCTTCTTAATCTATATCATAAAAAGAAAAGAAGCATATGAACTCTTTTATGACGTTCTATCTGAGCCGTGTAATCGGAAGAAAGATCTTTGATGTAAACGGACAGTATATTGGTATCGTAAAAGATCTGCTGGTTAATGCAGACAATACGAATCAGACAGAAAGACCCCTTGTTACAGGTATTAAAATAAAAAGCCCTGATAAAACCGAATTTTACTCTTTTGAGCATTTTAAAGTTCAGAAAATCAATGGTAAACTCAAGGTCAGCTGTTCTCAACTTATTCAATTATCACAGGAAAATATTGATAACGACCTCTATTTGGCTAGCGTTGTTCTAGACAAGCAGATTGTTGATTTGAACGGAAGAAAGCTGGTTCGGGTAAACGACATCCGTCTTGTTTCAGTAGCAAATGGTACTTTTGCCGTTGCGGTTGATATTGGCATCGAAGGGCTATTAAGAAGAATCGGGATTGCCAAACCGCTTAAGATTTTCCTTTCTTACTTTAAGGTGAATATCCCTGCCAAATTTATTTTATGGGAAGATGTTGAAGCTATCGACTTTTCAAATCTGAATATCAAGCTGTCGAAGATTCACTCCAAACTACAAACGCTTCACCCATCGGACTTAGCCGATATTATTGAGGACTTAGGCAAGAAAGCCAGTGCCGATGTATTCTTATCACTGGATGAAGAAAGGGCTGCCGACGTACTTGAAGAGATGGAAGCTGATGCACAGGTGCATATCATTGAAAGTCTTTCAATAGAAAAGGCGGCCGACGTGCTCGACAAGATGCCGGCCGATGAAGTTGCCGATATCCTTAATGCTCTTGAGGAAGAGAAAGCCGAACTTCTTCTTAACGAAATGGAGAAGAAAACTTCCGAAGAAGTGCGTGAATTGCTCGATTATCCCGAAGATTCTGTGGGTAGTCTTATGGCAACCGAAATTATATCTTTCAGCAAGGAGAAAACGGTTAATGATGTACTCAACGAATTGAGAGAGAAAAAGCCAGAAGCTGCCACATTATATAATTTGTTTGTAACTGACGAAAAAGAAGTATTGATTGCAAC
>JGI20225J20221_1002997_pt1 | contig 11152 bp, 13 predicted proteins | sample BioMet4_FD_20221 | JGI IMG/M metagenome (IMG submission 20221) | reverse complement strand
GCACGAGAACAAGTCCGTAAAGAAATCTGGGGTAATACAGATTTTATAAGATCAAATGTAATAGTGTCATCATCGTGGGCGTTTGTATTTACATTAAACGCCATCTTGGCATATGGAAAATTTCGTCATTTTTTGATGTCAAGTTTTGTTTATGAAACTATCTCAAATTCTATGCTAGTAGTAGCTGTGCTTTTTACGTCTTGGTATACCAAAAGAGCTCGAGCTAAAAGAGCAGCCCAGTAATGTGGATGTCCAAGGGAAAAGTCCAAGCCCAAATTTCCCCCAGGGACCGGGCTTCGACTGTTTACTTAGGTAAACGCTGTTATTTTAAGTAGTTGATGTTTTGCAGGGAACTGCATTTTTTAATTTGCAGCAGATGAGCCAGTAAAATCGATCTGTGGGAACGGAATCAGCGTCATTGAGAATAGATGGTGAACAAACTGTGATTCGCGAAACAAGACTGAAATTGACGTTTCCGCTGGCAGGATTCTGCGAATTTCCTGTCCCTGTTTCAGCAAAATCGACAGATAGCGCTATATTTCAAGTGGATAGATGTAGGGTGTCAGACTAGGAGTGCAACAGTCTAGCATATAACGCTTTTCAAAATACGAAAATTTGTTCGTTTTTGACAGAAGCAGATTTTAGCAGTTACAAGAAGACGCTGGTTTTGCCGTTAAATTTGATTAATGGTAATTTCGAGGCCAATTGCGTTGACTTTTTCCATTTATAAACTACTATTTTGAAATCACATTTGAAATCAAAAACGAAGGAGCTTTTTACCCATGCCTATCGCATCGAAATTTGACGCCATGAAACTTCGCACCATGATCACCGAAGGAAAAACTGCTCAGCAAATTATGGATGCCTTCGATATTCCCAAAACCACCCTGAAAAACCACCTCACGAAGCTGATGGCGTTGGATGAGAAGTTCTACAAGATCGAAGGGATGGATGCTCGTGTGGCATCTGGAAGCGTGAAGTTCTCTGGTACGGGTGTGCGCCTGTCTCCGACGCTCCTAGCCAACTACGGTTTCAAGCAGGGCGATGAGTTCAAGGTCTCCTGTCTGGAGGAGGGGAAGATCGTCTTGGAAAAGAAGTAGCTAGAATTTCGGATAGTTCAGTGAAATGGCCCACGTCGTCCAGGAAATTTGGTTGGCGTGGGTCTTTATTTGTTTTTGAGAATGAGATATCAGCTGATTAGTAATTGGTTTTAGTGTATCGACTCTGGCAGAATCCATAACAATTACTGAATATTAACACCTGTAGCCTCCGGTAAGGATTTCTTTGATGGCAAAAGATAGTAAAAGAATGAAGCGTTTTTTATTTTTACGTGCAACATTCGAAGAATCAACTGATTTAGATAGTTCAAAAACACTAGAAGAATATATAGCTCAGTCATATTCCAACTTAAAAACTGCGAAAGAAAGAATAGTGAGCTATGCCGGACAGACATGGGTTGGGACTTTTTTTAAGAAGAAAGATGATTGTCTCTTCTTTCAGTTTTCAGTTGCAACATTTGGTGAAAATGCAACTACCCTTCCTACTGATGCTCTTGATATGGAAAGTGTAGAACTAGATGCAACTGCTCCTCCGAATGGGAGAGAATTTTCAGAAGGCGATGTGATTTGTTGTGTTGCACAAAATAATATTTTTACTTGTCAATCCCTTGTTAGGGATAGTAAGATAGAATTTTATTTGCGTGCACTATTTGAGAAGGCGGAACTTTCGGGTCGGTCTCAGACTCTGCATGTAGATAAACCTGCCAATTTTGATAAAATCCGTATGATAAAGGCAGTTGGAGTAAAAAGTATCAGGATAAAAGCATCGCTCTCAGACGCACAATTTGTGAGACTCGATGATATCCATGGTAAAGGTCCATTCAAAAAAATACTTCGTGGTTTGGTCTGTGAAGATAAGGCGCTAGTTGAAGCGGCAAGAGATTCGGAAGCGCAGATGAAAATAGAATTTAATGTACCTAAAAAATCTATAACTTCAGGTGCGCAGGAGTGGATCGAGACAGAAGCTTTAGAAGCAATGGGTGAAGGGGACTCATATCAAATAATAACTAACGATGGGAAGGTGATAACTTCCGATGATATAACAATCTCAAAAAATGAGCGACTTGAACGTTTTGGGAAATCGGTATTTGTGGATGAAGCAATGAGAAAGCTAGAGATATTCAAGAATGAATTCGAAATGATCCATGGAACAGGGAAGAATTAAATTTGCCTGGGGAAGGCTTGTATATGCTTTTCTTTGTATATCAATCAGTATGATAATTGCTTATTATACCATTATCAAGCCAGACCAGTTGGAAAAAGTTGCAAATATTGCTGCAGCAGTATTCTCAATTCTTTTTGGTTTTTCTATGACGATAATCGCGGTGGTCGGTGGGCTTGATACTGTTCTTGGATCTTTTTCTTGGGAATCGCTACAGCGATATAAAGATACATTTAGTGCAAAAATTTTTAGACAATCATTGCTTTGCCTTATGTATTTTATATCCATAATTTCAGCTTTGTTGGTTGTTGTAATAGACCCTGCAACAATTTGCTATAGATTTATGTCTAAGCTGTTCGTTTTTATGGTTAGCTTTTCATTTTTTTGCTCACTCTCAATGCCATTCAGTTTGCATCGTTTGTATTGCGAGCGATACGAATTCCTTATGAAAGACAAAGGTGCTCCTAAATAGGCTGCCCTGCTACGGCTTCAGCCAGGCGATGAGTTCAAGGTCTCCTGCCTGGAAGAGGGGAAAATCGTGTTGGAGAAGAAGGGAAAGTAGCTGGATTTCCTCGGAATAGTTGCAGAATGGCCCACGTCGTCCTGTAGAATTGGTTGGCGTAGGTCTTTATTTGTTAGCGGGAATGTAGTAGAAGTTATTGATAGGTATATTTGAATAAGCTTTGTTGAGGTACCTATGCAAACTGTTGGCACAAGCCATCCTCAAGCGAGCTGTCCAGTTCGAAGTAGAAGACTGAAAAATTATTGGGAGCCTATTTATAACCCAGGAGACGACGGTGAATTTTTTATTAGCGATTGGGCTATCGATAATAAAGAATATCATAGATCTCGATTAGGAGCTAATGAACTATACAAATCGCGGAAAAATGGAAGAATAAAATTTGAAAAAGTTATATTTTTTAAATGCGACTTCACCGGCAATTTTTTATCGAGAAAAAATAAGCTTGAATTTGCGAATTGTCAGTTTGACTGCTGTGATTTTGGTTATTCTTCGTGGAAATTTGCAAAGTTTAAAAATTGTGAATTTCACGCATGTTCCATTTCCATGTCGTCATTTGACGAAGTGCAATTTTTAAATTGCATATGGAAAAAAATTGGATTTTCTGGGAATGAAACTAAAATTGAAAATATTATAATGACCAATCCTGAGGAATTTATAAATTCAGGGTATACAAATTTGGACGAATGGGTCTTAAAGCAATTGGGGACAGAGAATGAATACCAACAAATGCGGTTAGAAAAAACTAAAGCTAAAATGGCAAAAATTATTAGGAATAGTCTAGAAAACCAGGGAGATGATGACGCTTATTATGAGGCCGTTAAGGTGTATCTCAATCAAATAATTATATACAAAATAGCTAAAGTAAAATATTACGCAAACAAAGGAGGGGTAATAAACCATCTGTTTTGTGTTTTAAAATTAATAAGTTATATGATTGAAAAATGCATTATTAATATGTCTGGGTTTGTTAATGCATGGGGGCAAAGCATAGGAAGACCAATCTTGACTGGTATTGTAATTGTTTTATTTTTTGCCATATTATATTATTGGCTGAAAATATTCACATCTTGTCAACGCTCTTTAATTGCTAGTGGTGAGATTACACTTTTGGTCGGTTATACAAAGTATGCCTTTAAAGGCATGGGAAAACTAAAAGAAATTTTACTCGCATTGAACATGTTTGCTGGAATATGGTGGTATTCAGTTTTTATTCCTACGGTTATTAATAGAATTTGTAGGGTTCGTTAATGAGTATATTGTGTATGATTCTATATGGCAGTTGTGCCCGCAATGACAATCAAAAAGACTCTGATGTCGACATTTTTGCTTTATGTGATGATATGTATTATAATATGATAATTAAAAGTAAAATTAATATAGCAAAATATCCACTCGAACTTGCAATTAATAGGGCAAAAAATGGCGATTTGTTTGTGTTGCATATCCTAGAAGAAGGCAAGGTAATTTATGATTCGTCTCAATATTATCAGAAATTGAAGAGTAATTTTAAATATAAAAATAATTATTCTGAAGAAATACATAAGGCTACCGAAGTCTCTTGCTATTTATTATCATTGGGCAGCAGCGTTGAAAATTATTTTTTATTTAATAAGGCTCTGGCATGGTGTGTACGAACCATTTTAATTGCTAAATCGACAGAGCAAAAAAAACCTCTTTTCTCAGCAAAAGAATTAGGTGATTTTTCTAACCTTTCCTATGTCTATGATCTGATTAAGAGTAAAAATGAGTCAACATTAAAAAGAAAAAATTTAAATAATTTTAAGTCATTTATTCAACAACATGGGAGTGATGACGCTGACGACTTGATAAAAAAGATAAAAAAGATAAAAAATGTTATAGATTACTTCCAGTCTGTTAATAATTACTATGGCATCAAATTGGCAAAAAAAATGTCTTCTGGAAATGCCTCATTGAATTATTTTGACTAAATTGTTGTGGTCGGTCGTATTTTTATCCTTGAATTACCAAATATTCGGGTGCCAAATCTTTGCGGCAAATCAATATTTTTTTTGATGTAACTTCATACATCTCCGCTACCTTCTCACGTTATGGCTTAACATGCTAAAATAATTAACTATTCCTATCATCCCCCATCCCGCTCAACGCCCGTTTCTCCTCCCTCCGTGAAAAAATCCCAANAAANCNCTTGACCTCCCCAGCCCAAATCCGTACTTACCCCGAGCCAACGACGCGCCAACGAAGCCAACGGTTTTGGCCCCCAACTTTTTCTTGGGAACGAAAGATTTGGGGTTGACTTCGGGACGAGTTTGGGGCATTTAGCCTGTTCCCTGATTCTGTTTATAGGACCGTAGCTCAGGGGGAGAGCGCTTGCTTGACACACCACAAGCGTGATTTAACCCCCTAAAATTCTTCCAAAAGCCCCTATCACAAAGTGATCTCGTTGGCGAAGTGCCAACGGGGTCTTTTTCTTTTTATTGGCCTGAGAATCGTACGTTGGCGCAGCTTTGGTCCGCCGTTGGCGGTGGTTGCCAACGGAAACTGGTGATTCCACTTTTCCCATTGATTTTGCTAATATTTGATCGCAGATAGGACTGGTATGGTTCTACCTGTGGCAAATACGCGATTCCCCGCGCTTTTGCCCCCCCCCACCGGAGAAAGGCAGAGTTCTGCCATACGCCAGCGTGATTTTTTGATTTAAGCGATATATTGCAGGAGTTACTTGATTTTAAGTCCCTTGGGTCATGCGACGAAGTACGCGAGGAGACGCGTTTTGGGTAGGGCTGGCAATCGGGGTGTTAGGACTGGGCGATGGACAAATTTTGCATTGACTTTNTTTCANATTTGAAATATATAGTAAAAAAACAATCTGGAGGCGGAATGCACGACTTTAAGTCAGATATTCTTGTGATCCTCATGTTCGTCCTGTTTATTGGTGCCATCGCTTGGCTATCATATAAATCGAGAAAAAATAATAGCGATGATCGTTCTAATAAAGATACACGCCAATAGCGTTCGATGCTGTGATTGCTGCCGAATTGCTTTGCGTGCGTCTCTCTGTGCGTAAAATGATAAATTTGGACTTTATGTTTGTTTGGTTCAGTTTATCGGTTTCGGCTGCTGCGATTGGTTTTTTTGCTGATTTGAATGAGTTTTGGGATGCTCTACTTCGACTGAGCAGTAATAATTTTTTTTACGTGGTTCAGGATTGCAGTATTTCCAGTTGGTATGACTACTAGTGTATTGTTTGCTAATGTGGTTGGAATGACATGGCGGCTAAGCTTATAAGTAGCTTGAATAATGGTGTGCTTTCCAGGCTTTTGTGCTTTGTTAAGTCTAGGGCGCATGTTTTTTCTTTAGATATTTGCAACTGCCGTGCATATTTTTTTTGCTATGGTTTGACTGTTATAAGTATAGAAAGTTCGGATACTTTTCCTGGATTTGTTGTGCATAAAGAGATAGAACACAGCATTCAAAAAACTCCATCACCCGTGATATTAACTGAACAAGATGCAAAAAAAATGGGTAGAGTATCTTGATCACGCGGCTTTGTTTTTAGCGAGCAATTTTTTTGAGGGTGGGAGTAAAGCCGGGGTTTTGAATTTTTTTGCTTATGAAAATAAATTTTGTAACATGTCTACGCAAAGTGATTATTTTATTGTTCCTGGATTTGGTAATATGGTTCAATTTGGTCTTGGTTTTAATGCAAGATTTCCATTTGATCTTGTCGCTTTAAATCGGAAAGTTTTTAATTTAAAGTGTTGTTCTGATAATGATTCGGTAAATTTTCTCGCTCTGCTTTCCGTTCAGTCATGGACTGAAGTTTCTGCCTTTGAGTTTTTTTTAGAATGTTTGGATCGTCAATTTGTTTTTCTTAGTTCATCTTCTTTCTTTGAGCAATTTAAACAACATTTCGTCGCGCATTATGTGAATAATTCCAGCCTTGGCCTTTTCCCCGTGTTGGAGACATGTTTTTTTCAAGAGACAATTCTACGCCAGAGGCCTTTGCTTGTTGTAGTATTTGTCAATACTGATGTGCATAACACGATTGTATTGTCGTGCTTGACCAGCCCGCGTTTTTTAGAAATGTTTAAAGAAATTTCAAAGTATGCAGAGGTCCGTTTTGCGGTATCAAATTGTGTTGGATATAAATTGTTTGAGTCAAATATGCTGTATTTGAAAGAATTTCAAATATATATAGAAAATTTCCATGAAACAATGTCCTTTTCTCGTTCGTATTGATGGATCATATGGTGTAAAAAAACATCCCCAATTAGTTAACTGTATGCTGTGTTCGTTGATAGAAAGTTGTGTCTCAAATATTTTCGGAGAAAAATTTACCATCCTGCTTTCTATTAAGGCGGGTGCTCTTTTGTGTGCAAAAAAATATTATTTAAGCATGGCTTTTAATTTAAATTCAATTTGGAATAATTTGATTTTAAGATCAAAGTGTCGCATTCCAAAATTCTTGTGCACTTTTTTTGTACTTTTTGCCTTTTGTTGTTCGTCAATTTACACGAAGAATTTGACATTTTTTTATTGTGAATCTATACCGAAAATCGCAGTAAATAATTACGAAGACTGTCCAAAATTTGATTTTGCTGTAAATTTTAGAATATTCCCAACTCAGGCTGCCGCATCTTTTTTTAATAACAATAAATTTAATGCAAAACGAACGGGTTGTTTTTTTTTCAGGGCGATATTGCTCTGTGTACTTCATTTCTTTCTGACAATTTTTTTGAAACAATAGCGATACTACGGACACACATATCCATAACTGTTTTCCCCCTTCAAGAGTATCAAGCTCGCGCGCCACCTTCTGTTTTGTAGAAAGCAGACCTTTCACCGATCGAAGCCCTCTAACTTAAAAAGCAAAAGATGCCAGCTCTGTTGGCAAATCTTTTCGCATGGAGAATTCCAATGCGCGCGTCAAAATGGAAAATTGCGATCTACCTCACCATCTTGTTATTTGGTGTGTTAACCGCACTTCCTAATATGTTGACTCCCACTCAACTTGAAAAACTTCCTGATTGGTTTCCGAAAAAGAAGGTAACACTCGGCTTGGACCTTCGAGGCGGCTCCCAAATAGTTCTTGAGATTGATACGCAATCTTTAATACAAAAACGTCTCGAGGATATTTCAACAGAAACTCGTGCATTGTTAAGAGATGGGAAAATTCCAATTCAGACGATCACGACTTCATCTGACTCAATTATAATTTCTTCGACAGATATTGCCTCTGCGGAAAGTATTCTGGATGTTTTAAAAAAACTAAATAATGATTCTCCTCACGTTGGCTCTGGTCAAGCTGGTCCTGATCTGAATATCAAGATTACTGACTCGACAAAAGTTCGGCTTTCTTTGAGCGAAACATATACCACTGCGCTCATAAAATCAGCGGTAGATCAAAGTTTGGAGATTGTAAGGCGTCGCATTGATCAAATAGGTGTGTCCGAGCCTACAATCCAGCGTGTTGGTGTTGATAGAATTTTAGTTCAACTTCCTGGTCTTCAAGATCCTAGCCATTTGCGTGAGCTGTTAGGTAGTACTGCTAAAATGACATTCCATCTACTTGATGTGGATTTCCATCCAGGGACTCAGGTGCAAAAGCGTGGTGTGACTATGTTGCCAGATATTGATGGCACACATATGTACCCTGTGCAGGATAAGGTTATGCTGGGTGGAGAAAACTTAACAGATTCTCGGACCGGATTTAATCCTCAATCGGGCGCACCTATCGTTTCTTTCAAATTTGACAAGGTCGGGGCTCGTCAATTTACACGTATTACTCAAGAGAACATTGGAAAACCTCTTGCAATTGTTATGGACGGAAAGGTCTTAAGCGCTCCAGTTATTCGCGAAGCCATCACAGAAGGATCAGGCCAGATAAGCGGACATTTTACAGTTCAAGAAGCAACGACACTTTCAGCTTTGTTGCGGGCAGGTGCGTTGCCAGTTCCTCTCAAGGTGATCGAAGAGAGAACTGTTGGTCCGGATTTAGGCATCGATGCCATCGACATTGGAGTCAAAAGCGGTTTGGCTGGCTTTGGTTTAGTCTTCGCTTTTATGTTATTCCTGTATGGTCGATGGGGATTGATTGCCAACTTTGCTTTGGCTTTAAATGTTGTTTTAACTTTTGGTGCTCTTAGCCTTTTGAATGCTACACTAACATTGCCTGGGATTGCTGGGATTGTTCTGGGTATCGGACTAGCCGTTGATGCTAACGTGCTAATTAATGAACGAATTCGTGAAGAGAGCGGTAAAGGGCGAAAGGGGCTTGCAGCACTGGATGCTGGGTTTAACAAAGCTTATGCAACAATTATCGATTCAAACTTAACGGCATTGATTGCAACAATTTTATTGTTTTATTTTGGCACGGGTGCAGTCAAAGGATTCGCCGTGACAATGGCTCTCGGCATCTGTATATCGATGTTTACGGCAGTGTCTGTTGTAAAAATTATTATGGAATCAATCGTGGTTCATTTCAACATTAAAGACATTAGGATTAAACCCCTTATTGATTTTTTTCCTCACGATACAAAAATTCCTTTCATGAAGGCTAGATTTTTTGGGATTGGTACTTCAATTTTGCTATCACTACTTTCTGTGGTTCTTTTTATACATCCTGGTTTGAATTATGGTGTTGACTTTAAAGGTGGAATACTTATTGAGGCAACCTTCAATAAGCCTGTTGATTTGGGTGTCTTGCGCAATTCGCTTGCACATTTGGGACTAGGGGATGTGGCATTGCAGGAGGTTGGTACTCAGCATAGTATTTTGTTGCGTGCTGAAAGACAAGAGGGAGGGGAAGAGGCACAAATACAGGCCGTTGGAAAAATAAAAACATCGCTAGCAGAATATTCAGGTGACGTTAAGTTTGATCGAACAGAGGTTATTGGCCCAAAAATTAGCCGTGAACTTGCTCATGCTGGAATATTTTCAGTTATCCTCGCGTCAATCTGTATGTTATTTTATATTTGGTGGAGATTTGAATGGCCTTTTGCGGTTGGAGCCATTGTAACGCTAGTTCTCGACATAACCAAGACGATAGGTTTTTTTGCTCTAACGGGACTGGAGTTTAATCTAACTGCAATTGCTGCCCTGTTAACTCTTGTTGGTTATTCCGTAAACGATAAAGTCGTTGTGTATGACCGCATGCGTGAAAATATGCGATTATATAAGGACGTATCCTTGCGTGATATAATTGACAAAAGCATTAATGAAACTTTAGGCCGAAGCCTTTACACATCTGTGACGGCATTTCTATCAATGTTGCCTATGGCAATATGGGGTGGAAGCGTCGTTTCAAGCTTCGCTATCCCAATGGTCTTTGGAATCGTTATCGCTGCCAGTTCCTCAGTCTTTATTGCTGCCCCTATCCTTCTTTTTTTGGGAGACTGGCGTGCAAAACGAGCATCAGAATCTGCGCAGCAAATTGGTAATTTTACTATCACTCTGGGCAAGGAAGAAGGAAAATCATGAGTGAGATTAATTTGATCGCGGAAATACTCTGAATCGATCAAGGGGGTGTGAAAACTACTTCACCTTGTATGATATTTGCATCATTATACTCTAATGTTTGAAAGAAGGAGGTCGCATGACCTCCTTCTTTCTTGTGTAATGCATTTTTATTATTCGATCAATTTTCTTTGTGAACATAAAAAGAGGGCCAGCAAATGTGGAGAGTCATCTGCTGGCCCAGGGGGGTGAAGAAGTATTGTTTTTTTAACAATCCTTCTTCTTTTTACTGTTCGTCTTTCGTTGAACAGTAAATTTAAAAAGTGCATGTCTAAAAGCTAAAAAGAGTGCTGCTTTTCTCTGGAATATGGCATGCCTATTCCTCTTTATGTTGAGATTTTTTTCTCTTTGAATGGATTGAAACAATCGCAATGCCGACTATAAAACCACCCAACATTATTAATACAAAAAGATCGTCAAGTGCCAAATTTTATTCCTAACATAACTAGCTCGAACTAGTTCAACATTTGCATATATTACACGTTTGAAATGTTTTGTCAACCGCTAAGACGCCAATTTCCTTCAAATGAGAGGAGAACCTCCTCCACGGATCGACCGACATCTCCTCCGTCTGCACCGCCGCTGTCTCCTTCAAGTTTCTGCCACTCGACAGTCCCGACTACGCTTCTGAACCCGCCGCTCACCTTCGGCTTTTCCGCCAACTTCTTCTTGAAAAAAGATCCCGAAGCATTTCAGCGTCATCGAGAAGGATGGCGAGGATACGATGAGTTGTAACGTATTTTTGTGAAATCGGTCTTCTCTTTGTCCGCGCCAGGGCTGCCCATGGTCAAAAACGACAAAATTTTCGTTTTTGGTCCCGGTCCTGGGCAAAAATCACAGGACCCTGTGACTGGAACGGGACAATCTCACAGAAAAACAGTTTTTCTCCCGAAATTACTGCATATTCTACCG
>JGI20225J20221_1002996_pt2 | contig 11155 bp, 10 predicted proteins | sample BioMet4_FD_20221 | JGI IMG/M metagenome (IMG submission 20221) | reverse complement strand
CTTCAGTTTTCCGTCTTTCCATCCATGCTGCTGATTACCACGCTGTTTCGTCTGGCGCTGAATATTTCTTCCACCAGACTGATCCTCACTCAGTCCGGAAAAGCCGGGCAAGTTATTGAAACCTTCGGCAGCTTTGTCTTAAAAGGAAATGTCGTTGTCGGTTTTATTATCTTTCTCATCATTGTCATTGTCAATTTTCTGGTTATCACGAAGGGAGCCGAACGGGTTTCCGAGGTATCCGCAAGATTCAAACTGGACGCGATGCCCGGAAAACAGATGGCCATTGACGCGGATCTGAACGCCGGTCTGATCGATGAAAGGGCCGCCCGCCAGCGCAGGGTGGATATCCAGCGCGAGGCGGAGTTTTACGGCGCCATGGACGGTGCTACCAAGTTTGTAAAAGGTGATGCGATTGCCTCCATTATCATTACCTTTATCAATTTTATTGGAGGTACCGTAATCGGTATGGTTCAGGGAGGCAGCTCTTTTCAGGATGTTCTGAATGTCTATTCCATTGCAACAGTCGGCGACGGCCTTGTTTCACAGCTTCCGGCCTTGCTGATTTCAACCGCCACCGGTATGATCGTAACGCGCGCGGCGTCCGATTCCAGCCTAAGCATGGATGTCTCAAGGCAGTTTTTTTCCCAGCCCATTGTTATGATTATCACCGGGGTAACCCTGGTGGGGCTCTGCTTCATTCCGGGTATGCCGGTCCCGCAGATTCTGGTGATAGCGGTGGGCCTGCTGGTTGCCGGGCTCAACCTGAAGAAACGGAACGAACTTGCCGCTGCGGTGGCTGAGAAGGCCGAGTCGGCTCATGAGGTGGCTGAACATCCCGATGACACGGAGTACTTCAAAAATATCGATAATATCTATGACCTGCTGAAAATTGATGTTATAGAAATGGAATTTGGTTACAGCCTGATTCCGCTTGTCGACGAGAACAGCGGCAGCAGCTTTATTGAAAGGCTGGTTACTTTTCGAAAACAGTTTGCCATGGAAATGGGCATTGTCATCCCGGCCGTTCGATTACGGGACAACGGTATGCTGAACCCAAATCAGTATGTCATCAAGATCAAAGGCGAGGAAGTCAGCCGCGGTGAAATTTTGGTTGACTATTATCTGGCTTTGGATCCGGGAAATCTTACCGGCACGATTGACGGCATTGAGACCATTGAGCCGGCCTACGGGATTCCCAGCAAATGGATCACCAGGGACAAGAAGGAAATGGCTGAAATTTATGGTTATACAGTAATCGACCCACTGTCCGTTGTTGTGACCCACCTTTCTGAAACCGTTAAGAAATATGCGCATGAGCTTCTGTCAAGGCAGGATCTGAACCAGTTGCTGGAAAATATCAAAAAAACCGGTTCAACTATTGTGGACGATGTCATTCCAAATTTGATTTCTTTTGGCGGACTTCAAAAAGTTCTGTGTAATCTGCTGAAAGAGGGGGTTCCCATCAGGGACATGGAAACCATTTTGGAAACGATTTCCGATTATGCGTCCACGGTTCACGACCTGGAAGTTTTAACCGAATATGTACGGCAATCATTAAAGCGTACGATTACCCGAAAATGGTCCGATGGAGGCCAGATCAGGGTGATTACGCTTGACAGCGAGGTGGAAAGGCTCATCATTAATTCCATCAGTAAAAACGACCAGGGTACTTTTCTTTCGCTTGACCCTCAGTCAACACAGAAAATTGTGTCCAAGCTGATGGAATGTATTACAAAGGTAAAGGATGTCATCAACGTTCCGATTATCTTAACATCCCCGCTGGTCAGAATTTATTTCAGTAAAATGCTGGAACAGTTTTATCCCAACGCGGTGGTTCTTTCATTTAACGAACTGAATGCCAATGTCCAAATTCAGGCGGTTGCTAATGTTACGCTTGAGTAAAAAAACGCAGTAAATTTTATGCTTGAAAGGAGGGGCGGCTGCAATGAAGAATACGGAAACGGAGCAAATGTCAGTAGTGGATTTGTGGGTCAGATACCAGCAGACCAGAGACGCTGATCTCCGAAATTTGCTTATTATTCAATATAGCTATATCGTGAAATGCATCGCTTTAAAAACAGTCGGTCGCTACCAGTATTTCAACTATATGGATGATATCGTCAATGAGGGCCTGATTGCTCTTTTGGATGCCGTCGAAAAATTTGATGTAAAAAAAAGAGTAAAATTCGAAACCTACGCCTCTATTAAGGTGCGCGGCGCCATGATTGATTACATTCGCAAGCAGGATTGTTTTCCGAGAAGGCTTAAACGCATCGCAAAAAATATCAGCGAGGCGGAAAACACGCTCAGTCATCAGCTTGGCCGCAATCCTACCGACCAGGAAATCGCCGATTATATGGAGGTCGGCCTGCCGGAGTATGAAAAGATGCAGACCGAAACCTGTGTGCTGAATATGCTGTCCTTTGAAGAGATGATTTATGAAAAGGGCGTTGAAAATATCCACATCAGTCAGGCCGGCGATTCCATTCATGGGCCGGAACAGGTTGTGGCGGAAAAGGAACTGCAAACTGTGCTTGCGAAAGATATTGAACAGCTAAATGAAAAAGAGCAGATTGTTATTTCGCTGTACTATAAGGAACAGCTTAAAATTAAAGAAATATCCAGCGTAATGGGAATCAGTGATTCCAGAGTATCGCAAATTCATTCCAGCGCATTGAGAAAGCTGAAGAAGTCTTTGGCGGAATACCTAAATCAATAGAACGCAGGAGGGAAAAAAGACCATGGTCAGAGGATTTTACGCACTTGGTTCCGGAATGCTGACGCAGAGCAGAATATTGACCGGCATCAGCAATAATCTGGCAAATGTAGAAACACCGGGATATAAAAAGAAAGAAGTCACTGCCTCCACGTTCGGCAGTATGGTGATTAACCGGGTCGATTCGGAGAAAACGCCGATCGGAAGCATGAGCCTGATTACGGTGGCGGACAAAACAAATGTCATTCATTCCGAGGGTACCCTTAAAAATACGGAACGTTCGCTTGATTTTGCAATTCAGGGGGAAGGCTTCTTTGCAGTACAGGGTAAGAACGGCACTGTCTATACGCGCAACGGGAGCTTTAATGTTGATGCGGACGGGTATCTTGTCCTGAACAATGTTGGGCGCGTCCTGGGGCAGAACGGGCCCATTCAAATCGAGACCGACCAGTTTTCTGCGGATACACAGGGAAATTTAACCGTGAACGGAAAAAATGTCAATAAGATCGCGGTTTACAATTTCAACGATTACAACAACCTGAAAATTGCCGGAGAAGGAATGTACACTTCGGCCGGCGCTGCCGCTACCCTTATTCAGAATCCGGAGATTATGTGGAAAACGGTCGAAGGCTCCAATGTCAATGCGGCCGAGGAAATGACGGACGCATTGAAAGTCCAGCGCAATTTACAGAACTGTTCCCAGGCCATTAAGATGTATGATCAGGTATTATCGAATGCTGTTACCAATATTGGAAAATTGTAATTTGCTTCAGGAAAGGTTGGCTTAAGATGATTAGTTCTTTTTACACCTCGGCTACCGGCGCGATTAATCTGCAGTCGGGAGTTGATGTTACGGCGAATAATATTGCAAATGTGTCGACGGTCGGGTATAAGCCCTCCAGCGCGACATTTTCGGACTTGATTTACACCAATATTCATGCGGCGCAAGGGGTTGACAGCCCATTGAAAAGCGGGCACGGGACGAAGCTGCAAAAGACCGATACCCTGTTTACGGAAGGCGGCCTGAGGCAGACCGGCCGTCCTCTGGATTATGCGCTGGTAAATTCCAATAATTTTTTTGCCGTGCAAAAAAATGGCGAAGTGAAATATACCCGTAACGGCAGTTTTCACCTTTCGCAAGAAAACGGTACGAGCTACCTTGCTTCTTCGGACGGCGGCTATGTTTTGGATGCCGGGGGCAAGCGGATTGCCATGAACAGCGAAAACGACAGTCCGGCTATCGGGGTTTTTTCTGTTCAGAATGAAGACGGGCTTGTCCGGGAAGGGGACACCTGTTTTAAATTAAGCAATCTTTCCGGAGCGGCAACCGCTGTAGCCAGCCCGGAAATAAAAACAAGTTATTTGGAAGACTCTGCAGTAGATGTAGCGGATCAGATGACGTCTGTTATCGAACTCCAGCGGGCGTTTCAGTTCAACTCGAAATTGGTGCAGGTCTCCGATGAAATTATGCAGACCGTAAACTCTTTAAGATAAAATAAATGTCAGACGACATTTTTGGGGGAATGATGAAAATGAATACGGATTCTGATATTGGCAGAATGCATCTTAATTCTCCGGATGTTGATGCGGAAAGCAAAACAAACGAGGAACAGCCACCCCAGTTTGATGTCAGGATATCCACTGACAATATGGCGGCTTACCTGAAAATCAAGCCGGCATATTCCGGACAGACGGTTACTTTTGAGGATGCCATCGGATTTTTGACGCAACAAGGAATCACCTATGGTATTTGTGAGAAAGAAGTTCGCTCTTTTTGTCAGGACGGGAGATTTTATTCCGAAGTGATTTGCGCGAAGGGAATACGCCCCGTTGACGGTACAGATGGGTTTATAGAATATTTTTTTAATACCAACACGGAGTATCGGCCAAAGGAAAGAGAAGACGGAACGATTGACTTCCGCGACTTGGACATGGTGAAAAACATCAAAAAGGACGCTGTCCTGTGCAAAATTACACCGCCGGAACCGGGCACTGACGGGACGGATGTTTTTGGCCATGTAGTCCCCTTTATGGCGGGACGTTTCCCGGTGCTCCCGGTGGGAACCAATACCGTTGTTTCAGAGGATGGCCTCAGTTTAATTGCGGGTGTAGACGGCTGCATTGAGTATAAAAAGTCCGTCATCAATGTCAGTGATGTTTTCTATGTTCGCGGCGATGTCGACAGCTCCTCCGGAAACATTAATGCGATAGGCTCTGTCGTAGTCCAGGGGGACGTAAGAGAAGGCTTTTCCGTCAAGGCGGGAAAAGACATCTCTATCCGCGGGATGGCCGAAGGGGCTTTGATAGAGGCGCAGGGAACCATCTCCATCTCGAACGGTATGAACGGAATGGGGAAGGGTACTTTAAAAGCGGGCGGAAACATTGTGGGAAAATATTTCGAAAACGCGATTTTAATTTCTGAAAATGATATCTATGCGGATATCCTGATGAACTGCCGGGCGACCGCGCAGGGCTCCATTATTTTGAAAGGGCGCAAGGCTTCCTTAATCGGCGGAAGTTATCAGGCCGGACAAAAAATTGTTGTAAAAAACATCGGTACGTCTGCCTACACTTCCACGGCGGTTACAATTCAGTCGAAACAGCTCGAGGACAAGCTGACAATCGGCAATGAAGACAACAATGCGGAGCAGTTGGAGCAAAAGCATCTGCAGGCTCAGAATGAGTTAGAAGATTTTCAAAAGAAGTTCGCGGATTTAACTTCTTCAAATAATAAGAATAATACTGGAAGAGAGAATCTGATTGTAAAAGCCGCTCTTATGAAAAAGATTCAGCTCGGCGAAGCAGTGAAAGCCATAGAGACGAAAATCCAAAAACTGAAAGAAACCAAAAACGAATTGTCCGATTATAAAATTGTTGGGTCAAGCATTGTCTATACAGGTACAAAAATGACCATCGGGCCATTTAACATCAATATTAACAACGATTACAGCAATACAAAGTTCTACGCGGGCCCGGAAGGCATTGTTTTCGCGCCGGTTCTGCCTTCCGATATGCCTTGATTTTTCATTGAATTTTAATAAGCCTCCAAATAAAACCGCATACTGGATGCTTATTTCTTCCCGGCCGATGTGCGGCGGTATGGAGTTATGATGTCTATTCAAAATCTTGAACAGCTGAATGAAATGCATATTGATGTGTTAAAAGAAATTGGAAACATCGGTGCCGGAAATGCCGCAACGTCACTGTCGCAAATGCTTGACATGGAAGTGGATATGACGACACCGGTTGTTAAAATCCTTGACATTACCGATGCGGCAAATATGCTTGGCGGTCCGGAAAATGTGGTAATTGGCATCCTGTCAAAACTCGGAGGTGACATCGAGGGAATCATGATGTTCATTATTGAGCAGGATTTTGCAAAATCCGTGCTTAAGTCATTACTGGGCGTTCAAGAGGTTAGCTGTGACCAATTATCCGATATGGAGCTTTCCGCCATTTCAGAGATCGGGAATATCATGATCTCGGCGTATACAGGTTCTATCGGCACTCTTTCCACCATGAATATGAAAACCACCGTACCGGCGGTTACGGTGGATATGGTTGGCGCTATTTTGAGTGTGCCGGCAATCGAAATGGGTTCTGTTTCAGATAAAATTATCTTTATAGAAGACGATTTTCTAAGCGGAAAAGATAATGTTACCGCGAATATGCTGCTGGTGCCTTCAATTGAATCCCTGAACAGATTAATGGAGAAATTGGGTATTGAATTATGAGTGAAATGTTTACAATCGGGATATCGGATATGAAGGTTGCCAAAAGTGCGGATTCGCTTGTTACTTATGCGCTGGGTTCCTGCGTAGGTATTTGTTTATACGATCCGGTAATGAAAGTGGGGGGATTGGGGCATATTATGCTGCCGATCTTCCCTGTTAACAATCCAAAAGAAAATCCTCTCCGCTTTGCCGATACCTGCATCCCGGAAATGATTTTTCAAATGGAAAAATTGGGCTGTAACCGCCGCCGGATTACAGCGAAAATTGCAGGTGGGGCGAAGATGTTTGAAGTAGCAGGCGATTCCAGCTTCGGCAATATCGGTCAGCGGAATGTTTTGGAGGTTAAAAACACCTTAAGCAAACTTCAAATCAGAATATATGCGGAGGATACGGGGCTGAATTATGGCCGGACAGTCTATTTTTATACGGAAGACGGGAAAATGGTGGTCAAATCTTTTTCCAACGGCATTAAAACATATTAATCAGAAGCTGATTACAAGTAAAGGCTCTCTCTCAATCCGGTTGAAAGAAAGCCTTTACTTGTGTATTTTTTAATTTTACCTGATGTTGTTGTACATATTTTCATGACTTTCGGTTTTGCGTTCCTGATTGATTTTCTCTCTCAATTCGTCGCACTGTGCCTGAATTTTATTTCGGGCTGACCGGTCAAGCACGGCCGCTTTGTGCAGGATGGTCTTACATTCCAAGGAAAGCTGCAGAATGTGCCGTTCCTCTTCACTGTTGCAATTTTCCTCTGACACCTCAGCTTGCAGAAGCTGTGCCATACGTTCCTGCTGCTCAGGGGGGAGTTCTTGGGTCAGACGGGTAATCAGGTCGTTGCATTTATTGATACGCGTAATAAATATGCCGCGCTGTTCCAGAAAGTTGTCCAATTCAATATCGGCCTGCATACAGCGTGTTTCAATTTGTTTGGTTAGATCCCATATTTGGGTGAGCAAAATAATTTTCTGGTCAAGGCAGGCAATGATATTTTTTGCTGACATAGATCCTCCGCAGGGGCAGGGCGTTTTTACGCCCTGCCTTCTATTTGTTCATATGACTCAGCTTTTCGGCTTCTTCCCAGGTATCCCGCATTTTTTCAACCAGCGGTACCAGATCGTCCAAAACAGCGGCATCGCGTTTTACTTCCGCTTTAATAATCTGCTGGTTGAAGAAATAGTATAACTGGTATAGATCGTTGGTAACTTCATAATTCCAATCTAAAACAGAAGAAAGATAACTGAAAATTCTTTTGCTTTTTTCTGTGCATTTCTGAGCGGTAGCGTAATTTTTATCTTTCAGCATCAGGGAACCGTAATGAAGATTCTTTAACGCCTCATTCAACAGAGTAACAAGTTGTTCCCCTTTGGACATTGTGTTAATAGATTGCTGCTTATACTGCATAATAGGATCCACCGACATCATTCTAAACCTCCCTAAGTAATCTTAGATTTTCTCTTGATATCTCCCGATTTCGCAGTATTTCACAAATTCATCCAGAGCAAATGCGGGTTGGGGCGGCATCCAGTGCCGATTCCCGCGAAAAATGGGTAAGGCAAAGCCAGCGTCAAGTGGTTTCTTGATGACAGGCCATACGGTAAACCACATTTCCCGCAGCAGCGAACCTCCCATGTCTAACAGGGTCGTAGCCCTCAATTCCTTCGTTCCGCTTGCCCACAAGGTGGTGTCAGTCCTGCTCCTGCACCGAGTCGTTGCTCTGATGGTTAATTTCAATGACCGACTACCGGCTCTGTTTGTCTTTGCAAAAGGTTGTTTGTCGGAAGCCACATTGCCTCTCCGCGACGCTTCAGGGAGACGCTTCCCGTAAAGGGTTATGCCGCTTTCTGCGGCTGGTTTCTATGAATATCGGCAAGCAGTTTTACGGGATCATAGGCACAGCCCTTTGTGGTTACTGCATAGAATACCCGGATCAGCTTGCAGCTCATAGCGATGATGGATTGTTTCTTCTTCAGGGGATTGTTTGCTCTGGTGGTGTAATAGTGGTGCAGGCTTCGGAACTCCGCATTGTTTTTAGCGAGCGAGATTGCCGCACGAAACAGGCTGGCGCGAAGTTTTGCCCTGCCGCGTTTACTAATCGCCACCTGCCCTCGGTGCTTGCCTGAACTATTCTCTGTAATGGCAAGCCCGGCCAGCTTTTGGATCTGCCGCGGGGAATCAAAGCGCCGGATATCTCCAGTTTCAGCGAGAATACCAGCCACCGTTACCAGCCCCACGCCATTGATTTTTAGCAGCTCAGCCACTTCCGGCAACCGTTCACAAAGAGCTGTAACAATCACCATGATTTTCTCGTACTGCCGGAGTTTCGCGTCGTAATCCTCCAGCAGCAGGTTTAGCTCCATGTGGGCCGCCGTGCTGCCTTCTGTACATCCCACACTGTTCTTAGCAGCCTCATATGCCCGCTGCGCACGTTTCTTCCCAACGGCGCGTAACTTCATTTGCCGCCAGATCTTGTTGATGCCGTCCGGTCCCAGTTCCACCAGATCGTTGGGCATGGGAGCCGTTTTCAGCAGCGCCAGACTGCCGGTACCTGTGAAACTTCCAAAAACGGTCTTGTGCTCCGGAAAGTAAATCTTCAGCCATCGCTGGATTTGATTCTTTGTTATGGTCAGTTCCCGGAGGATACGCCAACGGCAATTCATGGTCACTCGAAGTTCCGCATACAATCCTTCCGGAAGGTACGGTTCAATGCAGCGTCCTTCCAACACCAGCTTGGCGATGGTTTTGGGGTCCTTCCGATCGCTCTTACTGGGATGATTGTCGTCCAGTTCCTTGCTGCGTTTTACGTGATATGGATTGACCAGCACTAATTTTGCACCATTGTTTTGCAGATACACCGCGAGGGTAAACCAGTAGTGCCCTGTCGGTTCTGCGCCGACGACCACATGGTCTTTCTGTTCGTTCATGGCCAGTTCTGATGCCCAGCGCGTGAATTGCTGGAATCCCTCTGCGCTGTTTTCGAAGCTGATGACCTCTCCGAGCTCCAGACCGCGCCAGTCGAACGCTCTCGCCCAATGTGTTTCACTGGCAATATCCACGCCAATGACCATTGTCGTTTCTGTGACTTGACGAATCTTCTCGTTCTGTGTTAAACTCATTTTGTTGGTACTCCCTTCAATCTCAACGTACGTTTTTATTAGGGCTATGACCCTGTGTGTACTTTGATTGTAGGGAGTTCCTTCTTTTTCTGCAAACCTTAAATTTTACCCTTTACAGGAATGCTCCTGCATGATGAATTTCTATAGGTTATCAGTTCGAAGTATTTTGTGTAAACAAGGAGGCCTGTGAGTTCATTTGGCTTAAATACTGTTCCAATTTAGTGAATTTGGCATAATACTGCTCCTGCTGTGTCTGAAGCAACGTTTTTAAATCCTTGATTTTTGAATTACAGTCTGTAACGGTTTTCGTCAGGGCGCTGTTGTCAACGGTGGTGCTGTTGTCAACACCGGCCTTTGCGATCAGAATTCCGTCACCGCCGTAGGTCTTGATGTTTTTGTTGATGACGTCCTGCATCTTTTTTGCAATGCCGTCATCGTTGGTAAACAAGGAGGCAACTTTGTCGGGATCATTGTTTAGGGCATCCTTCAGTTTGGTTTCGTCGATTGTGAGCTGGCCGTTGGCAGAATAATCGTTTGCCTTGGTTGCAATCCCGAGTTGGTAAAGGGCGGTCTTCATGGAATCTACCTGGTCTGTCATGGAGCGGCGCAGATCAAGACTCAGATTGTTCAGGATGGAGTCTCCTTGCATAAGGCCCTTTTTTGCCTTTGTTTCCCAGCTCGTAATCTGGGTTTCGCTCATATCCGCCTTTTGCGCGTCCGTCAGGGGAGCATAAGTTGCATCTGTATCTTTGCGCTCGCTGACCTTGTCATTGGCAAGTTTAATAATCGCGTTATAATCGTCGACAAAGCCCTTGATCTTCGTGTACAGGTCATCCGTTTTGTTGTCTACCGAGAACTTGATCGGGGCACTGCTGGAGACTGTGGTGTCCGTCTTGGACAGAAGTTCGAAATCTACGCCGTCCAGCGTGAATTTGTTTTCGGTTCTGGTAATTTCAATTGCGTTTGCCGGATTGCCGTCGAAGCTTACCGCCATTTTTGCATCCTGCGNCTTTTGNNGCGCAAGGTTCCGCCAAACAGGACTGTTGCAAGGTTGCCGGTGCCGACGTTTGCAATGTCCACCCGGCTGCCGCTGCCTCCGTTCTTTGCTGTTACACTGAAAGTATCATTAATGTTTGAATAAGCAATGGTTACATTGGCTTGTGCGTCATTATTGATTGTTTTCATAATGGTATCAAGCGTATCCGTTTTTTTAAAGGTAAAGGTTTTGTCGTTGATGGTAATACCGTATGTACCATCAGTAGATGACTTTGTAAGCGTATTTGCGCCGTTCAGATTTTCCGTTAAATCCTCAAGAGTTTTGTGGGTGTTAATGCGGTTTGTTTCCCCGGCGTAAATGTTCAGAGCCCCGTTCTTTCCTAAAATTCCGGAGGCGTCGCTGGATTCAATGGAAATAACGGAAGTAGCGCTCGCGGCTTTAAAGGAGAGTTTTCCGCCTAATTCGGTTACCTGAAATTTATCGCTGCCAAAGGCGTCTTTGCCGTATGATGCCGTCAGGCCTTCCTGAATATAGGTGGCTAAATCGGCAGGTGTAGAATACCGGCTCTTGTCGCTGTCTTTAAAGGTAATAT
>JGI20225J20221_1000172_pt6 | contig 11173 bp, 10 predicted proteins | sample BioMet4_FD_20221 | JGI IMG/M metagenome (IMG submission 20221) | reverse complement strand
GGGAGGTATGGTTGTATGCATGATGAAACGCTTGTCTGGCAAATCGGGCAAAGGCTCGTCACGGGCTTTGCCGGCACATCGTTGGATGATTCCTTCAAGGAAGTCGTCAAGCGCTGGAAAATCGGGAATGTGATTCTCTTCTCCCGCAACCTGAAAGACAGGGAACAGATAACCGCTTTGTGCGCTCAGGCAGACGAGCTGGTCTTCCATGAGACAGAAACGCATCCGTGGATCATGATCGACCAGGAAGGCGGGATGGTTTCCCGTCTTCCCATCGGCTCCGCCATCGCCCCGGGTGCGATGGCTCTGGCAGCCTTGGGTGACGAACAGGCCGTATACACCTGTGCGTTTGAGACGGCGAAAGAACTGCGCCAACTGGGCATCAACGTAAATCTTGCGCCGGATCTGGATGTGAATTCCAACAGGGAAAACCCCGTTATAGGGATTCGAAGCTATGGTGATGACCCGAACGAGGTGGTGCGTTTTTCCCGCCAAGCCATCAAGGGCTATCTGGAAGGCGGAGTCCTCTGTTGCGGCAAGCATTTCCCCGGCCATGGCGACACCTCGATCGATTCCCACTTGGCCCTGCCCAAAGTGGACAAGACAAAGGAGCAACTCCAAGGCCAGCTGTTGCCGTTTCGCAAAGCCATCGAAGCCGGCGTCCCGTCCATCATGTCCAGCCATGTGCTCTTTCCCGCATGGGAACCGGAGGCATATCCCTGCACAATGAGCAGACGCATCATCACGGATCTGCTCCGGAAGGAGATGGGGTTCAACGGCCTGGTTTTTTCCGATTGCATGGAGATGCAGGCCATCGCGAAGTATTTCGGAACGATACAGGGAACGGTCCGTGCGTTGCTCGCCGGCATCGACCAAGTGATGATCTCCCATCATGCGGAACTGGCCGCCGAAGCCGCGCAACAGATAGCCCGAATATACGGAGACGGTCTGTTTGATGAAGCCGAATGGCAGGCATCCCTCTCCCGGATTGCAGATGCCAAAGCAAAGGTTTTCACCAAAAAGACAGCTCCAATGTCTCTTGATGCAGTGCAAACCTTTGACATGTATGCAAAACAGGCCATCACTACCGTCTCAGGCACCCTGCCCAAGTTATCCGCTTCTCCCGTGTTCGTCGGTCCGGAAGGATTCATCACCAGCAATGCGCAGGACAAACTTGCCGTTGATGATTACCCCCACTCGCTCGCCAAACGATGTGGCGGAGAAGCTATCGTCATTCCTGCAGATCCAACCGAAGAGGATATCGCCATGGTACGGAGTCGGGTGAACGGTCGTCAGGTGTTCTTGGGCACGTACAACGCCCACCTCTACCGAGGTCAGCTCGCATTGGCCTACGCGCTTATCGAACAAGGCATTCCGGTCGTGGTCACCTGTCTTCGCAATCCGTACGACTTGGAGAAAGGGATAAGGGAGAAGGCTGCATGCACCTTGGCTGCGTGGGAATACTCCCAGCGAGTCTTCAAAGCCTTGGCGGAAATCTATCAGGGTGAGGGCACACAAGGACGCATGCCCGTCACATTGGAGTAAGTATGGGTTCAGACATGTTGGTGAAGCTGTATGACCTCCCTTCATGGGAGGAAGAACAAAGGAAGATGGATGTTTTGGGCGTGAAAATCCAAAAGGCTTTCCCCCCCGACAGACTTCATGTCATCGATTGGGTGAAACGGCATTCGGGGCCGTACGCCGCAGGAGAAGCCGCTTGTTCGTTCAAGGACCGCGGGGTGACGATGTTTCTTGCCGTCAAAGACGGAGCCATCGTAGGATATGCTTGCTATGACGCGACCGCACCCGATTTCTTCGGACCCACCCGGGTGCTGGACAAAGAACAGGGGAAAGGGATAGGCAGAGCGCTTCTCATCGCCAGTCTTCATGCCCTCAGGGAAGAAGGCTACGGCTACGCCATCATCGGAGATGTCGGGCCGACGGCTTTCTATGAGAAATGTGTCGGTGCCGTCTGCATCGAAGGATCGGAACCGGGAATCTACAAGGATTTCCTCAAATTGAAGGATACGGTATGAACGAGAAATTGGAACCCCTTGCGTCCAAAGAAGAGAGGCTGTGCATCGGCATCATGAGCGGCACCAGTTGCGACGGCATCAATTGCGCTTTGGTACGCATCAGCGGAAGCGGTTCCTCGCTGAGGGCTAAGGAAGCGGCGTTCCACACAGAAGCGTATGACGAGTCTGTCAGAAACAGGCTTCTGAGCTTGGCCAAGGGCAACGAAGGCGGCAGCCATGAGTTGACCTTGATGGCCTTCCTGCTTGGGGATCTGTTCGCCGAGGCATGCCTCAGATTGTGTGATGAAGCCAAAGTGGACAGGCATGCCATCGACCTGATCGGCAGCCATGGCCATACGCTCTATCATCTCCCAGAACCGGAAGTTTACTTGGGACGTCCCCTCCGCGGCACCATGCAGCTCGGGGATGTGTCCCGTCTGGCAGAGACGTTCTCCTGTCCGGTGGTCAGTGACTTCCGCGTACGGGATTTCGCCGCAGGCGGCATGGGAGCCCCGCTGGTCCCCTACACCGAATATTTGTTGTACCGGAGTGAGACGAAAACCGTGGCGCTCCAGAACATCGGAGGAATAGGGAACATCACCATCCTGCCGAAAGGATGCAGGCCGGAGGATGTGATCGCCTTCGACACTGGTCCCGGGAACATGGTCATTGACGCGCTGGTTTCCCACTACAGCGGCGGAAAACTCCGCTATGATGACGGGGGGAGCATGGCGGCAAAAGGAAAAACCGTTCCTGAACTTGAGCGGTTCTTCCTATCCGATCCGTATCTGTACCAACCCGCACCCAAATCGACAGGCAGGGAACGGTATGGAGAGGCTTTCATCAAGGAAATACTCCGGATAGCCGATTCGTATGGCATTTCGGCAGAGGATGTGGTGTGTACGGCGACTTGGTACACGGCAGAGGCCATCAGAAGGTCGATGGAAGGCAGGAATGTCGGTTCTTTGGTGGTCGGAGGCGGGGGAAGCCACAATTCCACCTTGTTGTCCATGCTTCGGGAAATGCTTCCCCAAACGCGTATCATGACAGGCGAAGAAGCCGGCTATAACAGCGACAGCAAGGAAGCGGTCGCATTCGCCATCCTCGCCAATGAATGCGTCTGCGGCCAAGCAAACTCCCTGCCCTCCGCCACAGGAGGATCACATCCGGTGGTCTTGGGGAAGATGCAACTGTAAATCGATAGGGCTGTCGAACGGCAGCCCCTTTTTGTTATGTGGGTGCTCAGCATCAAACGACACAATCACCGTCATCCCGTTCTCCGTCAAGAACAGGATGGCACATCGTCCTTTCTCCTTTTCTGCAGTTTCCCGTCGCGATGTACCACTTCTCATCACCGCCCTTTTAGTCCTTACGCAGAACCATTTGACAAACCCATATCGTTTCACGATACTATGCCGGCATTCCCCATCAAGGAGTTAAAAAAATGAAAAAATTGTTTCCTCGTGTTTTTATTGTGGCAACATGTTTGTCAGCGTTGTTTTGGACTGGGTGCAAACAGGAAAGCCCCGCGTCCAACGGAGAAGTCAATTCCTACAAGGCCGTCACCATCAATGATATTGATGCCAGAGGCGATGAGTACAGCAAACCAATTGCGTACGAAGAAACGAACCTTGCGAGCCTCACCGATGAACAATTTTTGCAGGACGCGTTGAGCGCGCTGACAAACGTGATTCGTACCACCTATAAAACCGATGATACGACGACTCCCAAGACAAAGACATGCGTCTGCGGTTCCTTGAACGGCATCATCTCCGGCATGGAGAATCTTCTGAATTCATCTTCCACCACGGTATCCACCAAGTCACTGTCCACCGGCTTGTTCTTCCATCTGAATGACGAGGCGGTTTCCTTTACCGATACGGAGAACAACACAGCTCTCGGCAAAATCAACTTTGATTGGTTGGACCTTGTCGCTCATGGGGAAACGGCGGAATTCCTCACCACACTCGGCCATTATGTGGAGGTTTTCGGCCAAAATAGTCCTGCAGCGACATGGGACACCTCAGGTTTCAGCAGCATAAACGGAAGCGTCGCCCTGTCTGCACATGCAACCGCAAAAATGAAGGGGACGAGGGTGCCATCCGGCGAATACACAAAAATATATCCATCCAGCCAAGCCGGACTGGCCTTACGTGTCTTGGTTGATGCGTCGAACGTGAAGTTGGATGTCACCAAAACAGGCGTAAACGTCGCAGGCACGATATCAGGTTCTGCGGACGCAAGCGTCATGATGGACTCGGTCTATTTGGGAACCGACTCCTACAACATGCCGCTCAGTATCAACCTGCATGTCAAAGGTTTCAGCAATGTTTCATTGAATGCCATCCTCGATGCGTATGCCAACGTATCGCAGAGTGGATCAAAAGCAGCGACGATAACGGGCGCTGACGTGTACAATGCCTTTGCATCGGCCATCTGGGGGAAAAATTCCACGGGGAACATCTCCCTCACCTGCACCGTATATGACAAGAACAACAAGGCTTTCAAATCGGTTACATGGACAGACGCGGAGCTTGTCACAGTCATCATGCCGTTGTTTTCTTGATGTTTGACGCATGTGTCCCATCACGCACCTTGGCGACAAGGTGCGTTTTTGTCTGCCGACTCTTCCGCGGCCCCATATGCCTTCCTCGAGCGGGGTAAATGACGTACAATGAAGGAGTATGAGGGAAAAACAATGAAAAACCAGTTGATCGCTTGTTGCGGACTTGACTGCGGACGATGTGATGCCCGCATCGCTACGGTCACCCATGATGAGGCGTTACGGGAAAAGACGGCCATCCTTTGGAGCAAAATGAACCATGCGCCGATAACAAAAGAGATGATTGACTGCATGGGATGCCGTACGGCTGGCGTGAAAACCCTTTATTGTGACAGCATGTGCGGGATCAGGAAATGTGTTGCGCGAAAAGGCCTGGAAACCTGTGGGGACTGTCTCGACATGAAAACCTGCGAAACCGTTGGCGTGATACACGCAAACAATCCTGACGCCCTGAACAACCTGACAGGAAACAGCTGATGGCATCCAGCCGGCAGCCCGCCACCACGATGACTGGACTTTCCTCCAGATGATCGCCATCACCAAAGATTACGATAGGTCATCAATCCCGCTTTCCATCGCATGCGGTTTTCAAGAACATGCCAGAGATTCGCATCCAGTTTGCGGAAAGAGGCTCCATCAGGGGACTGTCTGTCTGAAAGCAAGCGTATGGTCATGCGTTTCGGCCTAACCCAAAAAGCAAAATGTATTGCATTCTGTAAAAAACGATGCGAAAATCTATTTTTGTGGGGTACGTACGTAATGAGGTCCCATGCATGCAAGAGCCATGCGATTGGCTAAAAAAAAGGAGAGTTTATGAAGAAGACAATGTTGGTTCTGTTGCTCTGTGTCGCATTGGTCGGTATTTCCGCCCAAGGCACCAAGGAAACGGCGGCAACTACACCGTCCGCTGCAGCTGGTCCGGTGAAGCTTTCCCTGTTCTACTCGGACAATGCGACGCTTCCGTTCAAGAATGACTGGCTCACCGTCAAGGAAGCGGAGAAACTGGCCGGCACACAGGTTGAATGGGAGATCATCCCGATCGCCGACTACCAGACCAAGGTTTCCCTTGCCTTGAATACCGGCGCCAATGCCCCTGATGTGATCCTTTATCAGTCCATCACGGGGGAGAATGCTTCGCTGGCTTTGAACGGCGCCATCGTCCCTATCTCCGATTATTCCGCATGGACACCGAACTTCAACGCCCGTGTCAAGGAATTCGGACTTGAGGACACCGTAGCCAAGTTGGCCCTTTCCGACGGTAAGCGTTATAATCTGCCGTCCCTGTTTGATGTCCCGTTCTATGATGGAGGCATCATCATCCGTGCAGACCTGTTGGCGAAATATGGTCTGAAAGCCCCCAAAACATTTGATGAGTTCTATGATGTGCTGAAAACGTTCAAGAAAAACAACCCCGACTCCTACCCGCTGACCATTCTGGCCGGTCCGCGTGTGTTGTACCGCTTCACCATGCCGTGCTTCGGCATCTCCCTCGGCAGGAACGCTTCTTCGGGTTCTTACGTGCTCTCCTGGGATTACACGAAGAAACAGTACTTCGCTGGTGCGATCTCCGATCAATACAAGGCGTACATCACCTATTTTCACAAACTGTTTGCGGAAGGCTTGCTCGATCCGGAGATGGCCGATCCTATCGACGGGACCAAATGGTCGCAGAAGATGGCTACAGGAAAGGCGATGGCGACGTGGGCATATTATGATCAGATCGGCGGCGTGACTGCGGCAAGTACCATCCCCGGTTTCAAACTGCAGATGTATCCGTCCCTGGCAGGTCCTGCCGGTGCACACAACCAGCCGAAGGCCAAGACCGGAGCAGGTATCGTGTTCCCAGCCAAAACAGCAAAACGCGCGGATTTCGAACAAGTCGTGCGTGCCATCGACAAGATGTTCTATTCGGAAGAGAGCGCCAAACTGTGGTGTCTGGGCGTTGAAGGACAGACCTACACCATGAAAGACGGCAAGATGCAGTTCACCGACAAGTACATGAAGGATCCAAGAGGAATTTACAAGGCCCTGCAACAGGATTTCGGCTGTGGTTCCGATGTCACCCAGATGGTATGGGTCAATAAGCGCGAGATGACCAAGTATGACGAGAATTATGCCGCCATCAACGCCGAAGTCGAAAAGATGGGCAATGTCATTCAGGAATTGCCTCCCCGCCCGAAATTCAACGATGTCGATGCGGAAACCGCCGGTTCATACCAAACTCCGCTGGCCGATGCTTGGGAACGCTGGAATAACGCCTTCCTGACCGGGGCAAAATCCATCGATGCCGATTGGGACGCATATGTCGCTGAAATGAAAAAACTCGGCATTGAGAAGATGCTTGAGCTTTACAACAAGAACAGGTAAACAATCCGGGTCTCCGAAAGGAGGCCCTGTTTGGGAGAAAAGCATGCGGGAACAACATACGAAACAGGGAAAACTCTATCTGCAACGATACTGGCCTCTGTATGCGATGATGGCGCTCCCGCTTGCCTATTTCATCGTGTTCAAGTACTTGCCCATGTTCGGGAACGTACTGGCGTTCCGCCGTTACCGCCCCGGTATGGGACCGTGGGGTACGGAATGGGTTGGACTACGGTATTTCCAACGGTTTTTCCAGGATCCCGCCTTCTGGTCCGCCTTCCGCAACACCTTGTTCCTTTCTTTGCTCAACCTGGTGATCAACTTCCCCATCCCGATAGCTTTCGCCATCCTGCTCAACGAAGTGCGCAACCTCCATTACAAGAAACTGGTGCAGACCGTTTCCTATATGCCGCGTTTCGTCTCCACGGTTGTTGTGATCGCCATCATCAGCGATCTGCTTTCTCCATCGACCGGTGTGCTCAACCATTTTTTCGCCGACCTTTCCGGCAAAGACCCTGTTTACTACATGAACGAGCCGGGTTATTTCCGCAGGATTTACGTCCTGCTGGACACCTGGCAGTATACAGGCTGGACAGCCATCATTTATCTGGCAGCCATCACCGCCATTCCACAGGAACTCTATGAAGCGGCGACCATTGACGGAGCGGGACACTGGCAGCAAATCTGGTATGTGACCATCCCGGAAATCCTGCCGACCATCATGATCATGTTGATCATGAATGTGGGCCGTCTCCTGTCCCTCGGTTTTGAGAAAGTCCTGTTGATGTATACACCCGCCAACAGCGGGGTTTCGGATATTCTGGACACCTTGGTGTACCGTACCGGGCTTGCCAACCAGAATTATTCCTACGCGACAGCCATGGGCCTGTTCACCGGTGTGATCGGCATCATGCTCGTCGCCTCTTCCAACGCCTTGTCCCGCAAGCTTACCGGGGACAGCATCTATTGAGGATCCCTCAATGAAAACCTACAAGACCCGTTCAACCGTCGCTTATTACCTGTTCATCGACATTCTGATGGGCATTGTCCTGGTTATGTGTCTGACCCCGTTCCTTTACATCATCGCCACTTCCTTGTCTTCCCCGGAGGCGATCATCAACGGCAAAGTGTTCATCATACCCCGAGGTTTGAACACCCAGGCATACAGGCAGATCTTCTCCTATCCCAACTTCTTCCATGCGTATGGGAACACCATCTTCTACACGGTCTTCGGCACAATGATCGCATTGTGCATGACGACACTCTTCGCCTATCCCCTTTCCAAGACATGGCTCAAGGGCAACAAATTGGTGATGAAACTGGTCATCTTCAGTATGTTCTTCTCGGGCGGACTCATACCGAACTATCTGCTCATCAGCAGCCTGCATCTTACCAACACCCGCTGGGCGATCCTTCTGCCGTTCTGCATCAACCAGTTCAATCTGATCCTGTTGATAAACTTCTTCAAATCCATTCCTTCGGACATCGAGGAAGCCGCCATCATCGATGGTCTTGGGTACGGCGGAATCCTGCTGAGGATTGTACTGCCCCTCTCCGGGGCGGGACTGGCCACCATCGCATTGTATACCGCCGTCTTCTTCTGGAACGATTGGTTCAATTCACTGATCTACCTGAAGAGTACCCAATTCCCCGTCATGCTGTTTCTCAGGAACATCGTCAACGGGACGACGATGCTCGGCGGAGAGGGGGGATCGGCGGATAAGGGTGCGTTGTCCCTGTCCATCAAGAGTGCGGTCATTCTGGTCTCCACACTCCCCATCATCATGATCTATCCGTTTGTCCAGCGGTTCTTCGTCAAAGGCGTCATGGTTGGTTCGGTGAAAGGATGAACCGTCAACGCTCAAGTCTCTCCGCATTTCCTTTGATTTGTGGTTAAACCAAACATACCACGATCACCAGGGGATGCTTCTTTCCTTTTTGCGAACATGTCATCGTATGGCCCGCAATATGCCTGTATTCGGTCAGAAATGATTTGAAACTCTTCTTGTCTGGCAATATACTAGGGGAAATCCTTTCGTTCGGGTGAATCAGGAAGGATATGATATGTCCATCCTGCGCATAGCCGCTTCTCAGGAGGATACCATGGATTTCTCACTTTTCTTCACGCCTGCATCCCGTCTTCCAAGTGGTTGTGGCATTACCATGTACGGACCAGAGCATCTCATCTGGCTTGCGAGCATGTTGGCCGTAGGCATCCTGATCAGTTTTTATTTCCGAACACTTTCTCAGGAAAGCCAGCGGAAGTTTTTGCAGGTGTTTTCCCTCGTGATCATCGCACAAGAGATAGTGAAAGACATCCTTTTCATAGCCGCAGGCGGTTTCCAGCTCGACAACCTCCCCCTACACCTTTGCGGCATATCGATCTTCATCTGCGCGGCCGCCGCATTTACGGAAAACAAACTCGCGCGCCAATTACTGTATGCCGTGGTTTTCCCAGGAGCTGCATCAGCTTTGCTCTTTCCTAATTGGCTTCAGTATCCTGTGCTGAATTTCTCTTCGATCAACAGTTTTACCATACATTCCTATCTCATCCTCTTCACGGTTCTCTCCATACTGGGCAATCGATTCCGTCCGGATTTCCGAGCCCTTCCCAAATGCTTTGCCTTTTTGGGAGCCATCGCCGTCCCCATCTTTTTCCTCAACAAGGTATGGAACACCAATTTCCTCTTCATCAACACTCCGTCAGAGGGTTCTCCATTGGTCTTTCTGGAACACCTTTTGGGAAACCCGGGATACCTTTTGGGACTTGCCGTGATGTTCTGGCTCGTATGGGGCATACTGTATCTCCCCTGGATCATCGCGAAGCAAAAGAATCCTGCCTGAAAGAAACGTCTTCGGAAAACACAATCGGACTTCATTGACGTGAAAGACATACCTTGGTGTATGGGATCATCCCCGCACTCGCGGGGAACACGAGCTGACAAAGCTTGCACTTCAGGGAACTGGAGGATCATCCCCGCACTCGCGGGGAACACTCCATGCAACGCAGTACACGTGTAGTTGATACAGGATCATCCCCGCACTCGCGGGGAACACCCAAGATGGAGTACCTCACTGAATACTGACAAAGGATCATCCCCGCACTCGCGGGGAACACTTGTTTTATCCATTGGTGTTTTCCGCCTTGGCGGGATCATCCCCGCACTCGCGGGGAACACGCCTCCCAATACTATGGTGACACTGTACGTCCAAGGATCATCCCCGCACTCGCGGGGAACACTTTCCGACGGCACCAGACTGACCAGAGACTGACGGATCATCCCCGCACTCGCGGGGAACACCCAGATACCGCATCTCTGGTACAGCCTGATACCGGGATCATCCCCGCACTCGCGGGGAACACACAGAAATTTAGTAATCCAAGATGTAAAAGAAGGGATCATCCCCGCACTCGCGGGGAACACTCAGAAATCATCAAAAGCATATGAAGAGGGACGGGATCATCCCCGCACTCGCGGGGAACACGTCAAAGGTGTACCAGTTTTTCCAGCTAAGTTAGGATCATCCCCGCACTCGCGGGGAACACAATCAATTCCTCATTTTACGGCAACGGCGTTTAGGATCATCCCCGCACTCGCGGGGAACACCTCATTGCACTCATCTCATGCTCCTTTCGCAGAGGATCATCCCCGCACTCGCGGGGAACACCCATTGCAACTCCTCCTACATTTGCCCATACGGGGATCATCCCCGCACTCGCGGGGAACACGTGAGTGTGAGTACGAGCATGAGTCCGTCCCCAGGATCATCCCCGCACTCGCGGGGAACACTTCGTCCATGCGCCATCGGTGCAGAACGAACTCGGATCATCCCCGCACTCGCGGGGAACACGTTTACCAACGGAAATTTCGATAGCGGAAGTAAGGATCATCCCCGCACTCGCGGGGAACACATCCATCGCTCGCCGAGTGGAATTGCGGGGATAGGATCATCCCCGCACTCGCGGGGAACACCCTATGGTGATGTTATACGTCCCGGCTGGCAAAAGGATCATCCCCGCACTCGCGGGGAACACAAGTCCCTCGACTTATGAGGAAAGAATATACGGGGATCATCCCCGCACTCGCGGGGAACACCACCATTCGATGCAGTATAAAGCTCCGATTCAGGGATCATCCCCGCACTCGCGGGGAACACATACAACCAGAAATGAAACTGGCATGCATCCAGGGATCATCCCCGCACTCGCGGGGAACACTCCTTCATGAGA
>JGI20225J20221_1001896_pt1 | contig 11175 bp, 12 predicted proteins | sample BioMet4_FD_20221 | JGI IMG/M metagenome (IMG submission 20221) | reverse complement strand
TCCACCCGTTATGCCCATTTAACATCCCAAATTTGCTCAAATGCTCTAGCTGCCTGCTTTATGAGTCAAATTAGTCTCCTAAATCAAATGTCATCTTTAGGGAAAGATGTTAATATCTTTCCCTTGCTATTCAAAAACAAACCTGTCTTCCATAACATGTGTTTAATTCGCCATAAGAAGCATTACATTCCAACTTACTCCCAATATTTCATTACACTTCTTAAGGAACATTTTAAACAAATTTCTGATGTGAATTTAGCAAGAATAATAAAATAAGGCCACCGTTAGGCAGCCACATAAAATACCATTTTTTAACTATACTACGATGGCGCAGATTAGTTACGAACCCACTAATATGTAAAGAAATACAACAGACCCTGGAAAAAAATCCAGGGTCTTAAATTTTTTTTACCTTAAAGTTTTTTATTATTTGTTTACAACAATTTTACAATATACTTAACCATACTTTTTGCTTTTTACGTGCTCGAAACATATTTAACTTTTTTTGATATTACATGACAAACTAAGCTGATCGCCTTTTTTAGTATAAATTCTCTGCTTATAGAACCGTTTGAAAAGAAAATAACCGTATAAAAATTGTTCAGCATTATTAATCTATTTATATTTTATTTCTCAAAATATTTAGCGTTACCGTTAATATCTGCTAAATCGATACCCTCGTCAATTTTTTCTTTTATTGCCGCTTCACCATTTTGTTTGCTAATAGCACGTGCACCAAATTCTTCTGCATATTCCGGATCAATAATAAATACTCCATCATCATCGCCGACTACCAAATCTCCAGGTTTTACAGCTACGCCACATATGCTCACCGGGACATTAATCGCACCTTCTATACCGATACTACGAGTCGTTATTGGGCTAACTCCTTTAGAAAATATCGGCATTCCAATGCTACGGAGAGCACATACATCTGTAATGCACCCATCAACAATTATTGCGGCAAGTTTTTTTGCTTTTGCCGCATAGGCAACTAGCTCCCCTAAACAAGCTCTTTCAGTATCACCCGACATATCTACTAACAAAACGTCGCCTTCGCAGCACTTTTTTATGGCATAATGAATAGCCACTGCATCCATATGAGGCAACTGTACCGTCACAGCATTGCCCACAAAATGAAAATTTTGGAGCAACGGTACTAACCCCTTCAAAAATCCAAAATCTGTCATATGACCTATTGTAGAAGGACACACCTCTTCATACATTTTACGTAAAGCAGGTGAAACTCTTTCGATGCGGTTATTACTAATAAACATTATTTTCGCTTCCTTTATAGTAGTTTGTTAATATCTGATCCTGTATATAAAAACACTATACCGCATTCTGTTAACGCTCCTGCAGCGATAGCTTTTTCACTAAAAAGTACTTTGGAATTATGTAATGCCAAACGATATTCTTCACCATCGTCAACCGTTCCAAGCCGGAAAAAAGCGCCCGGTTTTTTTTGCAAATAATAGGAAAAATCTTCTGCTCCCATGGACGCTAAAGGTACATTAAGACAATTCTTTTCTCCCAAAAAAATTTTTGCAGCTTTTTCTACCAAATCATTCATAGCATCATCGTTAATAAGGGGAAAGCCATTTGCTTTAAATTTTACTTCTGCCGTTGCACAATGTGCTTGAGCTGTCATAACAGAAATACGCTCTATACTCTCACTAATATGTGTGCGCACTTCTGGCGTTAAGCAACGAAAAGTACCTTCTAGGACAACTTCTGATGGAATAATATTGCGAGCACTTCCGGCCGTCATTTTTCCAATTGTAATCACAGCATTATCAGTTGGCTTTAATTCTCTAGAAACGATTGCCTGTAACCCTAACATAATATAAGCAGCTATAACGATTGAATCTGCCGTTTTATTAGGATGTGCGGCGTGTCCACCCTTAACATTAATTTTAATATTAAAAATATCAGAGCTTGCCATCATAGGTCCTCTGCGAACACCAATTGTTCCACCCGGTAATTCAGGCCAGACATGTGCACCAAATATGGCGTCGACATCATCCATAAACCCATTGTCTATAACACTAAGTGCTCCCTGGCTGCCTTCTTCAGCGGGCTGAAAAATAAATTTTACTGTACCATTTATATCATCTTTTCTTTCACTTAATAGCCGTGCACAAGCAAGTAAAGTAGCAGTATGAATGTCATGTCCGCAGGCATGGCACTTTCCTACATTTTTAGACGCATACGGAAGCCCCGTAAGTTCCTTTAAAGGCAGTGCGTCTATATCTGCTCTCAACGCAATAGTTTTTCCTTGACCGCTGCCTCTAAGAATGCCTACTATNCCTGTTTTATCACCATTTTTAAACGTAGTAATGCCATAACTTTTCAGCTCTTCTTCTATTAATGCCGTAGTATCAATCTCCTGAAAAGCTATCTCAGGATTACTATGTAATCTACGACGAATATCAATATAGGTTTGTTCCAATTCTGCCATTCTGTTTTTTAGGGACAACATTTATAAAACATCTCCTCATGCGCTTTTTTATTTGTACCGTGTGCAAGCTACAAAATGTCCAGGAGAAATTTCCCTCAATGGGACATCAGCATTATTGCATTCAGCCTTGGCATAAATACATCTAGTAGCAAAACGACAACCAGGTTTAGGATTTATTGGACTAGCAACTTCGCCTTTCAGCACAAAGATTTTAGAATGTCTTGCCACTTCCAGATTAGCAATAGGTATTGCAGACAATAGTCCCTGCGTATATGGATGCAGTGTGTTTTCAAACAGCTCATCTGCTGGGCAAAACTCAACACACTGTCCTAAATACATAACCATAATATCATCGCTAATATGCTTTACTACGCTTAAATTATGTGTAATAAACATATATGTCAGCCCACGTTCTTCTTGCAAATCCATCAATAAATTTAAAACTTGAGCTTGTATTGATACATCCAATGCAGATACGGGTTCATCACAAACAATAAATTCCGGTCCCAAGGCCAATGCTCTTGCAATCCCAATCCTCTGTCTACGTCCTCCATCCAATTCGTGAGGATATGAATTTACGAATCTATCAGCCAGGCCAACTGTGTCCATCAGTTCACTAACTTTATTGTTAATAGCCTCTTTTCCCACAACTGTTTTACAAACTTTTAATGGTTCTGCAATAATATCACTGACCGTAAGCCTGGGATTAAGGGAAGCATAAGGATCTTGAAAAATTATCTGCATTTTTAAGCGCATTTTATTCATTTGCTCGTTGGAATATTTTAAAATATCATCGCCATTATAAAATATCTCCCCGGAAGTTGCCTCCAGAAGGCGTAAGACGAGACGGCCCAAAGTAGATTTACCGCAGCCGGATTCTCCTACAACCCCAAGGGTTTTTCCCTTTTGCAAAGAAAAATTAACACCATCAACAGCATAAAGCAGCCCCCGCGGAGTTGAAAAATATTTTTTTAAATTTTTAGTTTGCAGTAGAACTTCACTCATTTTGTTCTTTCCCTTCATCCTTATTACTAAACAAGTGACAACGCAAAAAATGTCCATCACGTTCAAAGAAAGCGGGGTTTTCTGTTTTGCAGATTTCCATGCAAGATGGACATCTTACGTGAAAACTGCACCCAGAAGGTAAAGCTGTTGGATCTGGCATAAGTCCGTTAATGGGTGTCAATCGTTTTGTTTTTTTAGTTAAGTCAGGAATTGATCCAAAAAGACCTATAGTATATGGGTGATGTTTTGGAGCTTCAAATATCTGTTCAACTGTTCCATATTCGATAATTTCACCAGCATACATAATAGCAACGGTATCACAAATTTGAGCAACCACGCCCAAGTCGTGAGTAATAAGCAGCATAGCAGTTTTTAACTTTTCCTTCATATCCCGCATTAGTTCTAAAACTTGTGCCTGAATAGTTACATCCAAAGCTGTAGTTGGTTCATCTGCCAGTAACAGTTTTGGTTCACAAGCAAGAGCTATAGCAATTACAATACGTTGTTTCATTCCACCTGAAAATTGATGAGGATAGTCATTTTTTCTTTCCGCTTGTAAGCCTACCATAGACAAAATATTATCTATTTTGCTTTCTAATTCTTGAGTTGTTGCACATTTGTGATGTAACTCTAAAACTTCACCAATTTGTTCACCTACCGGTACAACCGGATTTAAACTGGTCATTGGATCCTGAAAGATCATAGAAACCAAATTGCCTCTAATACCCTGCATTTCTTCCTCGGTAGCCACAACAATATCCCGCCCAGATAGTTTTATTTCACCACTAACAATCTTACCAACACCATTTGGCAGTAATTTCAAAATGCTTAAGGCTGTCGTAGTTTTTCCAGCACCGGTTTCGCCTACAAGGCCGAGGGTCTCCCCTTCATTTAAGACAAGATTAATACCATTGACGGCAAAAACACGGGCATCATCAGTATCATACACTACATTCAAATTTTTTATTTCAAGCAATGCTTTTTCCATGTTCTACTCCTTGTCAATTATTTTTTTAATCTTGGGTCAAGGGCGTCACGCAAGCCATCACCAATTAAATTAAGAGATAAAACTGAAATCATAATTGCTATTCCAGGAAATACCATTAAATATGAAGAATAGCGCATCTGTTCTTTAGCCTCTGAAAGCATAGACCCCCATTCCGGAATTGGCGGTTGTATTCCCAAACCAATAAAAGAAAGCCCCGCTACACCTAAAATTGTTGTTGCCATATGTAAAGTGCATTGAACAACAATAGGGCCTATAGCATTTGGAATAACATGCCGCCATAAAATTCTGGGAGTTTTAGTTCCACAAGCTTTAGCTGCTTCAATATATTCTAATCCTCTAATAGAAAGCACAGAAGACCTCACAATGCGAGCAAACTGAGGTATTCTACACATAGCCATTGCAAGCAAAATATTAAATAATCCAGGGCCTAGTGCCCCAACTATAGCTACGGCCAAGATTGTTCCTGGCATTGCCAGAAAAACATCCATAATGCGCATGAGAATATTGTCCCATTTACCGCCAAAGTATCCTGCTAAAGCACCAATGGTTCCACCAACGGTTAAAGCTAAGCTAACCGTGAATACACCAACAAACAAAGAAATTCGGGCTCCCCATACAATACGAGAAAAAACATCTCTCCCATACTGATCAGTACCAAAGATATGCATTACACTAGGCGTTTGTAACCTTATCTGATTATGTTGCATAATCACATCGTAATCATAACTAATAAACATTGGACAAAGAACTGCCAATAATACTAGAACAGTGAACACAGTCAACCCAATCATGCCCATTTTATTTTTTTTAAACTGTCTCCAGGCATTTGCAAATTGACTACGTTTTTTTATTTTAACTGTACTCATATCTATACCATTATCAAGTTCCATATGTTGAGACCTCCTACTTTGAACCTTTGATGTATTGCATCTTTACTCGCGGATCTATATAAGTATAAATAACATCAACTATTAAGGTAACAAGGCCTCCTACTAGTGACGCAAACAATACGCTTGCAACAAGCATTGGTGTGTCTTTAGATTTAACAGCGTCAACCATTAATGTTCCCAACCCGGAAATACCAAACACGTTTTCAATAATAAGGCATCCACCTAAAAGGTTACCAAAATCTAACCCTAAAATAGTAACTACAGGGAGCATGGTATTACGCAAGGCATGTTTTAAAATTATCCTGTTTTGGGAAGCACCTTTAGCTTTAGCCGTGCGTATATAATCCTGTCTAATTACATCAAGCATGGTTGAGCGCGTCATTCTAACCAATGTAGCTGTAAGTTGTGCAGACATTGCCAACGCAGGCATAACAAAATGCTTCCATGTACCTGATCCTACTGAAGGTAAAATATGCAAATGCAGCGTAAATACTACAATCAAAATAAGACCTAGCCAAAATGCCGGAATCGATGTGAAAATCATTGATGTAGTCGTCACAAAGACATCTGTCATAGAATACTGTTTTGTGGCTGAAATTATTCCGATAGGTATACCAATAACTGCAGCAAGAAAAGTAGCCGACCCTGCAATTTTCAAAGTAGCTGGAAAACGTTGCAAAATCTCTGTTGCACAATTGACCCTAGTTTGATAAGATGTTCCAAAATCTCCGTGTAACATACTAACAACATAAGTCCCATACCGCACAAGAAAGGGTTCATTAAGTCCCATCTCTTCGTGTAATGCATCTACGTCCGCCTTTGCCGCATATTCCCCCAGTAGCATACGTGCCGGATCCCCGGGACTAAATTCCATTATAGAAAACAGTATAAATGAAACTCCTAAAAGTACTGGAATCATCCAAAGCAAACGCCTTCCGATGTATCTTAACATGACAACATTCTCCTTCACAAAGGCATAAAAATATATTTTCTTATTGCTCTAAACACATATTATTTCCAACTATAGTCATATTTATAATAACGTAAGAACGAATCTGCATAAACGCCCTTTAAATCATTAACTGCTGCCATTGTTCTATAACCGGCATATGTAGGAACGCATATNGCTTCATCACGAACCATTTCAGCGATTTTTTTATACAAATCCGCACGCTGGCCTTCATCCTGTGAGGCCCTAGCTTGTTCAAGCAAAGCATCCATTGCCGGATTCTTATAATTATAGAAATTATTACCGTTACCATCTGCTTCAGAACTATGGAAGAATGAATATGTGCAAAAATCGGCATCTGCTACCGGAATAGGATGTGCATAATAAGTTATTTCATAATCTCCACCATTATAGACTTTTTCAAACCAAGCAGCCCGTTCCATTGTCTCTATTTCCATGTTTATCCCAATCTTTTTTAATTGAGCCTGCAATACTTCTGCCGGTTTAGTATAATTTGTTGCTGCAATGACTCGCATAGTTACAGTAAGCCCATCAGGATAACCAGCTTCGGTCAAAAGTTTCTTAGCGGCTTCCAGATTATATTCAGTTCCTTTAAAATCTTTTGGATATTGGGGACATAATGGAACAATTGCTGCATCTACAGGTTTCCCCATACCATTAATTGCACCAGCAATAAGATCATTCTTATCTACAGCCATTGCTACTGCCATACGAAGTTTTTTATTAGCGAATCTACCCTTTTCACAATTAAACCCAATATCGAAGAATACCGCTTGCGGCGCTTCATAATAAGTCACATTTTTATTTTCCTTAAGGGCCTTACGATCCGAGTAATCTTGGCTTGGTTGCATAAGGTCTAATCCCCCGGATTCCAAAGCCATCAGTGCTGCAGTGTTATCTTTGATAACTTTTTGTACTACAGTTTTTATTTTAGCTTCACCACGCCAGTAATCTTTAAATGCTTTTAAAGTAATCGTCTCACCTTTTTTTACTCCATCCAACATATATGGCCCTGATCCAATCGGTTTTTGAGCAAAACTCTTAGGATCTTTTTCATAAACATTTTTAGGAACAATTGCCAAATTACAGCTAGCTAAACAACCAATAATAGGTTTAAAAGGATATTTTAGTTTCAAAACTACTTTNCCATCTTTTATATATGCTTCCTTCATAGTACTTGTGACCTTACTTGTGTATTTTGATTTTATAGCTGTATTAAGGGAAAATACAACATCCTCAGGCGTTACTTTTTGACCATTGTGAAACTTCATCCCTTCACGAATAGTAAAAGTTATTTCATCCCCTGCTTTATTCATTTCAAATTTACTGCAGGCAGATGGCTCATATTTTCCATCCTTATTTTGAATTATAAGAGTGTCAAAAATTTGATAATGAGTGCGTTGTGTCGTAACGTCATTACTAGCAAACGGATCATAAGTCGGAACATCACTTAATGCCCTTTCATATAAAATACGATTTGGATCACTTTTCTCGCTGCTTTTAGTGTCTGAGCCACATGCCGTAAAAAGAACACTTACGGTCAACATCAAACATATAGCCATTAAAATCTTCATCATCTTTTTCATCTACTTTTCCCCCTTTAAAAATTCTTTACACTGACATACTTTTTTTATTTTCGCTATTATATCACTTGGCTGCGCTCTCCTAAAAGCGGCAACATTGATACCCATATATTCCAATCTTCCATGGCAAGTGGCTGCTTTGGACCTCAGATTAGCAGTTATAATTGCTTCTTTTTCAGCATTTTCTAAGGCTTTAGTGAAATCACTAAGTACTATAACACCATCTGCATCAGCAAAAACTATCTGCCCTGGCTCAACAACCACATCACCACAACGAATAGTTACTCCTATTTCTCCACTTATACCAAGGCAATTACAGCCTGCTGGAGAAACCCCAGTTGCGAAAATCGGAAAATTCAGTTTTTTTATGGCTAAACTATCCCCAATACATCCATCAATAACAATCCCTTCCAGCCCTCTTGCCATGGCTAGCAAAACAACTTGCTCATCAACTGCTGAAAAAATCGAATCATGTCCACGATCAATCACCAAAATAGAACCTATTGGGGCACGGCCCACAGCCTCATATAGTGCAGACGCATCACGTTCCGGGACACGAACCGTATACGCTTCACCTACACATTTGTCAACAGACGTAAAAGCTTTAATCCTTGGATGCATAAAACCTGTACGTAAGAATCGGCTTAGTGCTATCGCACTAACATGCATAAATCTTTCCCGCAACTTTTTTTCCATGACGGTCATTCCTTCCCAGCCCTATACTTCTCAAGAAAATTCCTAATTGCTCCCTCAACATCGGCAGCTATGAAATCATTTATATCAAAATCCTGTCTTCGATCATAACTCTCNCCCTGGGCAACTTTAATACGTCTTTCCTTTTCCATGGCACCTTTTATCTCAGCATCAACGAGATATTTTTCATAATCATCAGGAACAACAATAACACCATCTGCATCTCCCACAATGATACTTCCCGGCTTTACTATCGCGCCTCCACAATCTATTGGTATTTGTACTTCTCCTCCAACTCCATTTACAGTTGAAGTAACGGGAGAGAAGCCNGTACAAAATATCGGCAACCCAAGTTTTTTTAATGCCAGTTTATCGGTTGCAGGTCCATCAATAACAAAACCTGCTATACCACGGCTTTTTGCCATAAATCCNACCCATTCTCCAACACAGGCATAGGCATCATCTTCGCCTTTATCTATGACTAAGACAACGCCTTTTTCAGCATTCATTATTGCATAATACAGGGCAGCGGAATCTCTTTGTGGNAGTCGTACGGTATAAGCAGTACCTACTAATTTCATGTCATCACAAATCGGTTTAATTTCTTTGCTCATATAGCCACCTTCTATGCTGTGCCCTATGTTTGCAGGATCAACATGCATAAAACGTTCTCTATCTTTTTCCGATAAGCTCAAATCATTCCCTCCCTCTAAAAACAGCAAAAACACACTACAATAGCTTCATCGCCATAATCGTGTGTCTAAATCTAAAACTATATTACAAAGGGGTTCGCTCACAAGACCATGTAAAAGTCAATTACGTTTTTTGTAATTGCATTCCATTCATGACAATATAGCCTTAAAGTCAATAAGTAAATAATTTATATTTGCAAATAAATTCATTATAGTATAAGCTTAAATGAAGATTATTAAAAAATATAACTACCTTTGTTCTAATCATTCTACACCAGTATCTCATACAAGTAAAAGACTTATTTGGCAATGATTGTTATAGCCTAGAATGCATAGTTTGGCCAACAACTAAGGAGTTTGAAATGAGCAGCAAAAAAAAATTTGAGTATTTTATGACAATTGTGGAAGAAAAAAGCATATCAAAAGCAGCCGCTAAATTATATATTTCACAACCTTCCTTGAGTAAATTCCTAATCAAATTAGAAAGGGAATTAGGCGTTACCCTTTTTACACGAAAAAGCAATGTACTTTCGTTAACACCTGCAGGAGAAATATATATTCGCTACATAGAAGATGTAGAGATGCTTGCAAAAAAGCTGCAGACTACCTTCGCAAAATTGCAAGATAACTCTGCAGAGCCAATGAAATTGGGTATTGCGCCTTGGAATGGGTCCCTGCTATCTGCTAAAATAATGAGTCAATTTACTAGTTCTTTTCCCTATGTGAAATTTGAAATTGTAGAAGATCACGGTTTAACTCTAGCTAAATTATTAAGAACGGATAAGCTTGACTTTTTAATCGGCTACAAAGAAGCACTCCTAACCGGAGACTTCTTGTCTACCCCTCTTCTCTCTGACAAATTATTGTTGGTTGTTCCCAAAAGCTATACCCATTCAACAATTCATGTTCCTAAAAACAATAGTTTTACCAATCCTATACATACTGATATAGGTATTTTCAATCACTGTAAAATTATCACAGCTAAAAAAAATCAGCTTTTGTACATAAGAATAAACAACCTAATTGATAAATATAATTTGTCTCCATCTTCATTAATAGAATCTTCAAATATGGCGACTAGAATTCGCTTAGTTAACTCGGGCCAAGGTATCACTTTTATTCCTGCTGCGGCATTTTACAATGAGCTTAATATTGACAATCTGGTTTTTTTTGATATAGACGATGTATTGTGCGACTGGACTTGGTTCTTATTCTACAAAAAACAACCAACTTCTCCTCCGGCCAAGGGNCTTCTCGCAATTATTAAAAAACTATGCCTCGAACTTAATTTTATTAAACCAGCCTAATATATTTTNCAACAGATATTTCGGTAATAAAAATTGTGAAATAACGTCTAATGTTTGCTTTAACAATACGAAAAGACAACACTCTAGTACGTCATACATTTTTAAAAATACAAAACAACCTAGTACGTTATACATATGACGTACTAGGCTATTTTTTTAATATAGTATTATACTTATTTAAAAAATCATATTATAACGGGCAAAGAATGACTAATAGTCTCACTTATTAATTTGTTTTTACAGCAAAGTTTCTTTTACATCCAATATTTTTCTACCGGCCGTACAAGCCGGGCAGAAACAGTACTTTCCGCCATCAGCTTTTACCTTTTTAGCTTGTTTAGCAAACGCAGAAGCTTTTTCTTCACCAAAAACTTTTGCCCCCTCCGGTGAAGAAGCAAATGCTAGTACTACATCTATAGGAAGTACATCTTCTTCCAATTCTTCTACTAGTTTTTTAGCTGCTTCTTTTTCTGTAGCAGTATTTAACGCTTTTAAATAATTTTGAGCTACTTCCTTCAATTCTGCGCAACAACTTGGCGCTGCTATAACTGCCTTTACGTTTTCG
>JGI20225J20221_1005025_pt1 | contig 11176 bp, 6 predicted proteins | sample BioMet4_FD_20221 | JGI IMG/M metagenome (IMG submission 20221) | reverse complement strand
GGCGCGCGAGAATTGGGTGATCTGAGAATGATGGTATTATCGAAATATTGAGTGTGGAATTGCTTTCCGTGGTTGATAACTAACCCAGACTGTCACCATTGCCATTGGGCTTTGAAAGAGAAAGAATTTTGTTTATGCTTTATGAACACACCACTGGATATTTCGGTGCTCGTAATACAACTTTGTTATTCGTTTTATCGGGCTGTGAGAGAGTATAAAGGTTTTGGACCGAAATTTATTATAGTGCAGTTGTGCTAGTGGCTCATGTTATTGATCACACGAACCGGGTTTGGTTATCCTGGATAGAATCGTGTACAGGTGACATTCTTTGCTTTATTGATAGTAAATTGTCAGGGTATATAGACATCCTTATTCGTTTATGGAAGAGGTTCATATATTCAAATATACGAAAGAATAAGTATGGTAACGTTTGGAATGAGGAATCAAACGTGTAAGGATATCTGTAATATATAATGGTCAGATTACAGGATATTTATAAATCTGTGGTCGAGGACGGAAAATGCTATCGTCAATGCATATATCGGTTCGAAGTCTTTTCTTATGTGCTTTAAGGGAAAGGAGTAATTATAACAGATATTAAGCATATCTACCAATATTACTTAAAATAAATTATAATGGGAAGATATAGTAATAATTATTAGATAGTAATTATTTATTAATTAATATTTTAGTGTCCCTTTGAATGTTATTAGATTAGCGTAATAATTTATTATCTATTTTTATAATCATTTATAATTTGATGAACAAATCAGATGAAATTCTTATTGATGAAATAACTATATAGTTGTCAATTTTATTCCTATAATGGTTAACTGATTGTGCTTACATAATACTTTTTTTAGCACTGTACTGCCATCGCTCAAACTGTTTTGTGTATAGTGTGAGATGGGATGCTAGAACGTAATGAAGGATTAATTGGCCGCATCTGTAACGGTTGAAAGGTACTTCCCAAGGTGCGTTACAGATCTGGGATGGTTCTTTTACTTTGGGTCGGTAAAACAGGAACTGGTACTTTTAATCTTTAAGTAGCATTGGTTACAAGAGACCAAAAAATGAAAGTTTCAAAAAAATGGTACAGCTATTTAGGTACATTAAAATGGAACCGGATGCTGTAGGCTTTATCCGATGGTTACCAATTACTTCTTCCATCGCTTAATTCAGCGTAAAATCCAGTAGCGATCAACAAATTGATCCGGTTATTTATCGAAGAAAAGTTAGGAACATCAGGAATTTCCTGAATTTTAAAAATCGACTCACACTGGCGTTTATGCTACAAAAATGGTGGTGGATATGGTGATTCAAAAATAATATGCCGTTCCAGTCCTGGCCAACGTTGCTGGTTATGGTAAATGGTAATTCCAATGAACGATATGGGAATGGGGTGTCTTTACTGAGTAAACTGGGCTGGTCTTCCTTGATTTTATCAAGATCTATTGCAGACAACAAAGAGTTCTTGGTGGCTCTAAAGTTCGCTCCTTCTGTGGGGTGGTTATTAAATAATTGTAACTCGTACCGATGAATGCAAAAAAAGGGAGGATCGGTTTTCTTATGCAATGGGAACGATGGGCTATAACAAACTATTATTCAATTTTCTCTGGGTTTAACTAAAGAATGGATGGGCTATGACTCGTCTTGTTGGTAAGACAATGGGAAATGGATATATACAAGGAGCCGAATTTGAAAGGTTAATAACTTATTTTCTTAATAATCGCTAAGAGAATAAATGATAACCACAGATATCTTTAACAGAATTTGGGTGCTCCTCAATGGCAAATAAATCAAAGAAGTAATTGATGATGGTTTGACTATTAAGGATGGCAAGCAGGTAAAAAATATAGAAAAGGTGATAGTCTCTTATATAATATAATCCTACATTTCGGTTACAGGGCTTAAATGTGGAACGCAAATTTCTGCTCATAATGAAAATCCATAAACCTCAGATTCTTTAAATCATTTGTTGGGCAGGTTAGATGAAAAAACTAGCTTAAGTACTACTCTTTATACTTCTATAGGGTAGATGTAGCGGTTTAATAGCGTTCAAGGGTGGATACAAGTTACATTATCTTAATCATGTAAGGATCATCTGAATGGAGCCTTTAAATAGCAACCTTCGCAATTCTGATGAACCATTTGCTATGATCCAGATTTTATGCTATGGAAATGAAGCTAGGCCAGAATGTCTCTCAAATGGCAATGTCTAAAATCGAATCATAATCATAACTGGTACGGATTACTTTCTACTTTTGAGTTCTACAATCAAATAAAGAAATTACATGTATTATTGGTAGGTCTTGACGTAGATATTATGTAGTACGAGCAATACTTAAATGAATTATTGATCTGTATGGGGTGATTTTTAATAATTGACCCGCTACCGTAAAAAGGATGTAAATAGCTGAAAATAAAGTGGCTGCGCTGGCATTAGGTTAATGATTTTACGTCAACAAAAAAATTGAAAGTGGTGATGTGGTTTATCGTGCTATGAATGGTTTATGTAATGCAGGAAGGTGTAATTGGACAAATTGAGTACAACAAAGAAAATAAGCTCATTTATTGCGGGATTCGTTCCCAAACACAGGTTATTTGGAGAAATGACCAATTTCGAATTATGACGCTAAACATGCAAAATCTGAAACATTAAATTTTATTGGTTTTACAGTAAAGGTGGTGGCTAAAACTATACCTGGACTGGAAAATCATAAATTGTAGTTTGCTAATGTTGGTTAATATTTCCTGTGGCACCTTTCTTCTACTGTGGTGCATTTCCTTCATCCTACTGTAAGTAATGCTACCTAATCCGGATGCTATTAATGAAAAAAAAGTTTTCTGTTGAATAGGATAGCGTTTATCGTTCTAAATATTCAGCTGCAAATGTTAATGCATATAGTATGCATGGGATGGATAAGACTACAACCAGAACTCTTACTTTAAAGGATGGGCGGACGTTGCTCAAATCAAGTATGTCTTGAGTAAGATGCTCTTCACCAAGGTATTGAAGTAGATATTTGCCTGCTCATCCATTTTTGATTGGTTAGATATTACTGGTATGTTTTTCAATAGGAACTGAGATGGAACAGCAATGCTACTGTTAATTTCTATAATGCTGCTGCCAGCCATTGATCAGGTGATAATATGTAAGTGCAGAATGGTATTTACTCCAAAGATTGGCATCAGGTATTCAGGCTGCTGATCACGCAAAAATGACAGTTTATCAAAAAGGAGTTAAGGTTGGTGGATCTGCTCAGACAACAGCGGCTTTAGGTGCTAAATTCAGACTTAGCAATAATTTTCGTGTAGGAGCAGATTATAGCTTATTTGCACGTAATTATGCAGATTTTGCATTGGCATCAAATGATATTATAATGAATGGTGAAAAAACATTTGGTAGCCCATGGCGTATCCCTGCAGCTAATCTAGTTGACTTGAATGCTAGCTATTCATTCCCAATTGGAAGTGTAAAAGCTGTTTTATATGGTAATGTTGAGAACTTATTCAACCAGGAATATATTGCTGATGCTTATGATGGTGGTGGTCACAACTGGCAATCTGCATATCGTGTATTTTATGGATTTGGACGTACATACTCGATAAGACTTAAACTTAACTTTTAATCCTTTATAGAGATAATTAATTATGAAAAAGTATATAATATTAAGTTTTGTAGGTGCATTGTCGTTATTGTCAAGTTGTGATTATAACGATAAATATTTTGATGGACTGGATGATCTGGTTACGCCTACTAATAAATTAGCATTGGATTATACTCTGACAGGTGACGATTACGCTACTATTTCTACGTTATCTGCTAATAAAACCCTTGCCACAACTAATAATGTATCTTCTGCTTTAGCTGCAATAAAAACCAATCAATGTTTATCTGCTGCTATTCCGGCAGCTGATTATGTTCCTGCGTTTCTTGCATCTAAATGGTATTCAGCTAGTGAAGGTGCTGCAATAAAGGTTACTTATAAGAAAAGTGTTAATCTTCCTGATTATGTAGCAAAATTAAGTGTTGCTCCAAACTATTCAGTTTCTGCAGCAAATTATAAAACTATTTGGGGAGCAAATTCATCTGTGAACTTCTTTACTCCTGCAAAGCCTGCATCAACAAATCTTCCTGTTATTTTGGCATCAGCTTATCCTGCTGCTGTTAGTGGTGATGTAGTTGCTGTAAATTATAATGAGTCTGCTAGTGAACCTACTATTCAAAGCGCTTTAAGTGAAGATTTTGAAGCTGGTACTGTTGGTAATGTTGCTTCAATAGCAGGTTGGGCAAATGTAACAACAGTTGGAACATATAGCTGGAGTGAAAAGACTTTTAGCAGTAACAAATATATTCAGGCAACTGCATATAACCATGCTGCTGGTGCTCTTGAAATGTATATGATTTCTCCTTCATTCTCAGTTACAGCTGGTCAGGTTTTCTCTTTTGATGCTTGTTTGGGAAATTATAAGCCTGCAGGTGGAACACTTACAGTTCTTATATCTTCAAACCTTGCTGGTACTACTGCTAGTGATATCGCAGCTGCAACATGGGATGATGTAACATCTAATTTTACTATTCCTGTTCCAACAGGTACTTATGGAACACTTGGTAAGGTTGGAGAATTACTTCTTTCTAAATATGTAGGAAAACCCACTCCCATCCTTTTAGTAGGTAAGGTGGTGTATTATTAAACAATAATCGAATAACACACTTTTTCACTCCCTCACTCCCTACTTTAACCAAAAAAAAATAAATTACCACGTTTTTTTTTATCGGGTGGGATAAAAGAATTCCTACCGTAAGATATGCTTAATATCATTTAAGAATATTACGAAAGTTTCTTCAAAAAGATGTATAAGTTTGAATGGTCATGGACAATGAAATATATGATATCATATAAACCACGCTTTAACAACAAGGGTCGATATTTGAGGTTTTAATTTATCGATATTCAATGTAAATGTGGTCGTTGTCATCATCGACAACCTATTCAACGAAGGGTTGCGCGGTCCTTATTAACGGCGTCCCGGTTTGGCAAGCCTTGTAAAAACCGAAAGTCAAACTAGTAGACAGTCCTGATTTATAACGACAACGGTGAGACTCGAAAGGTGCCGTCCCTACCCTGCTTTAAGTTTCATAACAATATACGACCTCGATGGGAATACTTATCATAAGTAATAATGGGTATTGAACAACGATATTGGGTAAAGTGGAACGATTGACATGTGGCTCGGTCCAACTAAGTGATTAGAAATGAGAGGCGCTTGGTATTAAGACCAATAAAAAACCATCCTTTGCCGTCCAAAGGTAGTCGTTCAGGAAATTCGACCAAAAATTCAAATTATTAGTGGGTGAACCTAGTATAGGGGTAAAAAGCTATTTCGTATTTTGCCTGGACTAGGTCATTTAACGAGTTGTAACAGTTAAGAATTGGGTAAAAGGTCTCCACTTTTGTCATAAGTAGTCATGCATTAGGACATCGGTCTAAGGACACCATTATTGAATATATGGTGACCGGGTAAGCACCAATGGAAAGGACTCCGTATACCTATAATAGTTAAAGTCCTTAACTCCTCCTATATTAAATAGTCGTTCCAGTATCAACTCGATTTCAATAGTATGAAACGAAGGGTAACAAACGTTTCCAGTCCGGGAAACATTCCTTCGATTTGGTAACCGGCCATATTTCATTTGGGTTAAATCATGGTAACTTTCATAAGGTTACATGGGAATCATTCATATTCTTGGAGGTCGGTTACCGATGTCTTTGCAAATAGTTGGACTTGGTCAACATCAGCGAAAGGATTTAACTCAATAGGTGGTAAATATTTGCCCTTTCGATATAAATGAAAAAATNAAACGAAAGTTTGTATTACAACTGCGAAATACCGTTGCTCTAAGGCTAGGATTTTTTTATCGGTCTCGGTTTCTGTACCCATTACCTTATACCCTTTACCTTCGTGTAACGGTCTTTTTCTAATAACCCACCACCCGTCTTAGCGCAGAAATAATACCATTTACGGGTCGAATACCTGGTTTTAAATATATCGTTATTTGGTTATTATTTTGTTATAAACCTAATTCGGATATACTTATATGAAGAAAAATATCGCGTAAGTAATTAACATACCTTACTTTTTCTTTCCATGAAATGATAGCGGCTGCGAGCAATATCATATAGGTTTTGTATTTTCACCGCATTACGTATTTTGTCTAAAGACCCGTGCACCCCTCTACCGAACCCAAATATTCGGCCGATTCGGTTCACGACTATTCTAAATGCGTTTATCCTGATATTTGGTAGGGCGCCAAAAAAAGTAATCGGTTAAGGTTTTTTTTACCCCAGACGAAATCCGGACGTACAGTTTGTTGGACCTTCCAAAATTGACCTGTGCATCAAAATATTGCTAAGGTTCCAAAACGAGGCCCTGGTCTTTGCGTCGCCCTGAACGTAATTACTGAATGCCTAACCGGGATACCCCAATTAATTATGCCTTATAAATCTCATTACCCGTGCAATTACCAGGACAAACGTTATTTCCGGACCCTTAATAAAATAGATTTTTATCGAAATTACCGTTAGCTCCACCCTTTTCTATCTCCTATACTAAAGTTGGATAACACCACTGTCTCGTTAAGGGCCTGTTCAGCGAACTATTTTTGAGATGGGAGGTTAAAGCACTCAAGCCCCGTATAGAATTGACCGAAAGAACACTTTAACCGATCTAATAAATCCTCATTTAAGGGTGCTGAGCCACTTATAACCCGATTAATGGAATATAATTTTATATCGTTAGCGGACATTAAATTTCGGGTACTCATTACCCCCTTTCAATCCCACTTTCTCTTACGTCCCAAACTTCAGTCAGGGTGGTACCCTACCCTTTCTCTTATTTGGCTCCAATGGAATATATCCCTCACAAAAAAGCCTGCTGGGACTACCGGCCTCAAACGAGGGTACCCAAAAAAGCGACGCGCCTACCCTGGTTATGCTGTCCTTCCTTTTTGTTTGCTTTTAGTTAATGCACTTACCCGGAAATCCTATGAATGTTTTGGTACAACATCTAAGGAGTTTCACCGCTAATAGAAGAATACCTCTTTATTCTCCCCCCTGTCGGTAAACCCAACTAACGAACGGATGCACCCGAAGTTTCAAAAGATGCACCCGGATGCTTAGTTAATACCCGATGGTTAACCTACGTTTTGTTGGTTCGTTGCCGATATAACGGTTCCGTTAAGGTTGTCAACGCGGCAACATCTAGGGTGGTATAGGTGGTTTTGACCAATAATAAGAGAAGTTGATAACTTTACGAAAAAATCGCGGTTTTCGTTATACGGAGGTCGGTCTAATAATTAGCATAGGTAAGGGACGGGAAATCCTTTTTATCTTCCTTACCATTACATCCCCGCTATCGAACCATATCACTGCCTTGTTCGAAAACGAGAAGCTTAATAATATTAATCAATGCATTAAGTTGCGATAACATACATCCCCTGACGAATTTTCATTACCGAGCTAAAATTTTTTCTTTAATTATAGTGTTGCTGAGTCGGTTATGCTTCATTTCGTAATTCTCATTAACCGTTCTTTATGTCAGGTCTATGGAACTTTTCTAACTAAAGAGGCCCCTTCACAATGGATGGGACAAAAAACCTGCTAAGTTATGGAATAGCGTTACCCCTCATTAATAGTTGGTTAATCCGTGGTTAACCGAGTACCTTTTCTTGTTGATGGCCGTCTTTTAATCGGTTGCCTGTTCAAGCACGTCGAGAGTGTCGACAAATTACGTATTTGTACAAGCTAAAGCGCCTTCTTAAAAGGTTACTTTTTCCCTATAAGAGGCATAACCTGAAGTGAGTTTCAGTTAGGGTTATAACGGCCTGACCATATCGTTTGTTGACCTTCATACATTATATTGTCCTGATAATCGCCAAATAATACATAGTTTTCACTTTCTCCATAAGTTAATTTCCATTCTGCTTTTTTTTCAGACTTAGCACCTTTCCATTCATTCTTTTGAGCCCAGGCTTCCGAATAATTTTTGTAAGCTGCTGTTCCGGTAAGAAAATAAGCTTCCATATTTCCGGTATGATAAACTGCATTATCCCAAAAAGCACGGCCATGTTCTGGATTTTGGCTTTGCCAGTAATGGTTTACTTTATGGATTATTCTAATAACTTCCTCCTGCTCATTTGGTTTATTAGTAAATGAGACAAGTAATAATGTAATTAATGGTAATACAATCTTAAACAATTTATTCATAGCACATAATTTATAAATAACAATTGTTGCAAAGTTATATTTATGATAGAAATATATGGACGAAAATACGTTCATTTTGGTTTAAAAAGGCTTCATTTGTTTCTTATTGTTGCAAATAGTGCCTTTTTTGAATCATTTGTGGTATTTATTTGTTCTGAAGTTATATAGTAGAAATAATAATTTTAATGTGCCGCAAATTATCTTTTCAATGAGAATTATTTGATAAGAAACTTGTTTTAATAATAAAGAATGAATTAAAATAAAAAAGAAAATCCCCCAGAAATTAATATTCCTGAGGGATCTTTTAATGCTTTATCGAATAAATAAAGTCGGCTGATTACTCAGCAGCAGGAGCTTCTTCTACAGCAGGAGCAGCTTCTTCAGCAGCTGGTGCAGCAGCGGCAGCTTCAGCAGCAAGTTCTGCAGCTTTCTTTTCTGCTAATACTTGAGCTTTTGCTTCATTGATTTTCTTTTCAGCATCTAAGCGTGCTTTAGCTTCAGCTTTAGCAGCTTCATCGTTCTTTGCTTTCAATGCAGCAAGACCGTTTTCTTTGTTGCCTTTCCAAGCTTCGAATTTAGCATCAGCTTCTGCTTCACCAAATGCGCCCTTAGCAACACCACCAAGTAGGTGCTTTTTCATGTAAACTCCTTCACGAGAACCCTTTGTTTGGGGACAAAAGTCCTTACGTGTAACTACTGAGAATAGAATCGGAGACATCATTACCAACGACACACCAAATTTTCAGGAAGCCCATACAACGACGAAATCCAATACCCACACATCAAACATGGCGTAACAGATACCGGCCACCAAAATAATGCCTGAATTTTTTAACCTAATGACCGAACCTTGTTTGAGGACGTTTTGTTTCTTTGTACCTTCAAAAATCCTTAGTTTAGCATAGGCGACGGGTTGAAAATCCACCACGATTACGTAATATAACTTATTTTGAATGACCTAAGAGTTCGCCGAGTCGAACGTCGGGAGGTGTCGATTTGGCGATACCGAACGTCACTAACTGTAACTTACTTACCGCAACCACGAGGTACCTAAAATGAAATGCCTTAACGCTCGGTCAAGAACGATAACAAAAGAATTGTGAAACGCCTTATGTCGTGATCGTAAACGGTACACCCATACAAATAAGGTAATCTTAAACTTATAAAGGTGAAAAATCATCCACCTCGTAGTTAACCGATACAATGTTGAGCGAAGTTTACTACTACGATATTTAAGTCTTGCGTCTCTTTTTGCCTTTTGAGAAAGAACGAAGGCGCTAAGTATTCGGCCACCGCGACGGAAATTACCCTCAATTAAGGTCCGCGTCGCGATAGGCAAAGACGCCTTCATTTTGGAACATTTATTCTTACCGACGGAGATTAAGTACCAGCCTCAACAACAGATAGTAACAAATAAAACATAACCTAGCAAAATAAAACATTTTCCATGTTACGTGTTTAGAAAGTTTACAATTATATTTGTAAACTTTTTTTTGATGATAAACCTGTCTACTACGACGTGACGATTGTAGTTGTCCGAGAGAAACGAGGTTTTTGGCTAATCTCGAACGGTGAATACCGGGTTTACCACGTTGGGTCTAAGATTACTCAATTTTCCCATGACGTTGTCCCTTTTACTCTTTTTTTGGCATAAATCGGTTACATCAGAGAAAAGGATGATAAATGACAAAATAGTTTCGTTTCCTAAACCAATTACCGTTTCTCGGTAATAATACCAACAAGGACCCTCCACCAAGGAGAAGCCCGAATCCGAATACCTAGGTTGCTTCCTGTACTATACCCGAAAGCGACGCAAATTTACGAGTCGCGCTTTTATTGTATATATATCAAAAATTTCAAAAGCATACGGATTAACCAGGGTGTTTACTTCATGGATAGAGCCTACCGCCTTGCTCGATAAATGAATAACGGAAGCGGTCGTACGATAGTCTTACGCCGCGTAGTCTGTGGGTATTCATCGCTTTGATTCCTTAATACACTCGAAGAACGCCCACCAGTAAAACCGAAGATGACAATCGATGCTGTGAAGTGTCGACGAACTCTGAGCCAGCCTAAAAGTTTATAACGAAAAAGGACAATAAATGTTTACCTATTTTTGTAATTGCTGCAGTTAACCTCGCCGCAGCGCAATTCTTTAGACTATCCTTTCTTAGGCTCCGTTTCTCACACCTTTGTAAAATATAAGCCTTACTTAACGGTTCATTGAGGGGCTTTGAGGAATTTCGAAAAATATCGAAAGAAAGCTTTACTACTAACGCCGCCAAGGAGGTGTTTTACCTCATTTTGATGAATCAGAACCGGTGAAAATTTCTTGGGTTTCAAAGACGGTAGTTACGTATTAAATAGAGATAACCCCTCCAGTAAACCTACCCCTAAAGTGCACTATTGAAGTTTATGTTTGCAGTCACCTTGAACTTTCTTAACCTTTTTTACCGAAGCGACTCGAATATTTTTGAATTATAGCCTTGCAAAACTAAATTATAGTGTTAGCCATAAAACGTATTATTAGTGGTTTTTCCCTAAATAGAAAAAACCACTTAATAAAAAAAAGCTTGAGAAACAGTAAGTTTGTTTTCTCAATTGAAACGCGGGGGCGATCATGCTCTATATGATCGTAATTAAAGTTTAGTAATTAATTTTTTGTAATAAATTTTACCGTTGTTTCTAGTCTAACGTTTTCGCGCCAGCGTTCTCGATGCGCAAAGATAGTCCTAACAATAACCGCTGTCGTCTCGTTGGTGCACTACCATTCAAATAACTTTTTTTAGCCAAGAATGTTGGGATTGTGGCTAGGACGTTGTTATCTAAAACCTAAAGCTGGCACCGTAATATAAACCCCAAAGAATGTCCTCGAGTTGGATGACTGTGACAAGCATTATAAGAAA
>JGI20225J20221_1000384_pt1 | contig 11180 bp, 11 predicted proteins | sample BioMet4_FD_20221 | JGI IMG/M metagenome (IMG submission 20221) | reverse complement strand
TTGGTCAGGGAAAACCAATTTCGTACTTCCCGAACCCGTCGCATTTCCACCGAGCTTTGGACTCCGCCGCACCGTTGTTGGGGCTCCGAATGTGGGGAATTGGCAGCCACGATGGGTTTTCATCGGAAAGGGATTTTGGGATGGGCCGGTTCAGACGCCTGCTTTTCAACAACCCGTTGTAGGCCATGTTGTCCTTGGGCACGGCGTCACCCAGAACAGCCGGGCCGCGTTTCATTGCAGGGTGGAGCAAGTGTTTAAAAAATCCAAGCATACCCCTTGGTCGAACAAGACGATCTCGCCCCTCTTGACTCCCGGCGCAAAAAGGCTCCCAGGCACGGCGGCTGTTCCATGCTCGGCAGCGGTGTCCAATAATAACAAAATTGGGGCAGCAAGACTTTGAAGGTTCAAAACGATTGCTGCATTTTTTGCGGCCGGCTTTGCGGCAGCGGTGCCGGGGCCAATCCATTGCAATGGCAACCGAGTTCCAAAACGGTGGAATCGGACAACGTGGATGGGCATCTTGAAGGCGGAAGGGCAGGACCTTGGCGGTTGACCGGGCAACGGAAGGCCAGGGGGGGTACAAACTTGTCCCAGGATGCTCTTTGACGGCCCCAGGAAAAGTTTCTCCGGCCAACAAGGTGCAAACGCTGGCGATTGGCGTTGGAAAGCCGTTTTCGGCTCGGTGGTTGCCCTGACGGATGGTGGAAAGAGGGCCCGCTGTGCGAGCTGGAGCGAATCGCACAAATCGTTGAGGCCGATGCAATGAGTCAACTGGCCGTAGAGCAAGGCAAGAACGTGACTCCAGGGGGAGAGGGTTCTGGATTGATCATCGACCCCGGTTTCGCGAGCCAATTTGGAGACCAAATGCGAAGGAATAAAATTGCAAATCTGGCGAAGGAGATTCAGTTTGGAGGGAGCTGGACTTTTGTGTTTATTCATCCCCTACCGTGTGGCAGGGAAAACCAAAATATCCAGCTCTTTTTTTCCATCCCCATGGGATGACTGTGAATCATTTATTATTATTTCCCGCAATTCCTTTGTTGTGCCCAAAATTTCAACCCTGATTTGTGGGGGATAGCCCGTCGGCCCCCAACTAACATAATAAATTGGCAATTCGGCTTTTCCAAAATGCTGGTGACTGATTGTATATTTGTATTTCTTGTCCAAAGCCCCCACGTCGATGTCAATCGCGGCCAGCCATTGCGTAGCTAGCTGATACGCCTGGGCATCATTAATGAGCGACGGTTTGTCTTGGAGAGGATGTTTATAACTTTCAATAACACAACTTTCCTTTATAATAATAAAACTAAGTCTTCCAGTCGTAAAAATAAACGTAAAATTAGTCGTTTCAAAAGCTCCACTCACTCCATATTGAAACGATTTTAACCTTTTCTCGCGGGGAATGCTGATATCATGGAGACGCGCAGAGTTTGTATCTGGAATCATGGCGCCTCTCAAAGGATAAACTCTTTTTATTTGCACGTCGTCGATTTGAATCGGATAGGGTGTTGGCAATTTGAGTTGTTTAACAAAATAATTTGCCTCCGTCATCATGAGTTGGAGAGCCGCCGATTCATAAGCCTGTGATGATGGTTTGGTAAGATAGCGAAATAGTTCCTCTTTATCACAAGCTTCTGGCGAATTTGTGTCGGCTTGTTGGCCTTTTGCAGAAATAATGGCTACCAACACGAGCGTAAAATAAATAAATATGTTTTTCATGGCTCACCCTTATATTAAGACCTTTTTAAACCAAATTAAGCAAGTCAACAGAGACACAATAAAACACCCGAGATAAGTGCAAACTACGAGCTGGGAGTTGAGCAAAAGCGATACCACCGGTTATCTGCCAATAGGCGCTCCCCCGGCACAGGGAGAACACAGCAATGGCATCCCCCGCCGAGGATGCCAATTGCTTTTGACGTTGTAATGGGGACATTGTTCGTTCCTCACTCCCCCAGGCTAATCGGCTTGCTTTCTGAAACCGCATTTACGATTAATCGCTTAAATCTTTCGGACGCAGCAACGCCGAGCAATAGGATTTTTGCAGAGGTCACATATTACAATATTTTTATTAGTCACTTATTTTCAAATCTGTTGCCCCAAAAATCACGGCTGAGGATTCCATTAAGAAATTACCCGATGTCGAAGTGCCATTTTTGGCTCTGTCCATACACTCCTGCAATGTGTATCCGTTCATCCAATCATTAAAAAAACCTCCTAACATCATAGAGTTCCAATCCCAATCGTTTGGCGTAAAAACGCTTTTATCCTTATAGCCAACATAAGCGCGAGGTTGGATCCCTGCATTGATAAAACATAGATCGTTGATTGTCTGTGGTGGAATTCCAAATGTCCGGCAAAGAGCTCCACCTGCAGCTGATTCGCATGCGTCGATCATAACGAACTTGTACGGATGTTCAGGGACTTTTTCTTCAAGTATCCATTCATTTTTTAAATATATCTGCAATTCACAAGCGGCAATCATCGGGTACGATGCACAACCAAAACAAGTGTCGTCACCATGCCCAAAAAAATAAAAATGCCGATAATCGCCAGAAGGATCATCTCCAGACAAGTAACTTAACAAATTTGACCTACTGTTTCCATCGTTCATTATAAAAGCAGACGTTTGAGAAATGTTACCGGGGGACATTCTAAAACCCAATCCATATAATCCCAATGTGCTGACCACGCCACCATACAGGCCGCCATCACCACCAATCATCATTTTGCGAATTTTATCTGTTGTAGATGTATTATCAGTTAACGGCGAATAAGCTATCACAAAACCATTGCCCGGAAACCATGATTTTTCCTTACTCCACTTTTCAGGGGCCTGGTCACCGGTGAAATCCGCGCTTGCCATAATGGTTTGGGATTGTGCTTGAAGACTTGTGTTAAATGTTTTAATTGCTGGGGATACATTCAAAAAATCCTGAATGCTTCCGCTTCTCTTACCCCCGGCAGAACGCAAGCTCATGCTCGTGGTTCCTGACATTGATGAAGTGTTTACAGTAAAAATCCCGAAAAAATTAGTGTCAGTAAGAACTTGACCAGATCTATTCTGCAAAGACCAGATAAATGAAATATACCCATAACCATCGGCGTTACCTGAAAATGTGCCCACATAATTTGTATTTTGATCATACATTTCTATTTGATAAACCGAATTTGGGATAGTTTGGGCAAATACCCACATCTGGCTTCCAAAAAACCGTGTAAAATTGAGAGGGAAGGATATAGTGTTGCTCACTGTCACGGTATGGGGAATGCTGGCTACCGAATCGTCGCCCGCGAAGAAGACTTTTGCGTAAATGTCGTAACTGCCGTTGAAGGCTTGCTTTGTATCCCAAACCATCGTCCAGCAATTATTTGTCCCCACTGCTTTGGCTCCGGCAATGGGATCTTTGTTTTCGTCGTAAAAAACAACGCCAACAATTTCGTTAGAAGAGTTAAGGCCGAGTTCGATGGGGAATTGAACCGTGCCGCTTAAAACTGCCCCGTTGGTCAAACCATAAATATGAATTCCAGTCTGAGCCACCCGATAAAATCCTGTATCTGGCGTAGCAACTTGTGAGGTTTGGTTATTAGTGCCCCCTCCGTAATCTGGTGGTGTAAGGTCCGTAGCATTAACGTTTATTCGAGAACTAACCGCCAAAGAACTACTTGTGCGAGTGAACTCTGTCCCGCTCACTTGTTCGCCAGTTGACGGATCAAAAATAATGAACCCAGAAAAATTAAACCCGGGCGGATAAATTATCAACGGCAACGCAGCCCCCGAACCATCAGTCGTTACCACCAAGGGTTCCGAAGCCGCTGGTTCAGCGGAAATATTTTGAACGCTCACCATCGATGCCCCAGCACCGGAATAATTGACTGTTTTAACAATGTTGGAATGAACGAAAACAGTAAAGTTATCAGCATCGCTTGCAGGGTATGAATTTGTGAGGGTTTGCCAAGGTGTGCTTTGGTCTAATGTTGGGCGGTATTGCACGATATAAGTATCCCCTTGACCAAGTATTGTTGGCCATGATAACACCACATCACTGCCTTGAACAGTGATTCGTAAACCATCAACGGCGTACAGAGGGAGTTGAATTAAATTTGCGGACAAGACTGCCGCCGTTGCCAATAAAAATACTTTTTTCAATTGTCTGACTAAGCTTTTTGGGAGAGTGTATGTCATAAAATCACCTATTCTTTATCCGCACGAAACTTGCGCATAAAATCTATCTCTGAGCGTTAGTCACAACCCTTCACCAACAATAGGGACGTGAATCGCCACATGACTAATCGAGGCTCCAGAAAGAAGTCGTTAAAATAATACAGCAACGCCTGGTTTCAGGCGGACCTGTTGACTATGTTTTTAAAGTGGAAATCTCCCCGGATTTCTATAAGTTTCTACCACCAACATTTTGGAAATTGTTATTTCTTATAATTCCTTATTGCATAATATGAATCAGCAAATAAAAGCAGTCTTACTACCCATATGGTTATCTTTGCAAGCCCTTATTTTAAAAAGGTTTAATAAATTAGAATAACTGAGTTATAATATGGTATTTCCTAATTGATTTTTAATAGCCGAACGTTGCCTTTGATTCAAGAATCAGTTTGATTCGTTGGCTATTGCCTTGCACCTCCTCGGCAATAGCTCTCCAATCCCAAAAATACTATCCCAGCCTCCACAAGGTATTTATGAGATGACTTCTACTTAACAGTTCTCTTACCGCTTTACTCACAAATTATTGCGTCTGCTCCGTTCAACCGCCTGCTCAACAAAACATACAAACTCGGGATTGCGAACACTTTTTGTATGCTCCCAAACGGCATAAGGGATTGGAAGTGACGTAAAATTACCTTGATCCAATGCCAGAGTTTCCAAAGAGTTTACAGAACCTTGTTTTGCCAACTTCCAGCCTTCTTCAAAATGAACAAACACCAAATTTAAAAACTCTTGTTCAACCAGCGTCACAGGCGCAGCCTTCAAGTCCACATTAGGGGAAAGAATCCTTTTTAAGTCGTCGCGTTCCGTGACTTGGCTCCACAGTCTTGCATGCTGATCTTTCAGGGTCGCACTATTTTTCTCCTCACGTTCCCTCATAACATGAAAAAGCGTAAGAAGTGCGATGAGAACACCAATCGCCTGAACTAGAGTCGCGTGAGATTCAATCCATGAGAAGAAACCCTGCATGCTAGCAGTTCTAAAACACCGCTGGCATGCTCTGCAAGCCTCTCCTTCCGTCCGTCTAAACAGTCACAAGAAAATCAGCCATTGCTGAAAGCATAACCTCACGAGGGACTTTTACAATACGCTCATCTGGGCCAATTCCTGGACCAGGGGGAAGCATGGCTACCGCTTCGTCAGTAATATTCTGCCCAGCAACAGCAAAATCATGATCGGACATTTCTAAAATCTGAGCACAATTGTGTCCACCAGAACACTGCATCACGTTTTGTCCAAGTCTTCGTTTAAACATAAAAACGTCTTTCTATTAAAATATGGCACTAGTTATCATTATAATGATATGTGATGTCAAGCCGTTTTTACCGTATTTGCTAGGGCGTGAATGACGATAAGGTTTTAGATGATATTAAAGCTGAAGTGGCAAGGCTTTTAAGCGAGGAAAGGACACGGCAGGGAATCTCCATGAACCGCTTAGCCGAGAAAGCGGGTCTAAGCCAATCGTTAGTTAGCAGCTTTGAAACAACTCCGTGGAATCCAACACTGAGCACATTGCTTCGAATCGCACGAGTTTTAGAAGTAAACCTTGGCGACATCATTAAACAAGCCATCGTGGCCGTTGAGAAAAAACATTAATTTGTATCCCTGTCTTTAGGGAACGTTAGGCCATTCCTTGCAGTGTGGCATTTTTTGGCCAAAGTACAATACTAACAAAACGGAGGTTTTTAGCGAAACCACTCTTATGTTTGATTCAAGGTTAACTAACTAATTTTCGGGAACATCAATCCGATTAATCTTCCAAAGCCCGTTCCAATTTTTGAAGTAAATATCCTCGTCTCGGAAGGGCGTATTCACTTTTGTGATGAATGAAGAGAAGAAACACTTTCCCGGATGATTTATCGAGCGCGTAGTATATTCGCCAAGCGCCAGAGGCTCCAAGTGAATGACAAGAATCCTTACAACGGGTTTTATAAATGGGGAATTTCAGTTTTCCCAGTTCAGGAACATGGTTTCCCATGCGCTCGGGATCAACTTCCAATCTTCCAAGAATCCACTTTAAATCTTCTTCTAAATTTGGATGCTCACGCGAATAACCTGAAACCAAACCGCTAAAGGGTGGCGTCAAAATGACGGCAAACAAAGCCATTACAACCGACTAGGCAAGTGATGCGACATAGTTTGCAAACTTGCGCGACGTGGCTAATTCCAGATCAAGTGGTTCAAAGCCGATGGGGTGACGGTATTCGGCCATTTCGTAATCAATGATCTTTCCATCTTTCGTAGCCGACCATGGAGCTTCGTTGTGTGTGGCTGCCTCAATTTGCGCGGCAGTTGCATCCGCCCATCGAGTCGCAACACGCTCAAGCGTCTGAAGCTCTTCTCCCGAGAATTTCGAAGGATCAAATTGGGCATTAACTGTAAGCAGCCGATGCTGCCGATACTCTCCATGATTGACGACGACCTGCCGAACGAGGCCTGCTTCTTCCATTTTGGAAATAAGCTTTTCAGCTTCTTTGGGATAAGGCCCGTGAGGCAGTTTGCGATACAAGGCTCTCGTTACTGAGCGGCCGTGCGTTTCATAATGGTCAAAATCAACAAAATACAGAAGTTTCATGAGCTTGGTGCGTCCAAGCTGGATATTATTGATACGCTCCAAAAAGAAGAGAATGACCTGTTGGAGTTTTTCTGCCGAACTGGGTGTCTTAGCCGCCATTACATCTATTGTGTATATAATATCGGCACCTGTCAAATCTATGTTCGCCAAACCGATTCTAGATTCCACTCTGGATACCCGTAATTATAAATCTCTTCGCGTCTAGAACTGTTCATCGAATCGGATTCAGCAGATTGATCTTGCAGAGCTGCCAAATCTTCAGTTTCAGACACGTCCAAGAATCCGCTTAACCCCGTAAAACTACTTAAATTAGAGTATTTCGCCCGGGTTTAATTATTCGCACAACAAACCTTATGTTTAATACAAAATAGAGAGCTTGCCTTTCCAGTCTGTTATTTTCGTTTCGTAGCCAAAACGCTAATAAGGCCATCTCTTATTTGCCCCCTTGTTGGCTGCCCGTTCCGCTAATCTGTTAGAGACTCATACTCTTTTCCCAAACGATAGGCGCGATTTTTGCGCGAGGCGTTTTTTAATTCCAAGAAACCGGTCTTTAGCCAAGCCCGGCACAGTATTACAACCGTTCCTTGAGCCAGTCCGAGATGCTTGGCCATTTCCGCTGCCGTGGCGGTTCCTTGTTGTCGAAAAAGTTCCAGCAGACGCCGTTCTCGCGGGTCTAGTTTGCGCAATTGTCCGGTGCGATCCTGCGCTCCCCGTTGAGCCGCCTTTGTTGCTTGCGCACGGACGGCACTAAAGGCTTCTGCCATGCCTGCGCAGAAGAACGAGACAAACCCGGTGACGTCCGCCTCGGCTCTGCCCAAATGGTAATTATGCGACGGCCCAACAGTCAGGTTGGAGTAATATTCAGTCAAGTTACAGGCATAATATTCATCCAGCGAATAGATGCCTTTGAGTCCATAGCCTGCCTTATGCAAAATCAAATTGGCCAGCAACCGAGCCGTGCGTCCGTTGCCGTCGTAATAAGGGTGGATGGTCGCAAACTGGTAGTGCGCCAGGGCAGCAATCATCGGCACCGGCAGGTCGCTCTCATACATCTGCTGGTTAATCCATGCTACCAAGTCGGCCATGAGCGCGGGAACGGCTTTGGCTTCGGGAGGCATGTAAACAATCTCTTTGTTGAGACTGTTGCGGATGACATTTTGGCCGTCCCGGTAAGGCGTCGGCTTAGGGTGGCCGGTCATCACGATTCCATGAATGCTCTGCAACTGCTCCTCAGTCAGAGGTTTTCCCTCGTCGGCCAGTTTCTCAACAAACTCCATTGCGCGGTAGTGATAACGGACTTCCAACTCATCATGTTCTCTGCCCGGGAAACGAGAGCCCCGCACGGCTTCCTTGACCTGCGCCTGTGTCAGCCGATTGCCCTCAATTTGCGTGGAATAATGCGTCGAGACCAACCGCGCCGTTTCCCGCAGGCTTGCCATAACGGACACGTCAATGGGAAGACTGGCCACCGCTTGACGGTCAGCCTCGATGGCCATCAGCGCCTTTGTGATGGCTGGCGTGATTGTAAAAACGGGCGAGAACATGCAAATCAGTTTAACAGATGTCTGTTATATGTCAGTTAAAAAACTGATATAATGCTGTTATCTTGCTGATAATTTAAAGGCGTTTTTGATTATCTCCGTTCCAGCATTCTCCGCAACTCCGTGCCTGTCTCCAAGTTCTTCGGGCCGTTGAGAGCGGACTTTTCTGATACTGCTTCCATGATGCGCCAGATAAGCCGTGCCGTTGGGTTCTTTTTCGCTTTGCGCCCCTCCAATGCGTCGCCTTTGGCTTCGCTTGACAGGGTGATAAATCGAGTGGTTCCCAGCAGTGCTTTGGCCAGTTCAAAAAACCGCGTATTCTTCTCCACCTCAACAGTCGCCGTGTTCAGCAAGTCCTCTTCGTAGGACGAGAGCGGTTGAATCATGGACAACCTCCGATCCAATTCCTCCTGCGTGTGCCCGGCGGACAGGTAGGCGTTCATGAGCTTTGAGTTACGGCGGTCGCGTTTGATTTGCTTCTTATCCTCCCACGCTTGAAGCTTCCAGTCGGTGCCATCGGCGGTCTCGGCCAACCGTACGCGAAACGTGCCCGTCAATGTATCCAAGCCGTTGAGTTGCTTGATGATGGGATTGGCATTTTGCGTGAAGAGTTGATGGCGGCGATTCTTTTGGGCGGGAATGGGAAAGGAGACTTGCTCCAATAATTTTGTGAGTGTGATTTCAAAGGGATCATTCTCGGCGTGGTGGTGCGCTCGTGACGGAATATATAGATAGACGGCTTGGGCGAGTGGTGAGCGTATGGAGCGGAACACGTCAAAGTTCAGGTGCTGCAACTCGGCAATGCGGTTCAAAAGCCCGTAAAACTCCGGCGACAGCGTGCAGCCGTTGAACCACAATTCGCTCTGATTTGTCGTGGCCAATTTCGAGTCACGGCGACGCGGCGGGCGTTTCTCAATGTCCACGCGTTCAATCAGCCGGTATTCGTGCGAAATGCCCGAGCCGAGGTCTGTCACCCGAATATACGCGTCCATCAAGTCGGCGATGATTTCCTCAATGTCGCGTGCGTAACGACCGCCGTTAGTGTGGGCATATTTGCGGCAAAACTCGTTGAAGGAAAAATGAATGACGGGCGAATCCTCGCTGCGATCCCGAAAGGTCAGCATGGCAAAAATGGCGCGGGCATGACGCACGTCCAGCGCCGGTGGATGGAAATCCGGCCGCATGGGATGAAACCCGCCGATCTGATAACGCCGTTGATTGATGGTGACCTCACGTAGCCCCGTCTGTCTGCGAGCCGCAAAGACCGGGCCCAGAAAATAATCCTTTGGAGCCGCGACCAGCTCGGCGTGTGAAAGAGTGAGGTCTCCCTGAATATCCATGAGATCACTTCTAAAGCGTCAAACCGCGTCGAGGCAAATCAAATCTTTGGACGGGCAATGCGTCGCGTTGGGACGGGTAATGCGTTTTAAATGATTATCTCCTTGGACAACTAATGCGAGTAAACCCAAGAACTATGGACAAGTAATGCGTTTACCAGAAAATCATTGGACATTTAATGCGTTGGAACCTCAGAAAACTTCCGCATCTCGTGTACAGTCAATAAGAAATGGAACGCTTAATTTCCCCTCCAATAATGATTCCCATCTAAAGATTAACCATTGGGAATGCGATTGAAATCGGAGTGGGATAGACTCCCCCAGCCTGAAGCAATTTGGAGTTTGCAATCCATCGCTTGCCGTCTTTGAATTCTTGTTGCGTTGCCGGAAGACCATCCCATGTCTTCCACATTCACAACATCCAAATCCACCACCAAACACTTCGGAGAAGCTTCACCGCACACCAGCGTTTACGAGCAAGTTACTCAACGGATCATAGCACTTTTGGAAAGGGGAACTGTTCCTTGGCAAAAGCCGTGGAAAATCAAAACCGGAATGCCGCGTAATTTGGTCACAAAACACCCTTATCGCGGAATCAATATTGTTCTGCTTTGGGCGATGGATTTTGAGAGTCCATATTGGCTGACATACAACCAAGCACACGAATTGGGTGGCTACATTCGCAAGGGCGAGAAATCCACACCAGTGGTGTTTTGGAAAACGATGAAACCGGACAAACAATCCAAGGAACCAGACGACAATATTTCAGACGATTCTGAACCTGTTCAGACCAACCCGTTATCTCAAAAACGCCCACAAATCATCGCTCGTCTCTACAACGTCTTCAACCTCTCACAAGCCGAAGGTTTGAAAAACTTCCCTCCCCTCTCCGAGCATCTTGGAACCACCACCGAACCGGCAAAGGTTTACGAAAACATGCCCAACAAACCCGTTATCAAACACGGGATGCGAAGCGCGTTTTATTCCCCATCCGAGGATGTCATTGGAATGCCGAGCCTGACTAATTTCACAGATGAATCAAACTACTGGAATACGCTCTGGCATGAGCTCACGCACTCGACCGGCGCGAAACACCGTTTAAACCGTTCCACCCTCACCGCCAGCGAAGGATTTGGTTCCGATCCCTATTGCAAAGAAGAGTTGATTGCAGAAATGGGAGCCGCGTTCCTTTGTGCCCATGCCGACATTACCGAACGCACCGTCAATAACTCTGCTGCCTACCTCCAGTCTTGGCTTGGAAAGCTCAAGGCTGATAAAACGTTCATTGTCTCCGCCGCCAGTCAAGCGCAGCAGGCAGTGGATTGGATTTTAAAAATCAAGTTAACGTCTTTTCTCACAATTCAACAAAACTAGAAGTCATCTCATAAATACCTTGTAAATAAGAGAGCGGCGGCGAGATGAACGAGGCCTTGAAAGTTTTCGGCATGATATTCATAGCGCACCACCAGACGACGGAAATTAAAAAGCCATGCCCACAGGCGCTC
>JGI20225J20221_1002992_pt1 | contig 11182 bp, 8 predicted proteins | sample BioMet4_FD_20221 | JGI IMG/M metagenome (IMG submission 20221) | reverse complement strand
AAAATGTGAAAGACATTGGCATATCTTTCATCTTTAATTTCATCAGGATTGATGTCCAGTGAAGCAAGCAATTGTTTTAAAGCTTCGAGTTCCATTTTTTTACTCCAAAATATGATAAGGGAAAATGGAACAACTATTATATTTTTTCGGTGGTTGGAAATCCATTAAATTTGAAGAGGATACAAAAGATTCATATAGTATGTTAGGGCTCTCCATGCGATAATTGTGACTCCAATAATGGATGCATTTACGAAAACAGAAAATATGGAAGCTGCTCCGAGTTCAGCAACTCCGCTTGCTCCTGGAGTTGCAGGTACGACCATGACTATTGCCAGGAACACCTGGGCTGCAAAGGCAGTTAATATCGAAGTCGTTTGTGAAAGGCCATCTAGAATCAGGACAAGCAGGAAAAACTCAACCGCCCAGAAGAGGTAGGTATAAAACATGCCCCATAACAACCCTTTTTTCCCTACTGAAATAAAAATCCATATACTTTAGTGAAAAAAGTCTACTTCCCTATCTACCTTTTCCATTAAATGGGAAATTGAAGCATCCGTCTGTTTCCCTAAAAGAGGCGCAATTCTGCCTGTGATCCTACGTACAATGTTTTTTACTTTTTTGGGTTTCCATAATCCGTAAATAAAAAAACTCAGGACTATAAATGCCAGGAGGCTGGCTATCACCAATGCCACATTGAATCTAGAGCCTGGAAGCGTATCCTTCATAATATAGAGAGCAAAAGGTAGAGAAGAAAAGATGAGAAAAGCATCAAGTAGGCGTTCTCCTATAACTATGGCTGTAGCTTTCCCAAGAGGAATCTTGTTCAGATGTAGCATACTCAGCCTTACAGGTTCACCACCTGCAGAAGAAGGAGTAACTCCAGCTACAAAAACACCCGAGATAATTATCTCTACTATTTTTAGATAATTTACTCTGTAACCCAGTGCATTGCACATAGCTCGAGTCCTGGCTCCCCAGATAAAGTATGAAAAAATATGGAAAAGACAGGCTACCAGAATATATTCTATTTTGATCGTTCTCAGAGCTTCAATGGTCTCTGAGTTAAAAGTCAGGACGTTAACGAGCGTAATTGATGCCACACTGATAAACAGCGATGTGATAAGCCATTTTTTGTACCTGTTCATGATGAATCTTTTCTTATTTTTATCTAGTGACTTGGTGAATTTGTTATCTATTAAACTTTTAAGGAATCGTTAGAGAAAATATAAAATAAACTTCAAATGTTCCTGATTAAGATTCTGTGAGAGCATAAGAAAAGTGAAATATGGAAGATGATGTGGTATTTATCCATATCTTTCGTATTTTTAATAATTATATTATTTATTTTATATTTTTTGGTGAATCCCAATTTTGACTTTCATCCTGGCTCTCGCTTTGAAACATATGTCTCAGGAGCTTTCATAATTAGTTCCATAATTGGAATTAACTAAAGTATCTTTTACGTTTGAGCTCATCCGGATTTAACTTTATCCAATATTTATTTTAGTAACGTTTAGAATCTGAAACGAACCTGCGAGAAAACAAAAAAGATATCAAAAACTATGATGTCAGGAATTATCAGAAATAAAATGGTAAGAAAACTTATCACCCAAACTACGCTTATTACACTATATGGGTAGCGGGGATAATTTCAATAAGTTCACAATAGTGGTTACTATATTTGTTATTGCCATTGCAATATATATAACGAAAGCCTTTTTCTCCGTGATACTTTTTAGCTTTTTTATCGCGTATCTTCTTATTCCTTTATATTCCTTTTTAGAGCACCGAATAAAGTACAGAAGGATAGCAGCTGCAGCTTCAGTTCTTTTAGCGTTAACTGTTTTTGTCCTGATTGGTATAAGGATAATTTACGTTGTTGCCAATGAAGTTTTAACTCTTTTGAACTCGCCTGAAGATCTACAGACACTCACCAGAAACATAACAAGTAAAGTAATAAAAATTATAGAAGTAAATGTACGTTTTAATTCTTCTGAAGTCACAAATCAGGTTGATCAGTTTATTTTAAGTTTAACAGATACATACTTTCCACCAACAAAATCTTTAGTGATTTTTTTAACAGCTACGTTGCCATTTGATATAGTAGCTATTATAGTAGCGCTTATCTTTTCTTATTATTTCTTACTGACCGGGAATAAGTTAATCGATCAGCTTTTAAACTTTGTACCTGACAAAAACGAAAAAGAGATTAAATTATTCTTTAAAGAGCTGGATGTGATCTATTCCAGCCTGTTCAGACAGCATTTTGTCACAAGCGCGATAATAGGAGTTATTGCCCTGCTTGGCCTGTATCTGCTTGATGTGCCTTATCCGGGTGTTCTGGCTTCACTTATATTTCTTCTGTCAATGTACCCTCTTGTAGGACTACCTGGAGTGTATCTGCCCCTGACAGCATATTATACTCTACTTCAGGACTACAATAAGGCTTTACAAATACTGATATTCAGTCTTGCTCTAAATACACTGCAGGACTATTACTTAAGGCCGAAATTGATTCAGGAGAAAGGTTCCGTGCACCCGGTAATTACAATTATCGCATTTGGAGCCCCTCTTCTTGTAATTGGAATTACCGGGCTGGTAATCGGCCCTGCAGTATACGGTTTTTTACTCGCACTTTACAGGACAAAGTTAAAACTTAAGGAAGAAGAGAAAGTGAAGGAGGATAAGTGACGGGAGTGAAAATTGGAACAGGAGCAAACGATTGCTATACTTCTAGTTAGAGCCTATCAGGAAAGTTAATAATGATGTTTTGTGAAAATTGCAGTCGGTCACCGGTCACAACTCTTTTCAAATCGGTTCTAATAAACTATGAATGAAAATTTAACAGTTGCTTGCAACTTTGAAATAATAGACCACACTTGTCCTTTAATATTTAAGGTAATCAAAGCCTACGGTCAAAACTTTCTCATTCTTTTCAAGCTCATTTTTTATTCTGACTGCATCCCTTTCCAGAATACAATTCTTTCCCAGGATATAATTACCGGATCCATCTCCAAAATGAATGTAACAATAGACAGAATTTATCCACCGACCTCGAAAACCGTCATAATTGTATTCTATAGTATAGTTCACAGTCATGTTGTAATTTTCAAGAATGGTTTTAACTTCCGACTCGGTAGTTCCATTTTTAAATTCGATATCTAAACCACCTACTTTAGGGGTTTGAGTTTCTTTTATCATATCAATTGAAGTTTTTATAGTTAGTCCCAATAGTACTATGAGAGTCAGAAAAAAGATAAAAACAGCAGCATTTTCCTTTTTAATTTTACTCACTCCTACCACCGCAAAAAGATGAGATTTTTTAGTTTATCACATATTAAAAATTAACCATGTGTTAAAGATTATAGCAGGTATATAATATCAAGTATCCGTTCCAATTTTACATATTGCCAATTGTAAATATTGTAAGTCACAACACTCTTTTGGATCATACTCTTTGGATCATACTCTTTGGATCACACTCTTTGGATAGGCCTTTATTTCTATACGGAAGTTCTCCATCTGCCAGAGCAAGCAGATGAGTTTAACGAACTGAAGATACAACTTGGCAATACAACTTCAAAATCCGGATTTCTGCCTCCTGGGATTTCATATATGTATTGCTGGTCAGGCAGTGTTCCGGAACTTTTCAACGACTTTCTTGTTGTATGCGTTCACGATGTCACTCCGAGTGATGATTCCAATAAGTTTTGTTTTATCTTCTCTGTCAACGACAGGGAGCCTGCCTATTTGCTTTGAGGCAAGGCGTTTGAGGGCGGCATCAAGAGTTTCATCAGGGTAAGCAACTTCAACTTCTCTGGTAGCGATCTCCCCTATTTTTTTGCCAACTTCTCCAGGCTTTACCTTGTTCCGGAGGTCTGAGAGTGTTACAATTCCAGAAAGTCTGCCTTTTGAATCAACAACAGGAAAACCAACGTGACGACTCACTTTCATGAGAACCTCGAGGGTTTCGACACTTTTATCCTCTGAGACAGTCTGGACACTTGTGATCATTGCAGCTTTTACAGGAATGGAGGTCATGATGTCTATTTCCCTGCCTTTTCGGATCTTGATGCCTTCCCTGCGAAGCCCTTCCGTAAAGATTGATTCAGGGTACAGAGCACTTGACATTACATTACTGAGAACACAGGCAAACATGAGAGGGAGGATTAAATTGTAATCCCTGGTAATCTCAAAAAGGATCAGAATAGCAGTAAGAGGAGCTCTTGTACTCCCAGCAAAGACTGCGCCCATACCTACAAGGGCATAAGCCCCTGGCCCTGCCGTCATTCCAGGGTATAACATGTCTACAACTGTCCCAAAAGCTCCTCCAAGCATTGTTCCCACAAACAGAGATGGAATAATTGTCCCGCCAAAGCCTCCTGATCCAAGGCTTAGAGAAAAGACGATAATTTTGAGGATAAGCAGGATTAGCAAAAGCTTGAAGGTAAACTGGTTATTCAGGGCATCTGTAATCACACCATAACCCATCCCAAGAACCCGGGGATAAAAAAGACCAATCATGCCTACTACCAGTCCTCCCAGAGCAGGTTTAAAGATGGGATGAATAGGTATTCCAGAAAACAGATCTTTTGTGTAGTAAAGGGCTCGGATCAGTACTGTTGAAACTATGCCCGCAAGAAGCCCAAAAACAAGGTAAAGCCCTAACTCTCGGTATGGACTGACAAGTGTATAGGAAGGGATCTGGAGAAGTTCAATTCCAATAATCGAGTTTGATACAAGTGTTGCGAAAACTGAAGAAATAACTATGGGAATAAAGGTACTTGTTTCAAGTTCTCCGTAAATCACTTCAACGACAAAAACCACACCTGCAAGCGGGGCACTGAATACTGCTGCTATCCCTCCAGCAGCCCCACAGCCTAGAAGAGTCTGGAGTCGTTTTTCTGGACTCTTCATGACTCGCCCCACCAGAGCTCCTGTCCAGGCACCACCCAGAATGCCGGGTGCTTCTTTTCCCAGTGAACCTCCTGAGCTGATTGAAATTATTGACGCAAAAACTTCAAGAAGAGAATCGGTAAGGTTAAGCCTTGCTCCACGAATGGCTACTGTCTCAATAAGCCCATCAACCCCATAGCGTCTTTTCATCAGGAAATGCGAGAGCATCCCAACTATCAGCCCTCCCAGAGCAGGCATGAACATTATATAAATGGGTGGGAACTCGTGTACTGAAAATCCGCGTTGCATCCCGAAAAGAGTACTGAAGTACAGAAGGGCACGGTCATATATGCCTATTACCAGCCCTGTGAGAAGACCAATCAGGATAGCAATCGAGTTAATTTTTGCTGATTCTATATCGAATCTTCGAGTGATATATTTCCTTATATCGGAATAATTGAACAAACTATGGTTTTTAAATTTGGAATTTGTATTAACTTCCAATGTTCGTGCCTCATAGAGCTTTTATGCTTTAAATACTTCTTCAGCAGAAACAAATCCGGTCGTGAAATGATGGGTTATTGAAGCTCTGTGAAGACTTCGGTTAATAATTGAAGCTCTGTGAAGGCTTTGGTTAATGATACACTATTCCACAGATAACAGGGCAACTGTTAAAAATAAAATATCAGTCTCAACTCTATTTTAAGAGAAAAACTGGATAAATCCAATTTATTTCATCAACCGAGGATTTCATAAAACCCATAGATTTGCGCACTCGAAGGTAAACTAAATACAATAAATATAATAATTTAAATTATTCTTTAACGTTTTTATGGTTTAATGTTATTGTTCTTCAGTTTAAATGTATAAGTCTTATCTCAATTATTCCTATATTAATTGCAGAATCATATTAATTGCAGAATCATATTAATTGCAGAATCAAACCTAATTTTCATACAACTCTTAATCACTTTTTTACAATGAGTAATCCCTTTTTACAATGAGTAATCACTTTTTTACAATGAGTAATCCCTTTTTACAATGAGTAATCATTTTTTTACAATGAGTAATCACTTTTTTACCAAAAGTGACTTTCCTGTCATCTCTTGCGGCTTAGGGATTCCAAGAAGCTCAAGAATCGTCGGTGCAACGTCACACAATTTTCCATTCCTGAGTGCTTTTATCTCACTGTTTCCGAAGTAAATGCATTTTACCGGATTTGAGGTATGTGCAGTATGCGGCTCTCCTGTTTTTGGGTCTATCATCTCCTCGGCATTTCCGTGATCTGCAGTAATAAGTGCCACACCGCCTTTTTCTTTTAGAACCTCAACAATCCTGCCAATACATTTATCCACGGCTTCTACCGCTTTAACTGCAGCTTCAAAAATCCCGGTGTGCCCGACCATATCCATGTTTGCAAAGTTAAGGACAATGACATCATACTTTCCGGACTCAATTCTTCTAATAACCTCATCCGTAATTTCATATGCGCTCATTTCTGGTTTAAGGTCGTAAGTAGCGATTTTCGGCGAGGGAATAAGGCAGCGGTCTTCATCCTTATAACGCTTTTCTTCGCCGCCGTTAAGAAAATAGGTCACATGAGCGTATTTCTCAGTTTCAGCTATGCGTAGCTGGATGAGTCCATTCTTGCTCAGCACTTCCCCAAGTACGTTTTCCAGCTTTATTGGAGGAAAAGCAATGGGCACATCAAGGGTTTCGTCGTACTGGGTCATGCAGACAAAGTAAACCTCAGGACGTTTTTCTCTCACAAACCCGTCAAAGTCATCTTTTACAAAAGCCCAGGTTATCTGCCGTGCCCGATCGGCCCGGAAATTGAAGAAAATAACAGAATCATTATCCTGTACTGGCGCCACAGGTTTTCCTGCTTGATCAGTAATTACTTGATCAGTAATTATAGTGGGTTTTACAAACTCATCAGTTTCTCCTCTTGCGTAAGCATTAGAAACTGCAGTTTCTGCATTTGGAGCTATATATGGAGCCACTCCTCTTGTCAGGGCATCGTAGGCAAGTTTTGTCCTGTCCCAGCGCTTATCTCTATCCATTGCATAATAACGGCCTGAAACGGTTGCTATTTTAGCGTTCCCGTGCTCTTTACAAAATGCATCCAGTTTTTTTATGTCTCCTAGAGCAGCTTTTGGAGGTTCGTCCCTTCCATCCAGAAAAGCATGTATATAGACTTTTTTTAAACCCTTCTCCTGTGCAAGTTTGAGAAGGGCATGCAGGTGAGGCATATAACTGTGAATGCCTCCGCAGGAAGCAAGGCCCATGAGGTGCAGGCTGGAATCATTAGCTTTGACGTTTGAAATTGCATACCGAAAAACCGGATTTTTGAAAAAATCTCCGTTCTTGATAGAAATATTTATTCGGGTAAGGTCCTGGTTTACGATTCGTCCTGTCCCTATATTCAGATGCCCAACTTCCGAATTCCCCATCATACCTTTCGGAAGGCCGACAGCCTCTCCAGAGGCTTTTAAAAAACACCAGGGATACTCCTTTTCCAGCCGGTCAAGGTTTGGAGTTCGTGCTGCCAGGACAGCATTTCCTTCTTTTGCTTCCCTGTAACCCCACCCATCAAAAATAATAAGCATAAGAGTTCTTCTTGCCTGAATCATACCACGAAACTCCACAAAGTATACGCTTTGCTGTTTTTCAATTCAACCATGTAAGTCCTATCAATAAAGGCGTTTTTGATGCGTGTTGTGATATTACAACAGGTCTACATGCTCGAGTAACTTCCTATTTTGCATAATGCCTGTTGTAAAAACTAAGTAGATCACAACACTTTTTGGACAGATCTTTTCCTTAATGGACACCGGTTATTTTTTCCCTTCTTTTTTACTTCCCAGCCCCTCTTCCGTTTCCAGAACTTTAAGGGTGACTTTCATAACCGAATCCGGATTAAGTGAAATAGAATCTATCCCCTGTTTTACTAGGAACTCTGCGATTTCGGGATAGTCGCTGGGTGCCTGTCCGCAGATCCCGCTATGCCTTTTATTCTGCTTTGCCCCCTGTACGGCCATTGCCATTATTTTTATAACACCTGGGTCCCGCTCATCGAATTCTGCAGTAAGAATTTCAGAGTCTCTGTCAACTCCGAGAGTTAGCTGAGTCAGGTCATTTGAGCCTATCGAGAAGCCATCAAAATATTCACTGAATTCGTCAATTTGAAGGACATTGTTTGGAATCTCACACATAACATAGATCTGCAACTCATTTTCTCCTCGCTTTAGCCCGTTTTTCTCCATTTCGGCAATTACTTTTTGAGCTTCTTCAATGGTTCTGCAGAAGGGAATCATAATAATAAGATTTTTAAGCCCCATCTCTTCCCTGACTTTTTTCAGAGCCCTGCATTCAAGGGCAAAACCTTCCCTGTAACGTTCATTAAAGTATCTGGAAGCCCCCCTGAAACCCAGCATTGGATTACTTTCCTCTATCTCAAAGTAGCTGCCCCCAAGGAGGCTTGCATACTCATTGCTTTTGAAGTCACTTGTGCGGACTACAACATCCTTAGGGTAAAAAGAAGCAGCAATGGTTCCGACTCCCTGAGCAAGCTTATCTACGAAATATTCTTCTTTGTTATCGGAATTTTGGGTAAGTTTCTCGATTTCCTTAAGGACTTTAGGGTCTTTGACCTTTTCAGGATGCACTAGAGCCATTGGATGGATCTTGATATAGTTTGAGATAATAAATTCCTGCCTTGCAAGCCCGATTCCATCGTTTGGGATCATGGAAAGGCTAAAAGCCTCATCAGGACTTCCAAGGTTCATCATAATTGCGGTTTTAGGACGTCTTGTGTCTTTAAGGCTCAATGTATCTTTGTGGAAAGGAAGAATTCCCTCATACACAAGTCCATCTTCGCCTTCCGCACAACTTACAGTAATTTCCTTACCTGTCTTGAGAACTTCTGTTGCGTTTACTGTCCCTACAACTGCCGGAATTCCCAGTTCCCGGCTAACAATTGCAGCATGGGATGTTCTTCCTCCCTGGTTCGTAACAATTGCAGCCGCTATTTTCATCACAGGCTCCCAGTCCGGAGTTGTGGAATCAGTAATCAGGATCTCTCCCTGTTTAAAAGAAGGCAGATCTGAAACATTAGGAATTACATGTGCCTTTCCAGCAGCAATTTTGTCTCCTATGCTCTTGCCTTTTGCAAGGACATTAGATTTCTTCTCGAGCACATAAGTTTCCAGAACGTCTCTGCTTTTCTGAGATTGTACAGTTTCAGGTCTTGCCTGCACTACAAAGAGTTCACCTGTAGCCCCATCCTTTGCCCATTCGATATCCATGGGCATGGATTTCTTATATTTATTTGAGTAATAATCTTCAATGGTAATAGCGTACCATGCAAGTTTAAGCACTTCTTCGTCACTGAGACAGAAACGACGTCGATCAGCCTCAGGAACGTTCACATTCCGGGTAAGCATTTTGGAGCCGCCTTGCCCATAGATCATCTTAATTTCTTTATCCCCTAAATTCTTCTCGATAATCGGTTTATATCCTTCCCTGAAAGTTGGCTTGAAAACGTAGAACTCATCCGGATTGACCTGTCCCTGCACAATATTTTCCCCAAGCCCGTAAGAACCGGTAATGAAAACTACGTCCCTGAAGCCGGTTTCCGTATCCAGAGTAAATATAACGCCGCTGGAAGCCAGATCAGACCTGACCATTTTCATTATCCCTATCGATAGTGCCACTTTAAAGTGATCAAAATGATTTATTACCCGATAGGAAATAGCCCTGTCAGTAAAAAGCGAGGCAATACAGCGTACGCAGGCATCTCGAAGCGCAGGATAACCCCGGATGTTCAGGAAAGATTCTTGCTGGCCAGCAAAAGAAGCAGTTGGAAGGTCTTCAGCCGTTGCTGAACTCCGCACGGCTACATCGGTATTTTCTCCGTACTGTTCACATAAGTGGTCATACCCGGATTTAATTTCCTGCCAGAGGTCATCCGGAATTCCGGCCTCAAGGATCAGGTCCCTTGCAGCTTTTCCCCTTTTTGCAAGTTCTGATACATCCGAGGTATCTAGCCCTTCCATTGTTTGTTTGAGTTTCTCCAGAATCCCTCCTACTTTGAGGACATGCCAATAAGCCTCAGCAGTTACTGAAAAACCATTTGGGATTTTCACTCCTTTTGGAATGAGCTCCCTGTACATTTCTCCAAGAGAGGCATTTTTTCCGCCTACAAGCGGAACATCTTCAATCGAAGTCTCATCAAACCAGCGTATATACTTACTTTTGTTCTCAGACATTTCCCCTAAATCCCCTTTAAAATTATTTTATTTTCAAAATAATTACAAAACGTATCTAAGATCTCATACCTTATTTGGAACGTTCCCCCAGAGAGTACAGGATATTCTTGAATCAAGAGGCTCCATTTGCAATTTATGCGTCGATGACAGAAATGAATTTCCCCTATTCATCCTGTTCTGATTTGAATCTATACAAAAGTCAACGTGGCATAGTGCTATGGCGTAGTGCTAAAGTCATTTGCGCAGGCGGTTGCAGTGACGAAGTTGATGACTTCTTGAGAAAGCTTCATGACCAGATCCACATCTCTGGAGCAATAGGAAGTGCAACAGGAAAAAACATTCACCAGAAGCCCCTTGTTAAAAAGCCAGTTCTTGAAATATAACTTGTTCTACTTGTCCTGCAGCTTTCAATAGATTTCCTTGACTCTTCCAACCTGGCCATCTGTTAACTGCACTTTTATTCCGTGTGGATGAGTTGAAGAGTTGGTTAAAATTCTTTTTACAATACCCTGGGTAATTTTTCCGGTTCTCTGGTCTTGTTTTAAGACAATTCCTACATTCATCCCTTCTTTAATATTTGCTCTGACAGTACCGTTGTTCATGGCAGAAGGTAAATCTGGAGTTATATAAATGTGTACGTTTGAAAAAATAAATTTGAATTTGAAAAAGTACAGCCCTACTGTCGTATCTTGGTCGTTCTTGTCCCGCTCGCGAAGCGAAGCGGCTTTTCCCTGATGGACACCATCAAGAATCCGGTTTTCACACTCCTGAGGCGCTTGTTGAAAAGTTAAATTCTGACTTTGAAGATCGAAGTACTAAGTTTTTTGATATTCCTGATAATACAAGAATGAGGTATTACCAGTGTGAAGCCTGTGATGCAATAGGGCATGCTATTGTTGATCATAAGCAGACAATGCTAGTGTCATGAAAATTTAGTTATTGGTAATCTAATTAGCTCAAAATCGTTGTATACTGGTGAGAAGCTACCAAGATTATGCTCAACAACTAAATTGCCA
>JGI20225J20221_1002990_pt1 | contig 11184 bp, 15 predicted proteins | sample BioMet4_FD_20221 | JGI IMG/M metagenome (IMG submission 20221) | reverse complement strand
AGTTATTCATCTATTTTTAAGGTTTGTCGAAGTACAAATCTTTTTTTTCTACACTTGCCCATAACGACCGAGGCTATGCGTTTTCGGCGGACTGCGGGAGCATTTCCAGTCGCACAGCGACAAAGGAAATGCGGGGCAAGTCGCTGCGAAAACCACATCGCCCAGCCGAAAAGCATAGGCGTGTGTTATGCGGTCGTAGTTTTTTATAGTAAATTCGTTATGACATTATGATTAGTCAAAACCAACCATTCCGTCAAGTATCTCATATATTAAGTCTAATTCGTTTTTTTGAGAGTTCCAAGTTATCACTCCACAATCATATTTGTTGTCAAATTCAAATTCATCTGTTTTTTTTCCATTCATATAAATTTGAATAAGATTTTTTTTCTCTTTTTTAAAGTCAAAATCAGCAGTACAAGGCATATTATTATCCTGTAATTCTTTTTTGTAAATTTCTTTTCCGTTTAATTTGATTTTTACAGTCTCAGAATTGAATCCATTCCAAAAAAACAAATGAATTGTAGTCGTATCTAAATGAGAAGACTTAAGATTGGTTCTGTAAGTTGGATATTCAAAATTTATTTTAATTGGTTTGTAGTCACACGATATAAAACATGCACAAGAAAACAAAGAAATTAGTATTTGTAAAGTGAGTTTTTTCATACGATATTTTATTCCTTTCTTATTTGTTCAGTTAATCAATGTTTTATTAACTTTAGTCGTTATTCGTCACAGTCGAGAAGCTAAAAGTCCAATTCTTCATTCGAAAATCTACGAGGAATTGTCCGCCAAGCAAAAGTCCGAAGGTCAGTAAATTCTGTCGTTACAGAACAGTCTAAAAGTTGAGATACAGTGGACAGTTCGTCAAAGATTTTTCAACCGTAATTCTGTCTTTTTTGTTTTTTTACTATGCCGCATAACGACCGAGGCTATGGGCACGGGCGGTTTGCGGGCGTATTTCCTGTCGTGAAACGACAAAAGGAAATGCGGGCGCAAAACCCGCTAAATGCACGTCAGCCAGCCTGTGACCATAGGCGTGTGTTATGCGGTCGTGTATTTGTGTCTAAGAAATCAATTTGTAGTTTGCTAAATTTATTTCATTGTCACCAATACTTTCAATATTATGCATTAAGCATTTTAAATCGATATCACACGAAATGATGCCTTCTTTTATTGTTTTGAAGTTGCTGTCTTTTGTATTGTCAATAATGAAATTTACCATATTGTCATAGTAATTGTGAAGATTCTCAACAAGAATATTCGAATAAGTCGGCATTTGACCAGCATGAACTATTAGATTCCGAACTCGATATATTCTGCGGATTTGCCATTCTACACGTTGAATGTGATCATTCAATAGTTTTTTTATTGATTTGCCATTCCCAAAGTGTTTATTAATAGTATAAATCCGAAATCTAAGTAATGGAAAGTCATTTAATTGTGAATAGACATTTTGTCTTATTGGATCATTTTCTTTAGTTGTGAAAAGTGCTAATATTTTATTTATTCTTTGTTCTGGTTCAGTTGTAATAACAGTCTCTAAAATCGCAGCTGCGTTTCTTGTATTGAAGAAATACCAGTCATTAAATACTTGTTTAATCAAATTGTTAAGATAAAGTTGACATTGAAAAGGCATTAGTCCCTGAATTATTTGAATTATTCTATCCTGATCGGATTCAGCATCTTTTGGTATTAGCGTCTCTATTGCAGTCCATAAATTTAATAATTTGTTCTCAATCTCATCTGTTTCAAGTGCAATACTATGAATGTCAATTGCCTTTGATAATCTCAACAACGTATCCATCGGCAAATCCAAATTAACAAAAATGCTTTTGACTCTTTCAACTGCTTCTTTGGGTTTTATATCTTCTTTTTTAATAATAGACTTTATTGGCTTATCTAATAAAATTGTAAAACCATCGACGGTATTAATTACTAATGCTTTGTTTTGAATAGTTGGCTTTTCTTTATGGTGAAAAAACGAAAAGAAATTAGCAATGCGTTCTAAAGGAATTTCGGCATTATGTCTTGCTGATATTCCGTCAGTTGCTTCAAGATTTTCATATACTAAGAAAACTTCATTCTCTGTTTTATTGTCAATAAATTCTTTCTCAGGACCAGATATATCTTCAATATTGAAACTTTCATGTATTTTGAAATGAAGAAGTTCTGAAATTGATTGAAATTCTAAGAAAATTTTGTCTACTCTAAAAACCACATTAAATTTCTTCGTTGAAAAATCGAAACGGTTAAAAAAGCTTACAGGGTCAACGTCACTTACAGAATTTGTTCTATTGAAAAAATGTGTATTTACTTGGTGATAAATAAACCCCGGAAAATATCCATAGTTAATTAATTCAGTCAGATATATTTTTGTAAGAAAATAAATATTCTCTTTCTCTCTGTTTTGTGGAATTAATTCAGTTAGACAGTCTTGAACGGATTTTAAGTATTTTCGCTGATCTAGTTGATGATACAAATAGGCAACTGTAGCTTTCAGTTCTGGAAGATTATTTTCATTGTTCTTAATTCTTTCAATAATTCTATCGAACCTAGTGTCGAGAATCTTTTTTACTGCGTAATCTGAATTTAGATTTGACAATAACTCTTCAATTATTGATTTCAAATTTGGTTTTTTTATTACGCCTTTCTTTATGTTGTCAATAGTTTGTAAAACTTCAACACAAAGTAGTCTTACATTTAGTGCCTTAGGTTTATAAGTTTCTAACGTAAAGTCAAAAAGAGCTTCATCCAGTATTTGAGCAAAAAATAATAACCCAAGTTGATTTGCTTTATCTGTCCAATGATCAGTTCGTTTAAATTTCATATTTTTATTTTTTTTACATGCCGCCTAACGACCGAGGCTATGGGCACAGGCGGTTTGCGGGCGAATTTCCTGTCGTGAAACGACAAGGGAAATGCGGGCGCAAAACCTGCTAAGTGCTCGTCAGCCAGCCTGTGAACATAGGCGTGTGTTATGCGTATTTATTTGTTTTATAATTCTTTTGAGTTTTCAATGATTACAATTTCTGCAATAAGTCTCATAAGATAGATTTCCATTAATAAGTCTTTGTCATCCCGAAAAGGAGTATATTTAATTTTGTCTGTTTCTTTGCTATGTACAATAGAATTTCTTGTCAAATAGATTCGCTTAGCTAGGTTTGTATATATTTCATTAAGATTAGCTGTCTCAAAATTCACCCTGTTACCTTTCGAAAAGGGAACATCTGTTGATTTATAATAATCAATTAATGTCGGGGATATATTGCCTAATTCAGACGCAAGAAAAGGAATATCTTTAATGAATTTTTTCAGTGTCAATTCAAGAGCTTCTGGTTCATTTAATTGAAATTCGTCATTTTTATATTTCAATCTACTTTGAATTAGTCCGACTAAATTTGATATATCTTTATTCCTTTTGTATGAGAAACTAGGTTTCGTAAGCTCTGATTTAATGCTATTCAAAATATCATCGTTGTAAATCTTTTCGTAAAAATGTTCGAGAACATGATAGAATGATAAAAACTGGTGATCAATACTTTCGCTTGATATTCCTTTCTGATAATGTAAAATCAATTCATTTAAATAGACTCTTTTCGGTGGCTCTACATCCCCTAAATTTGCTCTTCTAATTCGCCCTAATTTATATGATTGGGTGAATTCATCAATAAATCGTAATGGTTGAATCGTATGATTAAGATTATAACCTAAATTAAAAAGAAACGCATAAACTAATTGTTCGTATTCAGTTTTCTTTTTAGAATTGTCTGAAATAATATGAAGAGTTTCGAGTCTAGGTACAATTTCTTTAATCACTTCAAATATCCTAGGCTCAGATAAATTTGGCTCTTGATCTAATTTCTTATCGTCTTGTTTTGATATAAGAGAATCGTACCAACGTGAATTTTCGTTGTCGTATAATTTTTTTAGCCTTAATGGCATAATTCCACTTCTAAGAATTCTTGGAGTATTTTGTTTTGCTAGATTATGGAGAAAGAATACTAAAAACTCATCAGTCGGTTTATCAATATTGTATTCTATCTTATTTACTAAGTCTTTTTGAGTAATTTCTCTGGAAAACATTATTCTGTTTTCTTGCCTAACTAGAACCTCATATGAGTTATTTCCAAAAAGTTCTACATCTTGCTCCGTGTTAAGCAATGTGAGTCTGTCTATGACGTCTTGGGTCTGTCGCTTGTCAAGTATTGCAGTCTTGTCTGAAATAATTGTAAACACAATTTTTTCTTCTGTTTCTTCAAAAACAGTAAAATTAAAAAGAGTGATAATCGCTTCTCTAATGTTGTCAATAGTCATGGTGTTTTCTTTTTTTTATAAGTACCCATAACGACCGAGGCTATGCGTTTTCGGCGGATTGCGGGAGCATTTCCTGTCGCACAGCGACAAAGGAAATGCGGGCAAGTCGCAACGAAAACCACGTCGCCCAGCCGAAAAGCATAGGCGTGTGTTAGGGGTAGTTTTTTATTTGTTCGATTTGAGTTTCTATTTCATTCATTTTTTTCAAATAGTATTCATATTTCGTTGTTTTGTACTCTTTCAAATAAAACTCGAATAACAATTTAAGTTTCTCTGTCGCAATAGTATATTTTTTTAATTCAATCGCTGTAAATGCGAGTAGTCTGTTTCTCATTGAACTATTTTTATTTCCAAATCCCCACGTCCCTTTCATATTCTCTTCCGATTCGTTCAACGTCTCATAAACAAATTCTTTTGAATCAAATTTCTGAAACCAACTTAATCCATAAGTTTCAATTTGCAACTTGCAATCAGAAAACACTCTCGATAAATTTTCTCCTTCATCGTCAACAAACCAAATATCTTGTCTTGGAAATTCTTTTTGTTCAATTCGTTTTAAAATTGGACTACGAAAATGCCCTTGTGATTCGGAGGGAGTTTTCATTCCATTCTTCTCTAAAATTTCTGTTTCACTTGGAATATAATTCAATAGAACAGACAAATTGACTGAAAACGAGAAAGTCGTACAACCTAAAACGCTTGCATTGTAAGCATTAAATGATTGAAAGTTTAAAATGTCAATTCTGTCTCTTTGGTATCTCCAAAAAGTCCTTCCGCTTGAATATTGAAAACCGTTTTCTTTCAACAAAGGCTGAATCTTCGATTTTAATTCTTTTGTTACAAATTTGCTGTCCATCCTTTTTTTCTAAAATTACCCCTAACGACCGAGGCTATGGGCATTGGCGGTTTGCGGGAGCATTCGCTGTCGTGGAACGACAAAGTGAATGCGGGAGCGAAACCTGCTAAATGCACGTCAAGCCGCCAATGAACATAGGCGTGTGTTAGGCGGTCGGCAGTTTGTTGTTTTGTACTTTAATTGTCAATTATTTATGGTGAATTGAATTATGGCAGTTGTCGCATACAGAAACAAGCCAGTCAATTGGTTCTTTGCCAATGTTTCGTTTTGCATATCGTTTGTGGTGAACTTGGGTGGCACGTCCACCACAATAAACACGACGCCAATTGTCTCGTTTGAAAACTACATATCTTTTCCGTTGCCAAGCATCTGATTTTAGATATTCATTTCTGTAATATTCACGTCTTTGTTGACGTTTTTTGTTGAAAACCCACTGATTAAGAGCAATTATGCCAACTACAAGAATAATTATAATTATAACCTGCACGATTTTCTATTTACAAATGTATGTATCAAAATCTACTATAAGTTGTGTTGAACTCGGCGAACCATATTTATCTGTCGAAATTGTAACCCACCTAAAATTTATGAGTTTGTATGCGTTGCCCCCGTCAATAGAAACCCATTCATCAATTCCTTTTGCAGCATTTCGTAAATCATCATTTGCGGTTAGTCCGACAGGCGCGGTGTAACTTCTTCCATGTGTCAGACACTTACAATTTGGATTTTGTGCTTGTTCTACCGACAAATATGTTGATTTTGTAAGCATAGGAAGTGTGTTGTTCACTTGCATAGGAGTCAACATAGTTGCACACGAGTATAGAAAAATCGAAAGACATAGTGTCAGAAAAATATTTATTATCCTTTTCATCTTATTTTAGTTTTATATAACTTATTCGTATTCTACCACTTTCTTTTCATCGTATTCAATAGCTCCTACGCCCATTGCTAATAGAATCAGGTCTTTCTTGTCTTCTGGTTTGACGTTGTTGCGAAGATTGTCTTTTAATTCTTCAATTGGAGCATTCCACCATTCTTGCATTTCAAATTCTTCGGGATTGCCGTAGTGCATAATTAAATCACTTAAACCGTGTCGGTTATCTCCAATTTCTTTTAATAATTTCTCAATGTTTGCTTTCATTTTATTCATTGCTTAAATGTGTTTTCTTTTTTTTTCTGCTGCCGCCTAACGACCGAGGCTATGGGCATTTGGCGGTTTGCGGGAGCATTCGCTGTCGTGAAACGACAAAGTGAATGCGGGCGCAAAACCGCCGGAATGCACGTTAGCCAGCCTGTGCCCATAGGCGTGTGTTAGGTGCTAGGCGATTTCTTTTAATGTCGTGTCGAATTTTCAAACTTTGTCGAAAAAACGCAAATGTCTAAAATTTAGAGCGAAGCGTTCCTTTCTTCATTCCTGTCGAAAAGTAAAACACTTGCAAAAAGATATGAAAACATTTAACTCATACTTTCTTTCATTTCAACTTTCAAATGGTTTTTCATTTTCGAGTTGATAAAGAATTTATATCTCTAATAATTCTTTATACGGACTATCAGTAAGTATTTCAATCGCTCGTTGATAGTCATTTATATTTATTTGGATTTCAATAGATTCTACGGGATTCAATCCCGAATATGTCGTTATGATTGACGAAGCAGGGTTGTCTGAAACTAACATCGTATAGATTTCAGATTCTTCCAAAATGTTCTGTATATCCTCCGCAATTACTCTGTCTTCTATTGATATTAGAAGTCTTAAGTCGTTTTTCTCCATAATCTTATTAATGTTCTCTAGTACGTTTATTATGTCCTAAACTGGTCTTTATTTTCGAGTTGACAAAGATAGAAATTCCTTAATTTTTTAAGTCGAGCAGTAAAAAACTGTCTGAAAAGCACCAAATTTTATAAACAGAAGGTTTTCTTTTCGTTTTAGTTCGCAGTCAAAAGAAGTTGTAATTTCTACGTATGAATTTTGTGTCGGTTTCTGTTCTGGTTTTCACTCTCTTTTGTTTTTTTCGCTTGCACCTAACGACCGAGGCTATGGGCACCTGCGGTTTGCGGGCGTATTCGCTGTCGTGGAACGACAAAGTGAATGCGGGAGCAAAACCTCCAAATTGCACGTCGGCCAGCAGGTGAACATAGGCGTGTGTTAGGCGGTCGGTGTTTGTTGTACATGTTTGTTGTCGACTAATAAAACCGTTTTGTTTATTAAATGCTAAAGTCCGTCAATCCCAGATTTCCACACGAAGTGTTTCTTTCTTTGGGGTTTAACTGTCCGACTTATATTTAAAACTTCGGTCAGTTTTCATAAAGTCGATTTGATAAAATATGTTTTTAAAATTCCACGCGAAGCGTTCAAAATCTTCAATCAACGCTCTGAATTCTGATTAAATGTGCTGTCTATGGCTGCAATTTTGTTTTACGCTTATCAACTTCTTGTTTTCATTTTCCACGCGAAGCGTATCTCTCTTTGTCTTTTTCATACAAGTGACTCGAAAAATGATTTCCGAAAGTTCAGACACTATTTTTAGTTCTTTATTGTGTCAATCAGAAAATATATTCCCAAAATTTCCAATACATTAAATGAATATAATAAGAGACTAAAAATTCTATCTGCTCTAGTAACCTTTCTTGGATATCCTCCCTGTGAAAAGTCATAATATTTCATATATGAAAAAATCGGTTCTCTTCCTTTAGTGTCTTTTACATAGAAATATCTAAGTACATGATAATTTGTGAAATTAAGCAAAGGATAAAACAGAAAAATATAAACAATTATTATGTTAGTTTCATACAGATAGTCCATTAAGCCTAAAATTCCTACTAATGTCAATAGAATAGAAAACGTCAAAATTATTAATTTGGATTTTCTTTTTGTCATATATTCTGATTCCACTGAGAAAACCACAATAATAGCACAAATTATATATAGAATTATAAACACTGTAGTTGGTTTCATATTTTTTTTTTTTACAACTACGCCTAACGCCCGAGGCTATGGGCATTTGGCGGTTTGCGGGAGCATTCGCTGTCGTGAAACGACAAAGTGAATGCGGGAGCAAAACTGCCGGAATGCACGTCAGCCGCCAGTGCACATAGGCGTGTGTTAGGGGCTGGTTTTTTTCAATTGAAATGCTCTATAATAAATTGCTCAGAAAATCCAATAATGCTATTTATGTCTGCTTTCTCAAATTTCTCCCATTCTGCATGAAATACTTTATTCCGAATTTGAACGTATCCTTTTAAAATATTACTTTGAGCAGAACTTATTGCCCCTTTTGTTTTGAGTGAGTTTACAACTTCACTCATAGATTTGTCTTCAATATTTAAGTCAGAAGATTTGGCATATTTTTTTAGAATATCTTCCAAGGAAGCACAAGCTAGTACAGAAGCTACTTCTTTATTGTTATCAGAAATAGCTTGTCGTGCAAGAGATAGAAAATCACTTACTATTTCTCCAGTTATTTCTTTTCGTATAGATTTAAGTAATCCTAATTCCAATTCTACTTTTAAAAATTCAATCTTTCCAAGACATACTGTTATTATATCAGAATATCTTACCTTCTTTTCGTTATAAATATATCCATCTAATTGTGATTGAAAATTAGTGACGTGTTCATTGTCTCCATAAACTTTTAATAACAATGAAAGTGTCAAATTATACACCAAGTCAATACTGATTCGATTAACTACCTCTGGATTTGAGGGAGGTATTTCTCTTTTGATAATTGGTTCTCCAGGAGTTTTGTCATTTTCGCTTTTAATATAGCATTGGTTATATGCAATGCTCTCTATTTTCGCTATAACTTCATATATTTTTTTCTCAGAAATATTTTCCATTCTTGTTTTCTTTATTTTTGTTGGTGTTTTACTTTCTCTGGCAAAATTCGATAACAGTAAATGATTTAAAAACTCGCTCATAATTTCACTCAATTTGCCATTCTTTTTCGCTATGCTTTTGTTCCATTTTTTTTCTAAACTAGCCCCTAACGACCGAGGCTATGGGCATTTGGCGGGTTGCGGGAGCATTCGCTGTCGTAGAACGACAAGGTGAATGCGGGAGCAAAACCTCCAAATTGCACGTCAGCCGCCATTGCACATAGGCGTGTGTTAGCAGTAGATTTTTAGTCTTTTTCTATTCGTTGATATTCGGTCATAAGTTTCTCATAATTGTTGTCAAACCTTGCAGGTTTTATATAATCATTCGGAAAATTTATGCTATGAAAATATACTCTATTGTCAGGGAAAAATACTAAAGTTATCGTTTGGCAGTCGTTTAAGAAACTATAATCAGTTCTGAAAATCATATAGTGGTCGAATTTTGAATACAATTCCCAATTTAGATTTCCTGTCGCTTCTACTAGTTTCGTTTTTGCTTTGTTAACCCCAATATTTATTTCAATTTCTTTCAGTTTGTCTCTAGTTAAAAGTACTCGAATCTCAAAACCAACCAAAGTCAAAATTAAAAGAGGGAAAAGGACTGCGATAAAATAGTCCATTTTAGAAGGATCGTTTTGTAATTGTGTCGTGAATAAAGAGTAACTTATTCCCAATGACAAACTAGTCATAATAAAAATAAAAATATAGCTTGTTACTTTCTGATATGTCTGTCCTTTGAAAACTATCTTGTTCGTTTCGACTGTCTTGTCGTAGTTTAATCCTCCATCAATCATACCTGTCTGTCTTTTTTTTAAATTTACTGCTAACGAATTAGGCTATGGTGGCACGAAACGCACAAACTTTTCAAACTACACAAACCTTTCATAGTGCCGACCATAGGCGTGTGTTAGGTGCTGGCTTTTCTTTCTTAGTCGAACAATTTAAAAATTAATTATATGAAAATTTCAGGAGCAATAATTCAACAAAGAAACATTATCGTTTTGTCTGAAAATGAATTTCAGGCAACTTACAAAGGAAAAGAGATTTATATTTCTACCGAACATTCACTTGGGAAACCAAAGTACGACCATTTAAAACGATTCAATATTGACGTTCAAGACATGAATACTGGAATGTATGACGTTCAAACTTATGAAGATTTTCACGAAATCAATGACGCTATTCGTTATGCGCTAAAAGGTGCTTGTCTTATTTCTTAAGCTTGCACCTAACGACAGAGACTATGCGTATTGGCGGTTTGCGGGAGCGTTCGCTGTCGTGAAACGACAAAGTGAATGCGGGCGCAAAACCTGCTAAATCCGATTCAGCCGCCATTACGTATAGACGTGTGTTAGGTGTAGGTTATTTTTTAATTTTTTCGTTATGTTTCATGTAATAAAAAACTTCCTCAGGATAGAAATCGAGAATTACCTGTCATTTAAGTTAGCTATGAATTTCTTTTCAACCTCTGTTATAAAGTCCTCGTAAAATTTTATTCCTAACATTCCTATTTCTATCGGATTATCAATTAGTCTTAGTTTTCTTCCATTATAATATTTAGGTGGATTAAATGTCTGTCCATTAATAAAAAAAGACTTTAATCTCATTTCTGCGGGATAAAGTGGGTGTTCATTAGTCTCTACAATATTTCCATCTTTGTCCAGTTTTGACAGTGAAATACTATCAACTTGTATTTTTTCTTTTATTTCTAGTGATACAAGAATATCAATGCCATGTTGACTTGCATCTCTTGCATTTTTCAAGTAATTCAATAAAGGTTCTTTTCGTCGTTTATTTATAAATATACCTTGAAAGGGTAAGAACAAATTTTTAATGTCTTGACAACCTCTTTCTGCTTTCACAAAAGATAATTCTAAATGAGTTAGGAAATTCGCCCAATGTTTATTCGGGCCAAAAGAATTTTGCTTGTCATTATTAAACAGTTCTAGTTCTTCTTTCGCAAATTTCAATTCTTCTCTCGCAAAAAATAAGTTTGGCATTTTAATTCACTTTATATGTTTGTTTTTTTAACTTACACCTAACGACCGAGGCTATGGGCATTTGGCGGGTTGCGGGAGCATTCGCTGTCGTAGAACGACAAGGTGAATGCGGGAGCAAAACCTCCAAATTGCACGTCA
>JGI20225J20221_1002989_pt1 | contig 11189 bp, 9 predicted proteins | sample BioMet4_FD_20221 | JGI IMG/M metagenome (IMG submission 20221) | reverse complement strand
TAAGCATCTTTCCATCCGTCTCCAACAATTGCCGCAATAAGCAGCAGCAGTGTGCTCTGCGGCTGGTGGAAGTTTGTAATCTGTATGTCAATTACATGAAATGTGTATCCCGGCACTATTATAATAGATGTACCGGCAACCANCCGTTGCAGGTTATTNTCGTCTAAATATCTGATAATNGCCTNNATAGNTTCCTTAAGAGTATAACTATACTCCNTGTCATAAGGAGTCCACTGTCCCACAATTTCCGGAGAAAAACCTTTTAAGGATCTAATATACTTTAAAGAAATACCGGCTTCAATGCACTGAACACCTATAAAATATAAAGATTCAAGGGTTCTCGTAGTTGTTGTCCCGACAGATATTACCTTCTCCCCCGGACGCAGGGCCGCAAGATCCGCAAGAAACTGTCGGGATACAGAAAATGGCTCTGTGTGCATGTGGTGGTCAGCTATAAACTCGCTCTTTACCGGGATAAACGTCCCTGCACCAACATGCAAACATACATTGTCTCTTTTAATACCTTTATTATCAAGTGATTTAAGAACTCTCTCCGTAAAGTGGAGACCTGCGGTAGGAGCGGCAACAGAACCCTCAATCTTGGCATAGATTGTCTGGTAGCGTGTTTTGTCTATTGCCTCCGTCTTCCTGTTTAGATAAGGCGGAATTGGCACTTGTCCGCAAATATCTAAAACCTCTGAAAATGTGGCATTTGTATCCCATTTGAACCGCACAATTGACCCTTTTTCATCGCCCTTCTTTATAAGCTCCGCCCTCAAATTAACCGTTTTGGCATACCTATATATATTGTCATCCGCATTACTGGCGCTATCTGCAATGGATGCGCTGCCGGTATTATCTGCTATAAACCGAATATCACCCTCTTTCCAGCGTTTTGCATTTCCCAGGACCACATTCCATTCACANCTGCCTACGCTGGCAAAGGACATCACATAGTCCTTGGGAGCAGTAGGATTGAGGCAAAGAATCTCAATGACAGCACCGGTGATCTTGCGGAAATAGAGTCTGGCCGGAACAACTTTAGTATTATTGAAGACCATAAATGAGTTCTCCGGGAGGTACTTATTTATATTATAAAAGTTATCATCAGAAATTTTATCTTTTCTAAACACCAAGAGCTTGGAACTGTCACGTTCTGCCAACGGATACTTGGCAATTCTCTCTTCCGGTAGAGAATAGGTGAAATCTACTATTTTAATTTTTGGCCTCAATTTTCAAATTTTTGTGCAAAGATACAGAATTGTCCGCTTAAGATGAAATAATGAAAATAACGCAATTTTACATAATTTATATTTCACAAAATAAAACCACCCTGTTCACATAATTGCACATAATTTAAAACATTTGCGCAGCTCAACACACACGGCCACTTGCGGAGGATAATAAAAAGTTATTATTAAATATTTTAATATGTAACAATCTGATTTTCAGCAATAATATAAAATACACCTAAAGTTAAAGATTAAATAAATTCCGCGTTAATTTTTGAAAAACTGCGCAATTGCATGATTTAATTCATTTTTTTTAATTATAATATATTGAAATATAGAGTATTACCCATTTTTATCTAAATTACATCTTTAAATTATGGTACAATTGCGTAATTCCATTATAGTTTGCTTTAAAAGGTGTTTTTTTTAACGGTACGCAATATGTTCACAAAATTGTACAATTTTGTGAACATAAAATATTTTGAAAAATAATAAATAATTGTTTAAATTTGTAGTGTTTAAAGTTTACAAAAATGAAAGACCGTTTTCAGACCATTCTAAACCTGGAAAAAATATCGGCAGCTCAGCTTTCCGCAATTCTGGGGATTCAGCGTTCCACCCTATCAAATATCCTTGGGGGACGTAACAATCCAAGTTATGAAGTGATACATGGATTACTGACAAAATTACCGAATTTGAATATAGATTGGCTCCTTACCGGGGAGGGTCAACCGTATAGAAATATGTTAAAAAATTTCAGGGGTGACGTAATTTCAAAGGAGAAAAATGAGGAACAAAACTCCTCTGAAATTTTGGGAGACATAACAGGCGAAAATTCATCCGGCAACAAATCTGACCTCTTTGGCTTTGAAAAACCCGATGAAGATTTTCCATCAGACATAGAACAAATTTCTGATCCGGGTCAAGTGGTAAGTCAACTGACAGGCCAAGCAGGTCATCAGAGTGCAAATCAGAACTCAAAACCGGTCGGCAATCAGACCCTAAATGAACATATTCAGTATCAATCATCTGTAAATAAGGTTAATAACCTGTCTGGAGTTCAAAATACAGGGGCAATATCATTGCATGAAGTTCAAAAAAGAGAGAAGGAACAGGCAGAGATGCAGGCAAAGATGAAAAGGCTGCAACAGATTGTTAATGAGAAAACTGCAGCCGCAAAACGCTCCGCTCAACCCTCTGAGAATCAAATAAACGGGACAATATCATCAACCCCCGGGCAAATAAAAGAGCTAATAAAGGTGATTTTGCTCTATACCGACGGTTCTTTTGAAGAGTACGAAAAGATTTGAGTAAATTTGCCGCATTCAAACTAGAGTACGATAATGTATAAGCTAATAAGACCTCTGCTGTTTGCAATGCAGCCGGAAAAAATTCACGATTTGGTTGTCAACGGTCTTAAAATTTTGCGTGACGTTCCGTTAGCAAGGGCATGCGTACGGATGCTGTTTAACTACAAAAATTCCAAGCTGGAAAGAGAAGTTTTTGGCGTTACATTTAAAAATCCCGTTGGGCTTTCTGCAGGATTTGACAAGAACGGAGATATCTATAATGATATGTCGGATTTTGGCTTTGGCTTTATTGAAGTAGGAACATTGACACCAAAACCGCAAGATGGAAATCCACAGCCAAGATGCTTTAGACTACTTAAGGATGAGGCAATTATAAATAGGATGGGAATAAATAACAAAGGGGTGAAATACGCCGTATCCTATATTAAAAGACACCATCCAAATTGCGTTATCGGGGCAAGCATTACAAAAGGGAAAGATACGCCCGTTGAACAAGCGGCAAAAGATTATGAAATCTGCTTTGAGTATTTATATGATATTGTAGATTACATTGCTCTAAACGTCTCTTGCCCTAATGTCAAAGATCTTTATAAACTTCAAGATGTCACCAATTTATCTGAAATCATAGATAAACTTTTGGAATTGCGCAGAATGTATGATGATTACCGCCCTATCCTTCTTAAGATATCGCCGGACATCCCTTATACACAGNTGGATGAAATTATNGACACAATACTTGTTTCAGGTCTCGACGGTGTAATTGCCACAAATACAACTATCAGCAGAGACGGATTAAAGACAGACAATAAGACGCTGGATGCAATTGGCAACGGAGGATTAAGCGGAGCTCCGTTATTTAAAAAGACATTGGATTTTGTTTCATACATAGCCCGCAAGACTGGAGGCTCTTTGCCTATCATTGCAAGCGGAGGAATTATGTCTCCGCAACAGGCAAAACAGATGCTGGATGCCGGAGCCTCTCTGGTTCAGGTATATAGCGGGTTTATATATAACGGGCCTGGATTTGTAAAAAAGATTAATAAATATCTTGTTAAGAACATTAAATAGATAATACACAAGGAAAATCTTGAAAAATAAATTTTAAAACAAATGGTTACAGCATCAATATGTACAATTGGAGATGAGCTTTTGATTGGCCAGGTTGTGGACACAAACTCATCAATGATTGCAGTACAATTGAATAAAATTGGAGTAAAGGTTAACTCTATGGTCACCTGCGGAGATAACAGCAAAGACATGCTGAACTATATAGAGCAATGCCTAAAAACAACTGACGTTGTGCTCGTTACAGGAGGCCTCGGTCCCACAAAAGATGATATCACAAAAAATATTTTAGGTAAATTGAGCGGCAGTAAAAAAGATGTACGCAACAAAGAACAATATGATATCATTGAGAAAATTCTTACTGCGCGCGGAGTTCAGATGTTAGAAATAAACAAGCTTCAAGCCTGTGTTCCTGAAACATGTACGGTGATTCCAAACAAAGTTGGGACCGCCCCTATTATGCAGTTCTCATTTCCAAAAAGCAAATACGGAAGAAAGAATCTGTTGTTCTCAATGCCCGGCGTTCCGTTTGAGACGGAGCGCGCGTTGCCAGATATAATTGCCTCAATAAAAGAGCATTATCAACTAGATGACATCTTTCATAAGACAATATGCACAGCCGGTATTCCGGAATCTGCATTGGCTATGAAGATTGAAAAATGGGAAGATGCGCTTCCGGAAAATCTTCATCTTGCCTACTTGCCGGACCCCATTATGGGGGTAAGATTGAGACTTTCAATATACGGCACAACCCAAAAAGAGGGAGAAGAAGAATTAAAAAAATACTCCGCCTCTTTGTCTGAAATTTTGGGAGACGCTATCTTCAGTTTTGATGATGAAGCCCCTTATGAAGTACTTGGAAAAATATTGCTAAAAAAGAGAGCAACTATTTCAACTGCAGAGTCTTGTACCGGAGGTTTTTTAGCTCACCTTATTACGTCCGTTCCCGGTGCAAGCAGATATTTTTACGGAAGCGTTATCTCTTATGATAATAGCATAAAAATGGGAATTCTTGGTGTCGGCAAAAAAATTTTAGATACATACGGCGCAGTTAGCGAGCAGTGCGTCAGAGAAATGGCGGAGGGAGTTAAGAAAAAACTTAAGACCTCCTACTCTATTGCAACATCCGGAATTGCAGGTCCCGGAGGCGGAACAAAGGAGAAACCTCTTGGAACTCTTTGGATTGCGGTTTCCGGTCCAAATGGAACAGTCACAACGACTAAGACATTTAAAAACACCCGCGCGGTGAACATTAAGAGATTTGCATCAAGCGCTCTGGACTTTTTCAGATTGTGCATGCAGAGAGAATTAATTTAAACTGTCGGGATTCAAAATAGAAAATAATCAAAACAATATATTATGAACAGTAAAAAACCTATTTGCGCATTGTATAAATGCCTGTATTTTAGTTCATTAACCCTATTAACACTATTAATTATGGTATCCTGCGGAAAGAAAGCAAACAAAGATAAAGTTGCCGTTGCCATGGATGAGATCGATTCTCTGTTTACGGCACATTATTCGGTTGACGGAAATGGAAATCCAAAGTTTACAAATCCCGGAGGCGCAGTGCTAATAATGAAGGGCGATTCAATTCTTTTTGATAAAGGATATGGAATTGCAAATTATGAAGACTCGTCTAAAATTGACGGCAATACATTTTTTAACATAGCCTCTTGCTCAAAACAATTTTCAGCAGTAGCTATTTTAAAAATGGATGACCAGAAATTAATTGATATTCATAAGAGTATATATGACGTATCTCCAAAAGTTCTTCCATATTTGCCTCCTAAGAAAGCACCGTTTTCAGAGATCACTGTTGCAAATCTTATGTCTCACTCATCCGGAATTCCGGACGCGCGTCCAAGAGATGACAGAGAATTTGTATTAAAAGCAACTGATATGCAATCTATTGAATACATGAAAAATCTTGACAGTTTGCATTTTCAGCCAGGCACTCAGTATGAGTACATCAACCCTACTTTCCAGCTGCTTTATTTATTCATAGAAAAAATAAGCGGTCTTCCCTTTGAGCAATATATGCATGATAATATTTTTGTTCCGGCCGGAATGGACAGCACGGTTTATTTTGAGCCAGACAGAAAAATTCCCCACATGGCACACGGCTATGTTACTGATACTCCGGATGCCAAAGAGGGTACAAAGAAATTTCACGAATACGATTATGGAGAGGAATCGTTCTTTGCTACCAAGGCGGACGGCGGAATTTACACATCCACCCATCAGTTTATTAAATGGATAAAGGCGCTGAGAGATAACAAAATTATTTCTGCAAAAATGAAGAGCGAGGCGCAGTCTCCGGTAACAAAAGTAACCGGCAGCAAATACTGCGATTATCAAAACAGACCAAATACTTATTATGGTTATGGCTGGTTCATAGAGCAACAACCCGGATTCCCATTAAAAGTCTATCATACAGGAGATAACGGAGGCTTCCAAATTTATGAAGCATTCTTCCCCGGCGCAAATCTAACGGTACTTGTATTTGAAAATCGTAATGATCATGACCGCTGGAACATGGTTACCGATTTAGATAAAATTCTAAAGAAGGCCGGTTTAATGGAACCGGAAAATAAGTTGAAAAAATAGTAATAAGACAAATAAAAAGAGCCGGATTTTTCCGGCTCTTTTTATTTGNCTTAACTTGTACTTTGACAGTTTAAAACGTATAAGCTAAATCTTCAACACGCGTTAAAACTCTTAGCAAGTTTTCACCCAGGATATTCTTAACATCTGTCTCTGTATAACCTCTGGCAACCAGCTCTTTGGTAATATTCTCCATTTTGGAGATATCCTCCAGTCCAACCGGAGTTGTCTCTATCCCGTCAAAGTCAGAACCAAGTCCTACATGATCCGCCCCAACTAAATCGACAACATGATCTATATGGTCTACCAAATCTTTAACCGTAGGCCTCTTTATTTTTAAAATGTTCTTTTCTGCAAGACGGAAAGCTGCAACTTCTTTTTTTCCTTTTTTGTCGCTTTTCCAATATGCCTTCTGCGTATCCTCATAAATATCAGCTAAATCCCAGAACTGGTCAGCATACTCTTTACTGATAAATGCGGGATAAAAATTAATTTGAATAACGCCTCCGGCATGAGCAAGATCTTTAATCATCTTGTCTGTCATATTTCTCGGATGATTGGAAAGCGCTCTGCAACAAGAGTGTGTAGCAACAAAAGGAGCTTTTGAATATTTAAGGCAATCATAAAATGACTCATCGGAAATATGTGAGCAATCAACCATGATACCAAGCTGATTCATCTCTGCAACAACTTTTTTTCCAAACGGACTCAGACCGTGCCATGTCTTCTCTTTTGGAGCGCATGAATCACAAATTTGATTATTATATGCGTGGCTCAGAGTTATATATCTGATACCCAGGCGATAGAACTCATGCAGCAACGCCATGTCATTTTGAATTGGAGAACCGTTCTCCATCCCAAACATGATAGCTCCCCTGCCATGCGCCTTCAACTCTCTTGCCTGCCTTACCGTTGATGCAAATCCGACTTTATCAGGATTTGCGTCAATTGCGTCTCTTGTGAGCGCAATCAACTGCAAAGCTCTGCGGGTAGACTCATCCGGAGTTAATTTACCGGACGTGTAAATAGCGTAGAATGAAACGTCTACGCCGCCTTCTTTCATCCTCACAAAGTCATTATGTCCCTCTGTTCCTCTAACGCCAAGGTCTGCGTGCTCGTCAGCAAGACGGAGCGGAGTGTCACAATGAGTGTCAACAACCATTGCCTCTTTGTGAAGTTGATGTACTGATTTTGTCATAATATTTATTGAATTAGAATCTTCTGTAAAATATCTGTAGCGACAGATATTAAATGGTCCCCTTCCAATTTGTAGGAGGGACTAAAACCTCTTTAATTGCGCGAACGGTTACCCATCTTAAAAGATTAAGCATGCTGCCAGCCTTATCATTTGTACCGGATGCTCTTGAGCCCCCAAATGGTTGATAACCAACAACTGCGCCCGTTGTCTTATCATTAATATAGAAGTTGCCGGCGCAATATCTAAGCTTGCGGCAAATATCCTCACATGCAAGACGGTCATTTCCAAATACGGAACCTGTAAGTCCATAAGGGGAAGTACTCTCACAAAGTTCAAGTGTCTTATCAAGTTTGTTGTCATCATAAACATAAACTGTAAGAACCGGTCCAAACAACTCCTCTTCCATAGTTTTGAAATGAGGGTTAGACGTCTCAATTACGGTAGGATAAATAAAATATCCAACACTCTTGTCATGCTTTCCGCCGGCTACAATCTTTCCATCCTTAGACTTCTTGACAAACTCAATTGCTGCCGCAATTTTATCAAATGAAGCCTCATCGATAACTGCATTTACTACATTATTGTGGTCCATAATGCCGCCTACTTTAGCTTCACCAATGCGCTTTTTTATTCCTTTTAATACGCTATCCCATAAAGATTTAGGGCAGTACATTCTGCTGCATGCAGAACACTTCTGACCTGCATATCCAAATGATGCACAGAAAGCTGCATTTGCAACCGCGTCAGCATCGGCACTCTTATGAACAAAAATGAAATCTTTTCCGCCCGTCTCTCCAACGAGTCTTGGAAAGGTTTTGTAATGATCTATGTTCATTCCAACGCTCTTCCAAAGTCCGTTAAATGTTGAGCTTGAGCCGGTAAAGTGAATACCGCCAAGATCTTTTGAAGCAACCGCGGCATTACCAATAACTGAACCCTTGCCAGGCAGGAAGTTAACAACTCCTGCAGGAAGGCCTGCCTCCATAAATACCTGCATAATATAATAGTTGGACAAATATGCGGTAGATGATGGTTTCCANAGAGTTGTATTGCCCATCATAACCGGAGACATATTCAAATTTGAATCAATAGAACTGAAATTGAAAGGAGTAACTGCTAATACAAATCCCTCCAGAGGTCTGTATTCCAAGGTGTTTATCATGCCTGCATCCGGTTTTGGCTGCATAGCGTAAATCTGTCCCGCAAACGCAGCATTGTATCTTAGAAAATCTACAAGCTCGCAAAGGTCTATTTCTGACTGGAATATATCCTTGCTCTGCCCAAGCATAATTGATGCATTGATTTTCTCTCTGTACTTGCCGGCAATTAATTCTCCCGCCTTCAAAAGAATAGAGGCTCTTACCCTCCAATCTGTCTCACCCCAAGCCTCATGAGCCTTCATTGCCGCGGCAATGGCCATTTTAACATCTTTCTCGCCGGCCTTATGATACTTTGCAATAACATGCTTATGATCATTAGGCTCAACCACCTTGCCAATATCTCCGGTCTTAACCTCCCTGCCGTCAATAATCAAGGGAATTTCTACAATTTGTTTACTCTGTCTCTTTAGTTCTGCATCAAGTTCTTTAAGAGCTTGAGTTCCCGGTGCGTAATTCTTAACCGGTTCATTCTGAGGAACTGGAAAAGTTGCTATTGAATTATTCATAGTTTTATTATTTAATTTTTTATTACTTTTGCGGTGATTTTCAGGCGTTTCTATTGCTTATTCCACAAATTTAGCAATTTTTTGTGCAAAATCTGCAACAAACAGCCAGCTTCTGCGACATACCTGTGAGACATTATGAAAGACAACCCGGCGGATATAGAGAATATTTACAACTGTCATTCCAGACGCTTGTATTTCACAAGTCTAAGAATACTTGGAAATTCGTTTGACGCAGAGGATGTTATGCAGGACACTGTAATTGAATATTATAAATTTCCAAACAAAGAGAAGATTAACAACGTTGGAGGATGGCTCCAGAGTGTCTGCGTTAGGAAGTCCATTGATTTGCTTAGGAAGAAAGCGAAGGAGGATAAGTATCGCGATCATATAAAGGACGATTTAAAAACTGAAGAGAGGATGGAGGATAATGAAAAGGCAGTAAGTTTGAATCTGCCTGAAGGTGAGGATGAAAGAGACGGCAATGTTGCAAGACTTATTGGAAAAATAAAAAAAATATTGATGTCACTGCCTTGCAGTTCAAGAATGATTGTGTCACTCCGTCTTTTTGAAGGATATGATTACGAGGAAATTGCACAAATAACGGGATTGACTGAGAGTGGAATCAGAAGCCAGTTTATGAGGGGCAGAAACAAAATTGCAGAGGAGTTGGACAAAGATAATACATTCAATACTAAACAATTATAAGGAGGGAAAGATATGAAAGAGATTAATGATTTGGAAAATTTTGTAGAGAAGAACAGGGATCTGTTTGACAATGGAGAACTCCCTGCAGAACACAAGAATAGATTTCTTAAAAAGCTGGAGGCCGTGCGCGCAGAAGAAAAGGCAGATGAAAATGTCGCAGAAGCACCGCATAACGGTAATAGACTGCAAGATGTTTTGAATTCCGCGGGGAATTGGTTTGCAGAGACCGCCAGAAGATTCACTACAAAGAAGGCGCTGCTGTATTTTGCAACACCATCTGTTGCGATTGCTGCAATTTGTCTTTTCTTCATACTCAAGGAGAATAATATAGAACGGGTTAAACTTGTTTCTCCTCAAGGAATTACAAACGTAGCAGCCATGGAGAACATATACTTGAAACAAGTGAAAAATTACGGCAATGTCCTAATTAATTCCAGCAGCAACGCCGGAGATGCAGCACAAGCTCAAGTTAAAAGCGTTGTATCCGCCCTTACGGAAGATGCAATTCCAATGTCGGAACAAATACCTTCCGAATTATCTAAAGATGAGCAATTTAAGATACTAAAGAAATACTACAACCAGAAAATGGCCGGACTAAAAAACATCAAAGTCTTTATAGCACAAAACAATCCGGAAGAGAACAACTTTAAATTTTGGAAATAATACAAAACATTTATAGCATGAAAAAGATTTTATTGGCGGCGTGCGCCCTATTACTAACAGTGTCCTCTGTATTTGGACAAAATTATATGAAACGTTATAAAGTTTCTGATTTACACGGAATTAGGGCATGCTCTATCTTTGATGTAACTATAGAGGAGGGCAATACGGACCTTGTCCAGGTAATCACCGATAGAGATTCAAGAGAGTGGTTAAACTATGTTACCGTAAGAGATGACAGNTGGTATCCTGACNCTAGATTATAGATGAAAGAAGGAGCACAGGAAAGCCGGGGGGATCTTATTAACAGATTNGGGACAAGTGGAAGGATAAAAACCGTACATTTGGAATGGTTAATGCTAAAATGAAGAAAGGCTGGATCAGTGATCCTACTCGGGGCCTTCAAATTTGAAAACAAAGGGGAATCTTCTAAAGGTGGAAAGGTTACATGTAAAATTAGACGGGCGCTTGCATTATATGGATAAACCACCAACTTCTTGCTGTTGAATCATTGAACGCAGATGGTATATGCGGCGCAGGAAGGATGTTTTTTGTAAACGGAAGCTATTAAAAATTGTAAACCTGGTGGAACTTTTCCGGCAGCTTCCGGTTTACATGCCTGAACGGGCACCAATGGATTGATTTGACTGGGACTCCATTATCAGGGGAGCTTCCAAACTGGGCACCAGATGCTAACATCCAACTCCTCTTAATGTTGAGCTTTCCGGAGCATCAAATTGCAGAAA
>JGI20225J20221_1002986_pt1 | contig 11226 bp, 10 predicted proteins | sample BioMet4_FD_20221 | JGI IMG/M metagenome (IMG submission 20221) | reverse complement strand
GCGGAACAAAATTCATCAAAAACTTCTTTTTCTGCCGACATTTCCTATTACCAAATCAGTAAAGCTTCCGATTTCATCACCACTTCTACTTCCTTCAGACGATTACTGATTAAAGTAAACCAGAGCTTACTATATCAAAAAATAGCATCTGCCAACCTATTACCGGAGCAATTTCCCACAGATCCATTAATTACATGGATTTCCTTTTAAGCATTAGCTTCATAAAGTTCTTAAAATAACCGGATAAGAATAGCTATTTTCTTTCCTTTCTTCAAACCATGACAATCCCGGATATTCAATATCTTTAGGCATAGCCAAGGAAAGTCGGCATTTTGCTAAATCCTAATCTCTTAAACGATTTCTGCATCTCATTCCTTCTCTACGAATTCATCTCTCGCCAACATACCTAAAGTCGGCTTACTCCGGTAGCAACTGCCTGAGGAATAATCATCATCACGAAGGTACATACCTCAACAGGGAAATTAGTAGACTGAACAAGAAGTGAATCTCTTGTGGAACTTAATTTAATGTCTGATTCTTCGAAAAGAGCCCATTGTTTCTTCGAACAAAGACCCTGGAGTTGTACGCCATTCTCTAACATAAGTTTATTTTGTTTAAAATGATTCAATTAGGAACAAAAAAAGGCTCACCAAAACGGTAAGCCTTTCTAATTTCATATATACATAATCTATACGCCCACCGACTATTCGTTAGGAAAATGATGATGATGACGTATAACTGTATTGATCATATTGTTTTTTGTTTTATGCGACAAATGTAAAGCTATCTATTTAGATTTCCAAATAATTATCACAAAAAGATGTTTAAGACTAACAATTTAATGGATTTACATCCTCATCTTCTACTTCACAGCCCAGAAATTGCATCTCTTCACGCAGTTTTTCCTTAGAAAAAGTAAAGTAGGTGCAAACAGACTTTGTGCAAAGCTCGCCTACTTCATTGTATAAACGTCCCTCGACCACAACAATATTGCGCTTAACTTCCTGAATACTTGCCCGTAAAGTTAAACAAGAGTCATTTGTACTGACAGACTTCATGTACCGTGTTTGCATATTAGTAGTAACGCCGGTAGTTTGAAGTTTACGAAGCACCGCCCATGCACAGATTTCGTCCATTAAAACCGCCTGAATACCACCATGAAGAGTATTTGTCCATCCCTGAAACTGAGGTTGTGGTTTCCAGAAGCTGACAACTTCATCGCCATCTTCATAGAAATCCATCTTCACACCACTTTCGTTGCTCTTACAACAACCAAAACAATTATATCCTTCTTTTTTATTCCAGGGGTTGATTATCTTTTTCATCTTAAATAGAATACATTTTATTTTTTGTAATTGTCGATACCTTTTTGCAGGAATTCTACATACTTTTCAATATCTTCATCGTAAGCATACGATTTATTGAGCGGTTTACCTTCATTATCCAGTAATACATAGAAAGGTTGTGCATTAGAACCAAACTTTGTTCTTTGCAGATAACTCCATTTGTCACCAATCGATCTCAACGTTCTTTCTGTTCCATTCTCTGTTACAGTAATTGGCGAAGGAAGAGGTTTCTTATCATCTACATACAAAGAGATCAATACATAGTCATTCTCAATAATACTGCTAACTTTAGGATCTATCCATACAGCTAGTTCCATCTTACGACAGTTTACACATCCATATCCGGTAAAGTCAATCATAACAGGTTTACCTTGCTGTCTTGCATATTCCATACCAGCATCAAAATCATCAAACTTGGCATGTACTTCTTTTGTATACAGATTAAAATCCTGAGTTTTCATTGGAGGTGCAAATGCGCTGACAGCTTTTAATGGCGCACCCCACAATCCGGGAATCATATATACAGCAAAAGCCAAAGAAACCAAAGCTATAAAAAACGCAGGTACCGAAGTTTTTGTATCTTCATCATCATGCGGAAAGCGAATCTTACCCAATAGGTATAATCCCAGCAAAGCAAAGATTACAATCCACAAAGCAAGGAACGTTTCGCGATCAAGCAATCTCCAGCCATAGGCAAGGTCAGCAACAGAGAAGAATTTCAATGCAAAGGCTAGTTCTAGGAATCCAAGAACAACTTTAACCTGATTCATCCAGCCACCCGAACGAGGCATTGACTTCAACCATGATGGGAACAATGCAAAGAGAGTGAAAGGTAATGCCAATGCTATAGCAAAACCAAGCATTCCAATTGCAGGGGCAACAATGCTACCTGATGTAGAAACTTGCACCAGTAAGAATCCGATGATAGGACCTGTACAGGAGAAAGAAACAAGTGTCAATGTAAATGCCATTAAGAAGATACTAAGCAGTCCACTTGTACTCTCGGCTTTACTATCCACTTTCGTACTCCAGGATGAAGGTAGTGTAATCTCGAATGCTCCAAAGAACGAAGCAGCAAAGACAACAAGCATCAAGAAGAACAATATATTAAATATAGCATTTGTAGACAAAGCATTCAATGCACTTGCTCCAAAAATCAGCGTAACAGCAAGCCCCAAGATCAGATAGATTACCACAATGGAAACTCCATATAATATGGCATCTCTTATTCCTTTTTTCTTGTCTTTAGCTCGTTTTAGGAAAAAACTTACTGTCATAGGAATAATTGGCCACACGCATGGCGTGAACAGAGCAAGCAAACCACCCAGAAATCCGGTCACAAAAATATAAATCCAGGAAAGGTTCTTGTGATCTGTAGATCCTCCGAAACTTTGCAGTTCACTAATTACCGGTTTCCAGTAATCAGATTTAGCAACTGTATCAGTAGACGCAACAGAATCTGTCTTTGCAATAGCCAAAGTATCAACAGCCAAGGCTGTAACAGGTTCTTGTTTTACATCCTTTGAAGATGTTTCTGCATCTTTTGCAGCTTCAGCCACTGCTTTTGCACTACCCTTTCCTTGAAAATTAAAAGGAACTTCGGTAGGAGGCAAGCAACTTTCATCATCGCATGCACCATACTCCAGATAGCCCTTTATTTTATAACTACTGCCTGTTATTTTTATTTTTTGTGAGAAAGTAGCACTATGTTCAAAATAGCGCAATTTCATCTCAAAAACTTTATCAAACTTCTCTATTTCTTTGCTAAGCGGAGTGAGTTTTCCTATCAGCTTTGCTCCTTCTATTTTCTCTATATTAAACGTTGCCGATATAGGTCCTCCAGAAGGAAGATTTACTGAGTATACATGCCACCCTTTATCAATGGATGCTGTAAACCGAATTTCAGCTTCAGTCTCACTGATCGTTTTTAGCTCTGTTTTAAAGCTAACCGGATCTTGAATCTGAGCAGAAATATTGCTTGCCAATAATAATAGCAAGAAAAATATTAATTGTATTTTCTTCATTCTAATAATTTAAGTTCATGACTAAAATTCATAGTCTACACATGCACGGCTTTCTTTAACATCAGCCAATATCTTTCCAGCTGCAACGTGTAAAGGATGTTTTGCATAGTAACTTACGTCTTCCAATGAATCAAATTCGCTATTCAACGCAATATCATAAATTTCAGCTGGATTCATATTAAATTTTACTTCAATTTTACGGATTACATTAATATCTTTAGGCAATGCTTCTATTGCATTTTTAAATGCATTCATCACTTCTAGTTTTGCACTCTCTGATTCCATCTTTTTTAATTGGAATAATACAATGTGTCGTACCATACTTTGTTTTATTAATTAATTTATTCTATTTTTGTATATAGAATTCATTATAATTGAATTTATATACAAAAATAGAATAANTTTAATTGGAATAATACAATGTGTCGTACCATACTTTGTTTTATTAATTAATTTATTCTATTTTTGTATATAAATTCAATTATAATGAATTCNTAGCAAAAGTAAGTTATTTGTTTTAAAAATCAATATTAAACCATGTTAATAATAGGTATAGCTGGTGGAACAGGTTCCGGCAAAACAACTGTTGTTCGTAAGATTTTTGATAGTCTTCCAAAAGATGAAGTAGTCTTACTACCTCAGGACTCTTACTACAAAGACAGTAGCAATGTCCCTGTAGAAAAAAGACAATTTATCAACTTCGACCATCCGGATTCTTTTGAATGGGATTTGCTATCAAAGCATATTCAGTTACTAAAAAAAGGAGAAAGTATAGAACAGCCAACTTACTCTTATCTAACTTGCACCCGTCAACCGGAAACAATTCACATTGAGCCTCGGGATGTTATTATTGTAGAAGGTATTTTAGCCTTAAGCGATAAAAAGTTACGAGATTTAATGGACCTGAAAGTTTTTGTTGATGCTGATCCCGATGAGCGATTGATACGTGTAATAAACCGCGATATTGTAGAACGTGGACGTACNGCTGAAATGGTAATGGAAAGATATACTCGTGTATTAAAACCTATGCATCAGCAATTTATTGAACCNACAAAAAGATATGCCGACTTAATTATTCCTCAAGGTGGAAACAATCAGGTTGCTATTGATATATTGACCATGTTTATCGAAAAAAATCTCGATCTGGAAAAATAGANAACAAAANATATGCGTAAAATACTACTTTTCTTCCTGATAACCATGTCGTTACTTGCCTGTAANAATACACAAACAGGCCAGAAAGAGAAGAGCGTTTACGATCTTCCTCAAATAAAAGATAGTGGTGAACTTGTAGTTNTAACTCTTTACAGTTCTACNTCTTACTTTATTTACCGAGGACAGGAGATGGGATATCAATACGAACTAAGTGAACAGTTTGCACGCTCGCTTGGNCTAAAGTTACGAGTTGAGGTAGCAAAAAATATTCCNGAACTGGTNCATAAATTGAAAAAGGGCGAAGGAGATATGATTGCCTACAATTTACCAGTAACAAAAAAAATGAAAGACAGTCTGACTTATTGCGGACTAGAAGTTATNACTCACCANGTAGTTGTTCAACAAAATAAATCTAAATCTGAACTTCTGACAGATGTTACTCAACTGGTAGGAAAAGACGTTTATGTAAAGCCTGGAAAATACTATGACCGTTTAGTTAACCTGGACAAGGAATTAGGTGGTGGAATCAANATTCATAAGGTAGAAAGCGACAGCATTTCTGTAGAAGATTTGATAACTCAGGTTGCTGAAGGTAAGATTCAATATACAGTGTGTGATGATGACCTTGCCAAATTAAATGCAACTTACTATCCCAATATCAATATTAAACTATCTGTTAGTTTTGACCAACGGGCATCATGGGCTGTTAGACAAGAATGCACACAACTTGCTAAAGCTGCTAACGAATGGTATAAAAACAATATTACCTCTCCAGATTATACTGCCAGTACAAAACGATATTTCGAATTACTAAAAACAACAGTCCACTCTCCTATTTTATCCATCAAACACGGTAAAATATCTCTTTATGACAAATTTTTCAAGAAATACTCGAAAGAGATAAACTGGGATTGGCAGCTCCTTGCTTCACTTGCTTATAATGAATCGAACTTTGACCCCAAAGCTGTGTCCTGGGCCGGAGCAAGAGGATTAATGCAACTGATGCCTACTACTGCGAGAGCCATGGGATTGTCATCAGGAGAAGAAGAAAATCCAGAATTAAGCNTAAAGGCTGCGGTTAAATATATAGCCTCTATCAACAAAAGCTTTAGCATGATACCTGATAAAAAAGAAAGGCGAAATTTTATTTTAGCTGCTTATAATGCAGGATTAGGACATATTTATGANGCNATGGCNCTGGCTGACAAATANGGAAAAAACAAGTTGGTNTGGTATAACAATGTGGAGCACTTTATTCTTTTAAAAAGTAACGAAGANTATTTCACNGATCCTGTATGTAAGAATGGCTATTTTCGTGGAAGAGAAACATTCAATTTTGTTCGTGACATAAACTCCCGCTATCAGGTATATAAGAANAAAATAAAACATTGATCTCATAAAAAAAGGATAATCTATCTCAGATTATCCTTTTTCGCTTGTTTAAATTTGTTAGATCTGTTAGAATTGTTTATGTAAGAGAGTTAAGTTTCATTTTTATAAGCAGTCAGATATAAATTGCTGCATTTCAGGGAATTGACTTTCAATGCTTTGAAGTAATTTAAACTGTGCNTTNGANCGTACTAAATTATGTTCCGGATATTGAATTTTATAATAAGTATCNCCATTAATATAATCTGCAAGAAAACGGACTAATTGCATATAAGGAAATAAAGCTGCTGCGTATGGAAGNTTCTCTATTTCAACAGGAAGAAGGAATGAACGAGCTGATTCTAAATATCCTTTTGTGAATGCCTTAAAAATTTCCATATTAAAGTTCACATTCTCAAGATTCTTATCGTCTTCGTCACCAGTGTTTGCAGCAGAACGAAGAAAATCNCCATAATCAGAAAATATAAAGCTTGGCATAACCGTATCCAAATCAATCACACAAAGTACTTTTCCATCCTGATCAAACATCATGTTGTTTACTTTGGTATCGCAATGGCAAACCCTTTTAGGCAGTTTACCTTCTTTATACCAACGTTCAGCTTTACACATCTCATTGGCACGTTTTTCTATTTCGTCAATCAAGTATTGAACATCCGACAAACGACCAACTGCATTCTTTTCAATAGCCTCATGAAGTTGCTTCAAACGGAATTCCATATTATGAAAATCTGGNATAGTTTCACCAAGTTTATCTGGAATATCGGCAAGCATTGACTGGAAATTTCCAAAAGCAATGCCCGCTGTATACGAATTTGCAGCATCAACAGTTTCACGAGTTATAGCATTNGCAATAAAAATNNTTNCNCTCCAATAGCTATTACCATCAAAGTAATAAAGCTTATCATCTTTGGCAGGAACTAATGTAATAACCTTACGATCCAAATCTGTTTCATTTGCCTGTTCCAGTTTTTTTCGGATATATGNTGTTACTATAAATATNTTCCTCTGTAACATTTCAACATCCTGAAATATTGCATGATTAATTCTTTGAAGAACATAATCTGGATGCTTTTNTTCGGTTGTTTCTATTTTATATGAATCATTTATCAGGCCGTTTCCTAGTGGAAGTATNTGATGNATATCTCCATCAATTTTAAAGTGAGTAGCTATTTCAAGCAGGTTATTCATCGTATTATTAAATATATTATATAAACTTAGCACAAATATATATATTATTTTATTAATACAAGTATCTTAAGCAATATTTCTAATTATATTTAATAAATAAAGAGGGATATAATCCTATTTATAAAAACAAAATAGAATTATATCCCTCTAAATAATATTATAAAGATAAGATTTACTTGAAAATCAACATTTTATATAATAAAGGCAATCTTTACAACCGAATATATAAATAACTATCTAAAACTGATCAATACCTTCGAGTTTAAGCAATATAGTTTTTATATCTAATCCACCAGCATACCCTCCCAAAGTACCATTGGCCGCAATCACTCTATGGCATGGAATAATTATTGCAATTGGATTTCTTCCATTTGCAGTCCCCACAGCCCGGCAAGCCTTGGGATTTTCTACTCGTTCCGCAAGCTGTTTATAGCTGATTGTTTGTCCATAAGGAATTGTTTGCAAAGCTTTCCATACAGAGCACTGAAAAGTTGTACCTTCAGGAGCTAAAGGCAAAGTAAAATCTTTCAGGTTCCCAGAGAAATATTCATCAAGCTGGCGAATACATTCTTTCATTACTTCTGGAATATTCTCAGAAGAAGTTTTGGCAGATTCTTTAAATAATAACTGAGTAATGTGGCTTTCTGTAGATTTAATCTCAAGAACACCTACCGGAGACGAATAATAAAAAATACTCATAATACTTTGCTTTATAAATTAAAACAAATTCAGTTTATTCTTTTGTGCATCTTCAATAGAAACTGTATCAACCTTCTTATCTACATTTTTCAGACGAAGAGATTCATATTCTTTATTGAGTTCTGCTGCAAATTTTTCTTTTGCTTCAGGATTAAGCAAACGTGAAGCTACTGTTGCATTTTGAGCAGCATCTTTCATATGAGCCACAATGCCACTGTAAACAGGAGCTATTTTTAATGCTGTATGTAATTTAGACGTCGTTGCTCCACCAATCATCAAAGGTATATTCAAGCCAGCTTTCTGTAGTTCAGAAGCCACATGAACCATTTCTTCCAATGAAGGAGTTATCAATCCACTCAATCCAATAAAATCTGGTTTTTCTTCTATTGCACGCTGTACTATCGTTTCAGTAGGAACCATTACCCCAAGGTCTATAACCTCAAAATTATTGCATGCCATTACTACAGATACAATATTCTTTCCAATATCGTGAACATCACCTTTTACTGTAGCAATAAGCATCTTGCCGGCAGAAGTAGATCCTTCTGTCTTTTCAGCTTCAATCAATGGTTGAAGTATAGCAACTGCCTTTTTCATTGTACGTGCAGTTTTCACTACCTGAGGCAAGAACATTTTACCGGCACCAAATAGTTCACCTACTATATTTATACCCTCCATTAACGGCCCCTCAATAATCTCAGCGAGATCTTCTTCCAGATAATCGCCGATTCCTTTTACTAAAGCATATTTTAATCTTTCGGTTACATTCTCATCTCGCCATGCATCACGCTTAACAGCTGTTTGAGTATCTTCCTTTGAAGCTTTTAAACTTTCAGCCGTTTCAATTAGAATTTCTGCTGCATCTGGTCGTCGATTAAGAACCACATCTTCAATCTTCACAAGTAAATCTGGTTCTATATCAGTATACATAACTGCTGTTGCAGGGTTAACAATACCCATATCCATACCTTGCTGAATAGCATGATAAAGAAATACGGCATGCATAGCTTCACGGATAAAATTATTTCCTCTGAAAGAGAAAGAAAGATTACTTACCCCCCCACTTATATGAGCCCCCGGAAGATTCTTCTTTATCCATGCTGTAGCATTAATAAAATCTACAGCATAGTTGTTATGCTCTTCCATACCGGTAGCAATAGCCAAAACATTGGGATCGAAAATTATATCATGAGGATTAAACTTAACTTTGTCCACCAACAGTCTATAAGCGCGTTCGCAAACTTCAATTTTACGGGCACATGTATCAGCTTGTCCTTTTTCATCAAAAGCCATTACTACAACAGCCGCACCATATTTCTTTACAGTTCGTGCATGTTCAAGAAAGACTTCTTCGCCTTCTTTCAGTGAAATAGAGTTCACAATAGATTTTCCTTGCAAACATTTAAGTCCGGCAATAATAACTTCCCATTTTGAAGAATCTATCATTACAGGTACACGAGATATCTCAGGTTCAGAAGCTATCAGGTTAAGGAATGTAGTCATTTCCTCTTTTGCCTCCAGTAAACCTTCATCCATGTTTACGTCAATAATTAAAGCACCATCTTCCACTTGCCCGCGAGCAATAGTAAGAGCTTCATCATATTTTTTTTCCTGAATGAGTCGAAGAAATTTACGTGAACCGGCCACATTACATCTTTCACCTACATTCACAAAATTAATTTCCGGTTTCACTTCCAGCAATTCCAATCCGGAAAGCCACATACAATCGGGATTTGCTTGTGGTTTATGAGGAGTTTGACCTTGAACTAAAGCAACGTATTCAGCAATATATTCATTGGTTGTTCCGCAACATCCACCAATAATATTGATTAATTTCTCATCAATATATTCTTTAACCTGAGCAGCCATTTCAGCCGGAGTCTGATCATATTTACCCAAACTATTAGGAAGACCGGCATTAGGATATGCACTTATATAATAAGGAGCACGAGCTGCTAAGCCTTCAAGAAAAGGTTTTAGCTGTTTTGCTCCGAAAGAACAATTCAACCCGACAGAGAAAATAGGTGCATGTTGAACAGAAGCCAGGAAAGCATCCAGAGTTTGTCCGGAAAGAGTTCGTCCACTAATATCTGCAACAGTAACAGATAGCATAATAGGCAATTGCACTCCTTTAACTTCCATNGCAGTTTCNGCTGCAAAAATTGCAGCTTTAGCATTCAGTGTATCAAAGATTGTCTCTATCAAGATAGCATCTACACCTCCATCAATCAGAGCTTCCATCTGTTCCTGATATGCAGCAGCCAGTTCATCATACGACAAAGCACGAAAAGCCGGATTATTTACATCAGGAGACATCGAGCAAGTCTTNTTAGTAGGACCAACAGANCCTGCTACAAATCTNGGCTTATCAGGATTCATCCNGGTATATTCATCTGCNANTTCACGGGCNATTTTNACAGCAGCAAGNTTTATCTCACGCACATANTCCTGNACATGNTAATCGGCCATNGAAACAGTTGTAGAACTGAATGTATTTGTTTCAATGATATCAGCACCAGCTTCCAGGTACTTACNATGTATATCACGGATAACATCCGGACGAGTAAGGCATAACAAATCATTATTCCCCTTCATCTGACCAGGGATATTCGCAAAGCGTTCATTACGAAAATCCTCTTCTCTCAAATTATACAGCTGAATCATTGTACCCATAGCTCCATCCAATATAAGGATGCGCTCGGAAACTAACTGTTGAATGGTTGGTTTCATTATATATAATTTATTTTTAAGCTGTTCAGGTTTTATTTAAACAGCATTAGAATGCAACTTGTTTATAAACACAATAATTTTTCCAATCGGAAACACCACACTACCACAAAAGCAAATCCCCATACGGGTTTAGATACTATCGCACCAAAACACAGATGCCTAAATGTACAAATAAAAAGCTGTTCCTCCAACAAAGAAATAGAGAATATGGACCTAAGTGATGATATAAGCCACACATTTACGTCATTTCTGGAAAGGCATAACCATTAATCTATTTGCTCTTCATTATTGCCCACCATAAGCCAAACCATACTACATTGCCCACAATCCAATAAAAGAGAAGCCTTTTTCCGGCATTTCCGAAGAATTGTCATAAACGGGACGTAATGGACGGAGAAATAGTGTCGAAATAAAGTATATACTCTCTAATACTTTTGCAAATATCATTAATAAGAAACATAGCAAATAGTAGAATAATATAACGTAACCAGAATGTAATTAAACCACAGCAGCTGAGCACTATCACCTAAGAAAGAAAATACTCTGGTTAGGAGTAACAACCTCAAAAACGTAGCAGTTGAAGCAGTGGCATTATCTTATTCCAAACAAAAGCCAACCACAATAGACAATCAGAATGCGAAGAGTTGTCCTCCACCAAAAAAGAAAGAACCGGTTTTCTTCTGAACAGCACTATT
>JGI20225J20221_1002984_pt2 | contig 11232 bp, 5 predicted proteins | sample BioMet4_FD_20221 | JGI IMG/M metagenome (IMG submission 20221) | reverse complement strand
TTCGAAATCACTTAGCAAGACCAACGATTGAGTAGCCGATTTGAATATTGCTCCAGCTTCAGATTTATTTTCTTTCGGTCCCTTCAATGCAGAGGTGTTTGCCATTTTATATTGATCATCGTTGCCTGTATAACCAAAAATTACTCCTTGATACTTGCCTGCTGATGTTTTCGTATATAAATGTGCCAAACGAGGATCATTTAAAGCCTCGTATTGCGCTATCACATATTCAGTAGGACGGATATAGGTATGAACAGAGGTTTCCTTATCATCTGTTGAGCGATAATAATTACTCCAATATGGATTGGGCTTACTTGTTGTAAATCCAGGATTAGCTAAAGCTGATTCGGTGAGAAAACCACTGCCTTCGACTTTGATTTTTTCAATTTCGGATGCAATATATGATTGTTGCCCAGCGACTTCACTCTGACGAATCAAAGCCCTAAGCTTGATGGTATTTGCAAATTGAATCCATTTGGTCACATCTCCGTTAAAGACAATGTCATCAGAAGATGGTTTAGCTTCTGCCACACTTCTCTTAGCTTTCAGCATGTTTACAGCTTCAGTCAACAAATCAATCGTTTTCTTATACACTTCAATACCATCTTCGTATTCAGGATGTGGATATGTCTCCATATTGAAGGCTTGATCTAGTGGAATATCGCCATAGATATCTGCTAAACGCATAAAGTGCCAAGCAAGCATAATACGGGCAATACCTCCATATATTTTTGAACCTTCTTCTGTTGCCTGATTGAGGATTAGATAATAGTTGTTGGCGTATGTATATCCATTCTCCCAGATAGGAATACCATTACGTTCTGACATTATATCGGCTCCGTTATACTGTTGGATGTTGGCATATTGGGTTTTGTTTTCTGCATCCAAGCCCCAATATCCACCCCAGAAACAGCCTAACTGATTGAGTTGTACTGATTCTTGATAAGCAGTGTTGTATAATGCTGATGGCAATCTATAAGCCAAAGTAATGTCTTTATCCATTGGCTTATTCGGATTTTCGTTTACATCGAGGTAAGAGTCGCAAGATTGAAAGCAACTGCCTACAAAGGATATAAAGAATATGTATAGTGCNATATTATATTTTTTCATCTCATCAATATTTATATGATAATAGTCTGTTTTTAAAAAGTAACATCTAAAGTAAAACCGTATGTGCGATAAGGAGGTTGTTGTCTCCAGCCGTTGAAGCCTTCATTATAATAAAGGTTTTCCGGATCTCCTGCATCGTATCCTTTATGTCTGATTATAAATAAGTTTGTAGCTTGAACACTGATAGTAGCATCACTGATGATGGCTAGCTTTTTCAATATAGAATGAGGAACATTATAAGATAGACTTAATGTTTTTAATTTCAGATAATCAGACTTTGCTGTATAATTGATTGTATAGCCAGCCACATAACTTGACCAATAGCTTGCTTTGTCACTACCCTTAGCATAGACTGATGTATTTTCTACATAAGTTTTTGTTCCGTCAGCATTGGTTTGTAGTATAACAGAATTAGGAATAATGTATTCCTTTCTGTTGTATTCAGTTGTCATCGGGTGTGTTCCGGCTTTTATCATTGAATTAATAAATTCAGAATTATTCCATCCACCAAGACGACAGTCGAAATCNAAGTATAATGAGAAACTCTTATAGCTGATACTTGATTGAAGTCCAAATAAATGAGGAGGAACAGACGAGCCCTTTGTAGTAAGACTTACAGCTTTTGACGGAAGACCTGTTTTGGCATCTACAATAATACGCCCTTGAGGATCGCGGTTGTAGTCTGTAACTTTCACGCTAGGGAATGACTCTCCTTTAACGGCATACAAAACTTTAAAGATACTGTATTCTTCAGTGTCATCAGTTCCGTAGAGGTCGATAACTTTATTCTTGATATAGCTGTAATTCAGAGCTAAGTTCCATCTCCAATTTTTGCTACGGAGAATATCTCCACTCAGAGAAACCTCTAATACATTATTAGACAACTCTCCCATATTGATGAGGGTAGAAGTATAGCCAGTTGCAGCAGATGTAGATGCTTGGAATATCTGTCCTTTTGAATTAGAGTATGAATAAGCAATCTCAGCATTTAATCGGCGATCGAAAAAGCTTAGTTGTGTTCCTATTTCGAAAGAGCGTACAAACTCAGGCTTTATATTCTTATTAGGCTTCTGAGATGCGGGTACATATCCAACTAAATTATTATAAGGAAAGTTGGTTGCCTGACTATAAGATAAGTTCAATGCGTATGGGGTGATTCCCGAAACATTACCTGTTTTGTTGTAAGCAGCATAAATCTTACCGAAAGAAAACACTTTAGATTCTTTTAAAAAGTCGAAAGCATTTGAAAATACAAAAGAACTACTTATTCCAGGATANAAGAAGGANCTATTTTNNTTNCTGAGCACAGATACCCAGTCATTTCGTCCAGTAACAGTCAAGAATAGATAATCATTATAGCCACCAGTAACTTCACCATACAAAGCAACCTGACGCTGGCGGCTGATATTCGTAGATCCTGATAAATCTCCACTACGGCTATCTGGGTTCTCGATATTCGAAAACAACAAATTCGATGCTGATATATTCACAGATTTTGCATAATCATCTCTGATGTTTTCTCCCACGATTCCATTCACTGCGAATTTTCCCCATTTCTGATTAGCGCGAATAATAAAATCGCTATTGACACGCCTTACAAGTGTGGAACCATCGCTAACACTACCGCTTTGATTTCGTCCAGACACATAAGTATCGTATTTTGTTGTAGCGCTGTGCGTTTGTGTATCAGAATTATATAATCCAATACGAGCCATAGCTTTTAACCATGGAAAGAAAGTATATTCAGCTTCAATCTTACCATTTAGTACCTGTTGACGGCTTTTGTCGCGATGGGTATCTATGTAATAATAAGGACTGTTTAATTGAAGACCAGAAACTCCACTCACAAAGTAGTTATTTGGATTACCTAAGGAGTTTTCATCTTTCCAATTTTTCATCTCGTCTAGCGGATAATTAGCCGGCAACACATACAGTGATGGCCAAGGACCATCGGGGGCAGTATTACTGTTTGTATTAGAGAAATTAATACTTGTAGCCAAGGTCAAGTTTCCGAAATTCTGAGTTGTATTAAATCGACCGCTATATCTCGTGCTTTTATCATGAGGTATGATTCCATCAATCTGCATTGCTTGCAAAGAGGTAAAATACGAAGCACGATTGGTTGCCTTTGAAAAAGATATATCATGTTGAACGTTTACCCCTGTTTGAAAAAGATCCTTACGTACGTCATGACTCGGAGCGGCATACAATACTTTAGGCTGCTCTCCATTGGGCAATACTGTTCCAAAGTTTTTCATTGTTCCATCAAAAGCTGGTCCCCAAGATTGAGATGTTGTAGGATCGTAAACACCATCTATGCCTTGTCCGAAAGAATTTTGCGCTTTAGGTAATAAGAAAACGCTAGAAAACATGGTCGAGTTTCGGTATTCAACCTTTCCTTTTCCGTTTTCACCACTTTTGGTCGTAATAATTAAGGCTCCGTTAACGCCTTCTGAACCATATAACGCCGCAGCATTTGCACCTTTTAATACAGTGATACTTTCGATATCGTTAGGATTCAATCTGTTAATGTTCGGTATCGGCATACCATCTACTACATATATAGGCTCGTTGTTTCCGGTCAGAGATCTGTATCCTCTCAGTACAACCTTAAAATCAGGATCAACTTTACTGTCATACATATTGATTCTTAGTCCTGCTACTTTAGAACTCAGACCAGTAAGCGTATTTGTTGGAGATCCTTCCGTTAACTTAGCATTATTAATTATAGTGGCTGAATATCCTAATTCTTTAGCTGGACGCTTTAAACCTAGCGCCGTACCTACAACCTGAACTTCATCAAGCTCATACGCTGCTTTTTTCAGATAAATCTTAACATTGCGAGATGTTACGTGAACCTCTTTGGATTCAAAACCAATATAGGAAACAATTAAAACATTATTCTTATTTGCTTGTATAGCAAACTGACCTTTGTCATCCGTTAGAACTTGTTTGTTAGCACCCTTAATAAAAATCGTTGCATAAGGGATTGGGTCTTCGTTTTCTTCTTCTACTACTTGCCCAACTACCAAATTTCGGTTAGGTCTCTCTTGCTGTCCATATATATTTAAAAACGAGATGAACATAAGAGTCATAAATAAAACAATCTTTCTCAACATTTTTAATACTTTGTTTATAATTAATTTGCGTTTACACATTTACGTTTATTATCCGATAGCGAAAAAGTCATAATTAGAGTTGATGCCCGTTACGTTCTGTGCTGGGATCAACGTCATTGTATACTGTTATAGCTAATGTGGCAATCACCATTATATAGGTGATTTTTGATTTCATAATTATTAATATAGTTTAATCATAATGTCCTGAATCATTCAAGGCGACAAAGGTAGAGGTTTTAAAGAGTATTTTCAATACCTAAAAATTATGTATTTTTTAGAGAAGTAATTTTGACTTTAATGTACTGATTATAAGTTTGTTAGTTGGTTTTTTGTATTTATCAGTACTTTAGCTTATTCCTTAAAAATGCCTAATGTTAGGTAGGCTCTATAACCTTTCGTGTAGGTAATTGTTGAAAACTAGAACCTGATGTTTGTTGAAAAACTAATCTAGTGCATTTTTTGGCGGTATCATATTTTTTCCATACCTTCGCATTCAATTAAATAATTCAGGATATGATAAAAGCTTTATTTTTTGATATAGACGGAACTTTAGTATCTTTCAAGACTCATCAAATTCCGCAAACTACAGTTGACGCAATTGCTGAAGCAAAGAAAAATGGAGTGAAAATATACATATCTACTGGTAGACCAATATCACTTATAACAAATCTTGGGCAGATAGAGCATCTTATAGATGGATATATCACCACAAATGGTGCTTACTGTTTCGTGGATGATGAAACAGGACGACATACGATATGTTGTAATGATATTCCTACAGAGGACATTCAGATGATGCTAAATGCTGCCTCACAATGGGATAGACCTGTTATCTTTGTAGGACAACAGGATATTGCCATATACAATTACAAAGATGTTGTTGATGATGTGTTCCATAAAGCTCTAGGAGTGAACAATTTGGACTATGATAAACCCATAGAGGATGTTTTGGTTCAGCCAATATTACAGATGACTCCTTTTATCTCTGAGGAACAAGAGGCTTTGATAATGGCGAATCTAAAAAATTGCACTTCTGGTCGTTGGTGTCTTGACTTCACTGATATTACATGTGAAGCAGCTGACAAGGGCAAGGGTTTACTTGCAATGGCTGAACACGAAGGATTCGATATAGCCGATACCATGGCTTTTGGTGACGGAGGTAACGATATTTCTATTATCAAACAGGCTGGAATAGGAGTCGCTATGGGAAATGCCGGTGATGAGGTAAAGAAAAATGCCGACTTCACAACAACAAGTGTTGACGAAGACGGCATCATGAATGCATTAATAAAATACGGAGTTATCAGTTAACAATCTTAAGTTAGTGCGTATTTATTTTTTTCAATATCTCAGTTCTTGATTTTATTACTAGATAGAAAGCTAGTCATGCCATATTTTATGCACTATTGATTGGAATGAATAGAGCTAATTGCATGAAAGCTTGACGTGTTTATCCTCCTTCTATAGACTCATTTAAGTAATAGATTTGAGAATTTTGCAACGGAGATTTGAGAATTTCGTCACATAGATTTGAGAATTTTGCAATGGAGAATTGAGAATTTTGTCGCATAGATTTGAGAATTTTATTTGGAAATTTGAGAAATTTTATATAGCTTTGTGACAAAATACAAAGAAATGTATAAAAGGCATCAATTCAACTTGCTCAAAGAGCGTTTGCAAGAACCAAGAAGGTTTATTCAGGCTATTATCGGGCCTCGACAAATTGGTAAATCTACCATGGTCAAACAGGTTCTTGAAGACCTAGATATTCCCCATACTTTTAAATCAGCAGATGCTGTTGCACCTAATGATGCGGGATGGATAGCCAACTTATGGGAGTCGGCTAGAACGAGAATGCGCATTGGGGAGCTTAAGGAGTATCTGTTGGTTATAGACGAGATACACAAAATTGATGACTGGAGCAATCAAGTGAAGAGGGAATGGGATGCTGATAGCTTTCATGATATTAACCTGAAAGTAGTTGTGCTTGGCTCCTCTAGGCTTCTTCTAAAGTCTGGTCTCAACGAGTCGCTGGCTGGTAGATTTGAGCTCATCCGAATGACCCACTGGAACTATCAGGAGATGCGCGATGCTTTTGGCTGGTCACTGGAACAATACATCTATTTCGGTGGTTATCCCGGTAGTGCCCCGCTCATTCATAATGAGACAAGATGGTGCAGATATGTCAAGGATTCTATCGTGAGCCCTTCCATTGAAAAAGATGTATTGCTGACAAAAATAATCTATAAGCCGGCCCTTATTAAACAGCTTTTTGAACTTGGTTGCAGCTATTCAGGTGAAGAACTATCGCTCAACAAGATGATAGGACAGTTGCAGGATGCCGGAAATATAACGACACTTGCCAGCTATCTAGGAACACTCTCTGAGGCAGAACTGCTGTGTGGCATGCAAAAATATGCAAATGACCAAGCACGCAAATACAACTCTATTCCGAAGCTGATGACCTATAATCCAGCGCTGTTCACCATACAATCTGGTAAAGGATTCGATAATGAGTTGATGGCGCCCCAAAGGTGGGGACGCTGGGTGGAGACAGCCATTGGGGCACACCTGCTCTGCCATGCTGAGGAATATAATTATAAAGTATATTACTGGCGTGAGAAATCTATGGAAGTAGATTTCATTCTTCAGAAAGAAGACAAATTGATAGCAATAGAAGTAAAGAGTGGAAAGAGAACGACAAACAAGGGGCTGCCTATTTTCCGAGATAACTTCCATCCGAATTCGGCCTTTGTAGTTGGTTCTGACAATGTGCCCGTTGAGGAATTCTTGCTCCTGCCTCCTGAGAAACTCTTTCTGTAGGCTGATATAGGGCTTCCACCCTTATATTTAACAAATTCTGATAATGCGTTGTACAAGATTCTGATGTTTAAGCATAAACTTATAGAATTAGCAATGGTTCAAAAAATGCCGACTTCACAACAACAAGTGTTGACGAAGACGGCATCATGAATGCATTAATAAAATACGGAGTTATCTAACACTCCATTCAAAGAGTCCGCAAGAGAATTTAGCGGGCTGTTTTACTGATATCTTCACTTCTGATGTTTTAACAGGTTTGAAGTTAGCAGTACATGCAGTTCCTTTCTTAATAGGATAAGAATCTACATTCTCTACATTCTGCCAATTACCGTTTGCATCCTTGTATTGGATAGTCCATGAGTCTGGAGTTTTACATCCACCCCATGGTTGGTCATCAAACCAATATACGGTAGTGCTTTGAATTTGCTTTGCTTCAGGGAATGTATATGTTATCCATTCAGTGGTATTCTGTTTTGGCCACCAATGGAAATAAGGAACTGAACGGTCGTTCTCGTCCGCAGGAATAAGTCCGTCGGCAATGCTACGCATAGAACTACTTGGAGTGGAAGACTCTATTTTAGCCTGTGATGCCAATGTAGCAGGAACAGACGGACGTGTAGCCTTTACATCCTGTGGCAGCCAAACTTTCATGTTTCCACTTCCACGATGACACCATGCAAAATATGGTATAAGTTCTAGCTTAACGTTGTTTGTTGTCAGCTTTCCGCTATTGTCGTATGCTAAAGTCTGTGCATCAGTGGCAAGAGTGGTGATATTCTGGTCGCGATATTGTTGGAGTTTAGTTTTCAAACTATCGGCGATAAATGAAGAGTAAGGAAGTTTGCCCTCACTAAACTTCGGTTCGCGATTAAGCAATACGCTCATTATGTCGAAAGAGTTGTCACGCCATTCTGCACAATATACAAGTGGTCCGCGCTCTACGCTTGCCATTCCACGATCAGCCTCTACCTTATTGTCTGCACGTACAGTGCGTACATCCATATCAAAATGAACGTTTACAACGTCACCCTTTTTCCAATTACGTTCAATCGTATAATATCCGTCAGCTGTAACAGAGGCAGTAACAGAGCGACCGTTTACCATAATCTTGTAAGAAGGGCGCAATGCATCACTGTATGAATAAAGACTAGAAGGTACTGGTTGTCCCTTCACCCAATCAGGAATACGTATCTTCATACCAAACTTTCCTGCTTTGTTGTTGTCTACTTTTATCTTTACGTCTCCATTCCAAGGATAGTTTGTCTCCTGACTTAGCGAAACATTCTTTCCGTCAATATTTATTTTAGAACTGTTGCTGAGGAACAGGTTCACGTAAATGTTTCTGTTTCTAACGGCATAGATGTATCCAGGCAATGAAGGAAGAAATCTACAGATGTTGCTTGGACAACAAGCACATCCAAACCATGCCTGACGCTGATGTTGTCCCATACTTTCGAGTGGGTTAGGGTAGAAGAATCCTCCACCATCCATGCTCACACCGCTGATGAGTCCATTGTAAAGAGTGCGTTCAAGAATATCGTAGTATTTACTATCTCCATGCAAAAGAAATAGTCGATAGTTCACATATACATTTCCTATAGCAGCACATGTCTCGCAATATGCACTCATGTTAGGCAGATAATAGTTCGGTCCGAAAGCCTCACCGTTGTTTGTCGCTCCTATACCACCAGTGATATACAGTTTTTTATCAACGATATTGTCCCAGATTCTATCAATAGCCTTTATGTAAGCAGTGTCTCCGGTAAGAGCAGCAACGTCAGCCATTCCTGCATACATATATGCTGCGCGCACTGCATGTCCAACAGCTTCGTCCTGTTCAATAACAGGTTTATGACTTTGTGAGTATTCCTGTCTAACCTCAGTCTTTCCACGATAGTCAAGAAAGAACTTAGCCTCGTCAAGATACTTCTTATTTCCTGTAGCCAGATATAGTTTGCAAAGAGCCATTTCGGCAATCTGATGTCCCGGAACAACACAAGCTTGTCCTGGTTTTGGTCCAACTTCTTTGACAACGCAGTCAGCATATCTTATTGCGATGTCGAGAAATTTTCGGCTTCCTGTAGCCTGCCAATGAGCCACAGCACCCTCTATCATGTGTCCAAGATTATAAAGTTCGTGACTTAAATCTTCTTCCTTGCTCCATCTAGTACTGCCAGACCAAGGATGAGGATTCTGTGGATTCTGAGTACGTGCTGTATACAGATATCCGTCTGGCTCCTGTGCTGCTCCTATAATATCAAGAACACTATCAATGTAAGCTTTTAGTTTCTCATCTGGATAAGTCTGTAATATATAGCTTGCACCTTCGATAGTCTTGTATGGATCTGTGTCATCAAAACTATAAGGCATCAGTTCGGCAACATTATAGTTTGGCGAAGGATGCGCAGCTCTTTCAAAGTTCTTGTAGCGACCTTCACTCTCACATTTGCTGAATGCCAGAGGAATAGTAACCTTACGTGATGTTTCAAGTCGCTGTCCCCAGAAAGTGTTGTTCCATACTTTAACCGACGTAAACGGTACTGGAGTTATAGGATATCCTCCTACATGTTTTTCTCTCTGTGCAATTGCAGGCATAAATATTGTTATGGCCATTGCAATAATGAAGAATCGTTTTTTCATCGTTGTTATATTATGTGTTTTATTTTATTCAGAAGTTGATGTCGGTATGATAGATATGACAAAACCTCCACCTGAAGCAAGATGCATTTTGATAGAAGACTTCGCATTAACAGTGCAACTTTCAATGCGATAATCTTCTGCATCATGGTCTGCGTTGATTCCGTCTTTCATGATTCTTGCTTTATATTCAATTCCCGATTTGAGGAAAGAGAAGTTAATTGTGATATCACGAGAATCCCAGTTTGTCTGTCCTGCTATATACCATTTGTTTCCATTGCGTCTCGCAGTAACAATATACTTACCTATTTCTCCTTGAGGAATTATTGTTTCATCATATACTACTGGAATATTGGCAATATACTGAGTGTAGGTACTGTCAGCCTCATAACTTGTTGGAGAGTCGGCAAGCATTGTGAATGGGCTGTCTTGAACAACGTAGCATGCAGCTTGATGACATCGTGTGCCCATAGACATAGGCTTTATATAGTTTGCTTTCCAATCGTTCTTTGTACCATTGCGCATTGCTCCTGGAGTGAAGTCAACTTGTCCAGCCATCATTCGTATGTAAGGAAAGGTTACATCATATAAAGGCATGTCGTGGTCCATTGTAGTCCATCTTGATTCTTCCATACCAAAAACACTTTCAAAGTTAATGATGTTTGGATATGTTCTGTTAAGTCCCACTGGTTTGTATATTCCATGCAGGTCAAGGATCAGATGATGCTTTGCCGTACAATATGCCAAACGCTCAACCATCTCAACGGCAGTCTGATCATCGCGATCCATAAAGTCGACCTTGAATCCCTTTACTCCCATGTCAGCATAATGTCGGCATATATTTTCAAGATTTTCATCCATGACATTGAATACTGACCACAACACGATTCCAACATTCCTTTTTTGGGCATATTCTATAAGTTCCTCAAGATTGATGTCCTTAATTGGATGCATTATATCGCCGCTTTTTGAATCATACCAACCTTCGTCAAGAACAATATATTCAATATGGTTTTTTGATGCAAAGTCTATATAATACTTATAAGTCTGTTGGTTAATTCCAGCCTTGAAGTCAACACCTTTAAGGTTCCAGTCGTTCCACCAGTCCCATGAAACTTTTCCTGGACGTATCCAGTCTGTATTACCTATCTTATTCGGACGTGCTAAGGCATACACCAGGTTATTTACAGGCATCTGAGTGTCAGCTTCAGTAATGGCGAAAACTCTCCATGGATAGTTGCATGATCCTGTTGAAGCAGATATATAATTATTCGTCTCTGCAACATGGCTCATGTGTCTCCAAGGATAGTATTCCATCTTCTTTGGATATTTAGCGAATACTCCTTTTAGATAATCACCATCAGCAATTAAAAACATTCCGGGATATGATACCAAGTCACTCTCCAGAATAGTTACTTTAGCATTTCCGCAGTCTACCGTTGCTGGCAAAAAGGCAATCTTCTTTTCTGCCTTTCCTATAGTTGTGTTGTCGTAAATATTTTGGAAAGCCATCGCAAATGGTGTCTTGTCATTCGTTGTATAT
>JGI20225J20221_1002982_pt2 | contig 11236 bp, 5 predicted proteins | sample BioMet4_FD_20221 | JGI IMG/M metagenome (IMG submission 20221) | reverse complement strand
ATTAAGTCTCCCGGCCGTTCAGCTGCCATAATCACTCTCCAGGGAGTTGAATAAGGAGAAATTATATCAACTTTATCATAAAGTGAAGCCTGCAAAGTATTGCTTTTTATTGCATTCAAGCGAAACTTCATACGAGAGTAGTCAACCATTTGTGCTTCGGCAAGAGCCACGGTTAAGCCATTTCCCAGTTTCAGAGTAAGCGGACGTTCACACTCATCTCTCCAATCCTTTAAAGGAAGAAGTGAATAAGGTCCTTGCGCCCATCGTTCATAATATGCCTGCGTATTCTCTGGAAAAGAGAACTGAGTCTGCTCTCCGGTGATATGTAAGAAAAGCCCGTTACTTGTTTCAGGGAAGAAATAGCGCAAAGCTACGCCTTCATTATAAGCACGAACAATTATATCCATGCGGTAAGCACGACGTTTATCATATCCATCGGTTGGAATGGCTGAATTTCCGTTTCCATATTTTTCGAACTTAAGAGTTAGCTGATTATAATTGTCTCTGATTATACTTTTCTCGCCATATACAGGTTTCCAGCTTGTATCTACTGATGAACAATCAGTTGCAATCAAAGCAAGATTTTCACACCAAAGATGACAAGTATCATTGGGCACGCCCAATGCTGATTCAAACAATTGGTTTTCAATCAGAACACCAAGCTCTGATTCTTTCATCACTTCTCTTCCTTTAAAAGAAAGAGTATAATACATTTGCTTTGTTCCGGGAGTAATTTGCTTCTGATAAAAGGTAAATTCATAAGCACCATCGGGGGACTTTAGCTTTTGTTCAGTCTGATTAATTATAGCTTGTGCAAATGCAATAAATGGCATTATGCTAAATAGCAAAGCAAAAAAGAATCTCTTTAAATCACACGTTTTCATTTCGTATTATTATTTGCAGTTTATATTTCTTATATAAACTATACGAATATAAGAAAATATATACTCAAAATAAAGCGCAATTTATTCTCTTGAAGAAGATTATTATTAGTAATCCATTTCTCTGTCTATATTGTAAGGCTATTTAATATCTTTCTTGTATAAATTTCTAGAGGTTATGTACGCAATAACATATTTAGTTAGTGAAAAATGCTTTTATTTGCATTGAATTCTGATAAGTGAAAAGAATCTAAAGGAATTAATCTACGAAATAATATTATGAAAATCAATTTTTTAAAATGTCTCGCAGGAGTCGTTTTATATCTGCTTACATCATCTTTTACTGTTCCTAATGGTGATTATAGCACTGTAAAAGTAAAAGCTCCCTTCCCAATGCAGCCTATTAAGGTATTCAATTACCCGAAACAGGATTTTCCAATTACAAATTACGGAGCCATTGCAGGAGGCGTTGCCGACAACACAAAAGCTATAGCATCAACCATTGATGCGTGCAACAAAGCTGGCGGTGGACGAGTTGTTATTCCTGCGGGAACATGGCTTACCGGTCCTATTCATTTTAAAAGTAATGTAGACCTGCATCTTGATGAAAATGCAGTTTTGCGCTTTTCTGATAATCCATCCGACTATTTGCCGGCAGTGCAAAGCTCTCTGGAAGGAATGGAATTCTATAATTACTCACCTCTGATTTATGCGTTTAAATGTGAAAATATAGCTATCACCGGTAAAGGAACAATTAGTCCAAAGATGGACACATGGAAAATATGGTTTCCCCGCCAGAAGTTTTACATGGATGCAGCCGGAAAGCTTTACACGATGATGTCTACAAACGTACCTGTTGAGGAAAGACAATTTGGAAACGAGGGAAACAGAATGCGTCCTTACCTGATACATTTTAATAGATGTAAGAACATCATGCTGGATGGATTTAAAATAAGGGAAAGCCCTTTCTGGTGTGTACACATGTTTATGTGCGACAATGGTATAGCACGTAATTTGGATATAAAAGCTCACGGACATAACAACGATGGTATAGACCTTGAAATGACTCGTAACTTCCTAGTAGAAAACTGCACGTTTGATCAGGGAGATGATGCTGTTGTTATTAAGTCCGGAAGCAATCAGGATGGCTGGCGTCTGAATACCCCCTGCGAAAACATAGTAATCCGCAATTGTTCTATTCTTCAAGGCCACACGTTATTGGGGCTAGGCAGTGAGTTATCAAGTGGAATCCGTAATATTTATATGCACAATTGCACTGCTCCCAAATCTGTATTACGACTGTTCTACATTAAGACCAATCATCGCAGGGGTGGATTCGTTGAAAACATTTATATGGAAAACATAAAAGCCGGAAAAATGCAAAGAGCTTTTGAAATTGATACGGATGTGCTGTACCAATGGAAAGATTTTCCTACCTATGAAACACGCATCACCCCTATCAATAACATTCACATGAAAAACGTTACCTGCGAAGAAGTTGATGCCATTTATGAAATTAAAGGCGATGAAAGACTTCCGGTGAAGAATGTGGAACTAAACAATACACATGTAGGGAAAGTTAATAAGTTCATTAAAAAGGTGAAGAACGCTGAGAATGTGCTAGAGAATAACGTAACATATACTGAGCTGTCTGGTAAATAAAAGAGAGATCTGCATTTTCCGGAGAGAACTCTAAAACAACGAATGGCACTGATTATCCGGCGCCATTCGTTGTTTATATCAATTCCTGAGAAACATAAATTGAAGCTCTGAAGTTCTTATGCAAACTCAATTCTCTGCATTCTTTTTACGCAGTACATTATAAAGTTCTTCAGCAATACGTATAGCTCCAGCTTCGTTAGGATGTACATGATCGGGAAAATACTGAGGGAATCCACTTAGCGGAGTATGCAGATCAATAACTTCAACTTTCATTTTCTTTGCTACAGATTTGATATAAGGAATTACATCATGCGTAATAATACTATCGTTTATACCCCATTGTATGGCATAAGCCGGAACAGGCAGACAAAGATATATTTTAGGTTTTGATGGCAATGCCTTAAAAGCTTTAACCATAGTCTTCAGATCTTTCTTAAATTCCTTTTTATATTTCCAGTTTTGTGGTTTACTATCATTAGTTCCCAGCTTAATAGTTACAATGTCCGGCATAAAATCCAATGCATCCTGATACTTTTTTTCCTTCATGTATGGATGGTCTCCTTTGTTTAATAAGGTTCTCCCACTGAAGCCAAAGTTATGCACTTCGTATCCATCGCCCAATAATCGTCCAAGTACGGCTGGATAACTATCTTTCTTCTGGTCTTTTACTCCCACTCCCTGGGTTATACTATTCCCCACACAAGCCACTTTAACTACTTTTTGCTGAGCAAAGGTTAGGTTACAGCAAAACAAAAACAAGCATAAAAGCTGTAAATAAGATTTCTTTTTCATTTTTTATTAGACTTATTAATTAGTTATTATAAACCGAAGTTTATTTCTTCAAATTCATCTCTATATTTATTGGTGAATAAATAAAAATTATTCACCAATGGTTGGGTAATTATTGGCCAATAATTTTTATTCATTGGCCAATAAAATACTGCACGTGCCTGCTCTATGATTTTCCGGCCAACGGAAGTTGGCTGAACCGGCTGTATGCTGCGATCAAAGATCTTCACGTCAAGTTCTTCTTCCAGCTTTTGGACCATTACACTCAGTGTAGGTTGAGTAACCAGACAATGTTCTGCCGCTTTGCCAAAATGGCGAAACCGCTCTACAGCAAGAATATATTCCAATTGTTGTATAGTCATTTTATCTATAATTGTGATTCATAGATATTGAAGGCAGTGTACTTCATGCAATTCTATAAGGAAGATCCAAAGATGTAATCCCCCGATAGAACTATATAAACAGCATATTTCCCTTCGGTTCTCAAGAAATGAATATTCTTATTGCTTCTTATCTTTTTTCCACTTTCAGTTATGTTCTTATAATCATTTGACGGAATATAAACAAGTGCCTGACTATTTACAGGAATGGAACAATTCAAGGTAAAATTTAAATTTTCCTTCTTCCAGTCAACTTTAATTTTTCCATATTCGGTTTCTTCATTAGCCTTAACAAAATATACATCCTTAGCTATATAAGGTTTGATAATAAATTGCTGAAATCCGGTCAGCTCAGAGCTAGATTGAATGCCTGCCAAACCCTTCATGAACCATGATGCTATACCTGTGAAGCAGGTATGAATCTTACTGGGAACATTCACACTCCAATATTCTGGCCAAGTTGTTTCGCCTTGAGCTAAAAAATAACCGAAACCAGGTAAGGTTTCTTTGGACAAGCATTGATCCATAAAACTGTTCCCGTCATATCTCTCAATGAGATATTTCAGCAAAACAGGAAGTCCGGAACTCCCCATGTCAAGATAGGGCTTTTCTTTCATGATCTCTTCAAATCTATCTTTTACAGCTAACTGACAAGAATCTGGCACAATATTAGTCAACAGAGCAAATGCCATTTGCACCTGAGTACCTTTGGAATAGACTCTTTGCTGAGGATTATAGAAGCGATTATGAATATTGACTTTCAAATCAGCCAGCCGTTTACTGTACAATGCAACATCCTCTTCGTGACCCAATAATCTGGCAATAGCAATAAAATCTGTCAGATTCATAACATACGTACAATTATTAAAATATTGTGCTTCCGGAGAATCTCCTTTTTCCTTGCGGTCACCAGGAGCTGCCCAGTCGCCAAGAAATTTACCCCAATGATCGCCATACTGACAAAGCAATCCATCCTTGCATTTTGAGCTCAGAAACTCCAACCACTTTTTTGCAGAAGGATAAATAGCTTCAAGAATTCTTTTATCACCCGTATTCTTGTAGAACTCGCAACTAACATTCAAACCCGCGCTGCTCCACATTGTACCTCCGTAATGTCTATTGATTTGTGGGGCCGTATGATTAATCCATCCGTCATCTTCTTGTACATCCGTCCAGTCGCGAACATGTTTCTTATAAAATGAATTCACGTCATAATTAGGAAAACCTATTCCCCAGGAAGTTGCAAATACTTCTTCTCCATATCCAAGTCTTTCACGATGCGGACAATCACTGGTATACCCTTCAATCGTATTGCAGCGGTAAGTCCAAAGGTCTGTGTCATAGATTTTATTGAATAATTCCTTTGAGCAAGTGAAATGTCCGGTTTGCTCCAAATCGGTACCAATGGTATACCCTGTAATATTCTCCAACTGAGAACGATCCTTCAGTCCTTCAATGGTAATATAACGACCAGCCGCATAGTTAAAACGGTTTCGGAACTGCTCAAGCCCCTCCCCATTACAGATATAAACCATGCGCTGAGCAAAATCCTGTTCTGATTTATCATCATCGGCCACTTTTATAACTACCGTGTCTCCCCGTTGCATACCTTTCAACTGCAAATTAATCCATCCGGTATAGTTTTTCCCCATATCTGCTCTGTATTTATTATTGGGAAGGGAGGTGATGGACTGAGAAGGAATTGTTTCCAGAATTCTTGTAGGAGGCATAATCTGAGATGACAAAGCGATATTGATTACAGTATCTTTGACCTGTTGCCATTGGCTGTCATCAAAGCTCACTGTATTCCAGTCTGGAACATACCTGGTTGCATCTAACAGTTCGGCTCCATGATCTCTATATTCACATTTTCCATTGTTGGCACTATTACTGACGGCACATTTCCAGGAGGCATCCGATTGAAGAGAGAACAGCTCTCCGTCACTTGTAAAACCATTCATCTGCACTTTAAAAACTTGCGGCATCCGGAAGAACTCATAAATAGACCAACCGGGACCATACCAGACAGCAATTGTGTTGTTCCCTTTTTTCAGAAAAGAAGTTATATCATAAGTAATATACATAGCACGCTTATCCAAACGAGTTAATGAAGGAGCCAGGATCCGATCGTCTACTTTCTTGCCGTTAACATACAATTCATGATATCCTATAGAGGCAACATAAGCAAAGGCGGAACTTAGCACTTTATCCAGCTTAAAGTTCTTACGAAACCAGCAATGTTTCTCTTTAGATGCGGTTGGATGCTTTATCCATTGTCCTTTCCAATCAGAAGCTTGTAACAACCCAATGGAAAAACGAGCAATATTGCTCCAGGACGTTGCTTTATTATCTTTATCATAAGCTCTGACTTTCCAATAACAGAGTTGTCCGGAATGCAATTTTACAGATTTAAGAGGGAGCAAAGTTGATTGAGGTGAAACTATTTTGCCACTACTCCATACATCAGCCTTCCCGTTCTTCAAAAGAGTAGAATCACTTGCAATACAAATTTCATAAGCTGTTTGACGTTGCCCTCTTGTGAAATCAATAAGTTTCCAGCTTAAATTGGGTATCTCTACATCCACACCTAAAGGATTTTGCACGTACTCACATCTCAAATCGGTAACTAGCATGGATGATTTTGTCTCTTTTGCAATCAATGTAGATGTAAATAAAGGCAGTAAGAATATTAAAATCCACCTACTACAATGAAAAACACTAAAATTCATATTATCTCAATATTTATATAAACGTATATTAGGTTGAATGGCAAAATAAACAGCATAATAAGAAACTGTTTTGAATTAGTAAAAGATGTCTATCATTGTATGAAGAGTCTGCTCTTCATTATCCAACCCATCAAGCTGATAAACGTTGGCAAGTTATAGAAAAAATAATAGAGACACAAATCCGTAAGCGAAAACATTCTTTTACGCTCTATATAAATGCTATAGTTACAGAGTAAAGAGTCAGCAGTCTGAATTTTCGGTTCAATATTCCATCCGTATTGCCAGGCTATAACTATTATTTTTAGGGAGAATTTAGCCCGAGAAGGTATTTTTGTTATAATCAGTTTACCGCCTTTAGCTTCTGCAGGGCCTTCCATTACATAATAGCAGGCATCCCACTATTAACAGGTATAAAATTTATCCCCTTTTGAAGGCTATTAGCACAGCAAAAGGGGATAATTATTAAGTTACTTAAAAACAATGTTTCATTAAAAGAACTCAATCACTTCAATCATTACTTTGATTGCAGTAACTGTATAGTATATGTGAATTGAGTATCGTCCGACCAAACCTGATATTTTTCCAATGGTCTTGGACCACAACCAGCAGAGCCTACACCTAATGTTTTAGTTGACAGACAGAAAACTGTTGCAGTACTAGCAGGAAGATCTATTTTATATTCAACAGGGAACATCTGTTCATCTGTATGAGGCAAAGCAGAAACCTGCATTAAGTTCTCATCTGAATTAATCAGAAAATCCGGCATGTCTTTACCCATAAGTTTCACCCATCTTACATCTTCATGGTTTCCACGATCCATAGGTTTTTCATATTCGTATTGATCATTTACACCTAATTCATAAAGACCTACATCNGCCCCACTCTTGCGATCNGAATAATTCTCTATCGGNCCACGACCGAAATATGTCATATGATCTAACTTCTTGTCAAGAAGCATACGTACACCGATATGCGCAAGATTTATTCTCAAGCCAATAAAGTCAACCTTATTATCAACCTTCACAGAACCGTCACCTTTNATTNTATAGGTAGAAGTATGATATGCACCAAATCCTTCTTTACCATCATACTTTACAGTTGAAGTTACTTTCACAGAGAATTTATCAACAGTTTCCACATTCAGATTAACCAAAGAACTTTTAAGGTTATTCACGCCAAATTTTTCCCAATCTCTGTTTGCCCACATATCATCATTACGGTGAGCTGCACGCCACAAGTGAAGTTTTGGTGAGCCATCAGAAGTTAAAAGATTTACTCCGTCTTTCATGAGCTGACTCATTAAACCTGTATTCTTATCAAAGGTCACGGCAAATCCTGTTCCTTCCACTTTAATAGATTGAGCATCCTTGCTCACTTTGACTGGAGAAGCTACTTTTGCATCTTCAACAGGAAGAGTACTTACTGGTAACTTAAATTGTTCAGAAGCAACTTCGAATCCTTTATCCGCCCATAATGTTTTATCTTTCTGAGTATAAGATATGCGCAAATAATATTCAGCTCCGGCTTTAGGATTTTCTATTTTATATGGAACAGAAATCCAACTTTCTCTGAAAGGCCAGATATGTGGTAATTTCAACGTGCCTTTATCAATTTCTTTTCCATTTTCAGTCAACGTCCATGAAGCATCAAAAGCATCCAATGACATAAACTGGAACTTGTTTCTAATTTTAATTGTACCCGATGAAGGTTCTACTAATTCTGTATCAATCCATTGATAAGCCTTCTTCATTTCAGGATAATGAGGCTTAATAGTTTTTCTATCCCATGCAACAACACCTTTATGGATAAAATAGTGATCGTTAGGGAATTCACCAAATCCGCCACCATATGCTAAGATTTGATGTTCCGGATTACGTTTGTTCCACAAAGCCTGATCCTGATATTCCCANATNGCTCCNCCTACAATCTCCGGATTATTGTCAAAAACCTTAGAATATTCTTCCAATGATCCCATTGAGTTAAACATAGCATGAGCAAATTCACAGATATAAAATGGTTTAGTCAGATCTTTACTTTGTGCAATTCTAGCAAACTCATCCGGAGTACCATACATCTTTCCATCAAAATCAGAAGGATTATTTTTACCAATACCGAAACGTTCGTAGTGTACAAAACGAGTAGGATCAATAGACTTTATCGTATTCATTGCTGATACGAAATTCGATCCAACGCGTCCGCATTCGTTTCCAAGAGACCAGATAATTACTGACGGGTGGTTTTTAAAGTTTTCCACATTGGCCACATTACGATCAATTATTGCAGCTTTCATACGAGGTTCTTCATCAAGCTTTCCATCGTAACCATGGCATTCAGCATTTGCTTCAGCCACCAACCAGATGCCCCATTCATCACACAACTCATACCAGCGAGGATCGTCTGAATAATGACAGGTACGCACGTGGTTACAGTTACCTTGCTTAATAACTTCCAGATCTCTGATCATTTGTTCTTCTGTTATTGCATGACCAACATCCGACCAATGTTCGTGACGATTTACACCTTTCAGCTTTATCGGAGTTCCATTTATCAGGAACTGACGTCCTCTAATCTCAATCTTGCGGAATCCGGTACGTGAAGATAATATTTCATTGGTTCCCTTACTGTCTTGCAAAGTAAGAACTGTTGTATAAAGTTTCGGAGTTTCGGCAGTCCATTTCTCTGGGTTATTAACCATGAACTTTAATGAAACAATAGTTTCCTGTCCCGGTTTCAAAGCCGGAATATTTGCTGTAGCAGCTATTCCCTCTACCGGTTCGTTACCATTATAAAGCGAAGCCTGCAACTTTTGTACCTGAGAAACCAGAGAACCATAGTTCTTTATTTTTGCTGAAACACTGACTGTGGAATTCTTATATTCTTTATCAAGATCAGTCTGAACAAAATAATCACGAATGTGAGTTTCTGGCGAACTCCAAAGAGTAACATTACGGAAGATACCGCTCAATCGCCACATGTCCTGATCTTCCAAATAGCTACCAGAACAATAACGGTAAACCTCAACAGCCACCATATTCTTACCCGGTTTCACATATTTAGTTAAATCAAACTCTGCAGCATTACGACTATTGGTACTGTAACCCACTTTCTGTCCGTTAACCCAGATAAAAAAGGCAGCATCAACACCATCAAAAGTAATAAAAATACGGCGACCATTCCAGTTGGCTGGTACATCAAAGTCGCGTCTGTAACTACCTACCGGATTGCGTTCTTCATAAGCAGTATAGTTTTTAGGTGGTTCGCTCATTACATGAGGGAAATCTATTTTAAAGGTATATCCCATGTTTCTGTAATAAGGAGTTCCGTATCCTAATACCTGCCAGTTTGAAGGTACAGGGATCTCTTTCCAGCCTGAAACATCATAATCTGTTTTATAGAAATCGACAGGACGCTGATTTGGCCACGCTACCCAGTTAAACTTCCACATTCCGTTCAGTACACGGCAATATGATGATTCATGTCTTTTTGCTTTGAGTGCCTCGTCAAGAGAAGCATAAGGCATCAAGGTTGCATGGGCCGGTTCTTTGTTTATTCCTAAACATTCCGGATTTTCAATTTCGGCCGGAAAATCTTTTCCAGCGACCAACTGAGTTACGTTCTGACCATTGACTGTTGATAACAGGCCAACAGCTCCGATAAAAAAGGACAGCAGTTTTGTTTTCATTATTATTAAATTTGTTAGTATATACAAAGTCCATACCCAATTGACAAAGTTCAGTCATTATTTAAAACGACCAGATTCATATAAAAAGAATGCGCAGTAAAACTATGCACTTTTTCCTAATCAGAGCTAGACAATAAGATCAATCTGGTATAAATAACGGTATTTTGATAAAAAACAATCAATCATACATATTGGGGGTCGAAATTAATAAATATATTGTAAATAATAAAAGCATCAAGACTTTTTAATCTCTTCAAATTTACACTTTCAGCAACAATTATCTGACACATCTCCCACCAAAACGAATAAAAAGCCTTATCAGAAAGAGTTTCAACTGGTGGCAGATGATTTTTTATCTGCTACCAGCCGGAATTATCTGCTACTAAAACTATCTTAAAGACTCTATTTATTGGCGGTAGATTTCAATTTATTACTGAATGGCTCCTATTTTATTGCTGAATGGTTTTTATTTATTGGCGAATAATGTGTATTTTTGCACGCATAACATTCCAAACATACACATTACATCATGCAAGAAAAGATTATCATTCTTGATTTCGGATCGCAGACCACTCAGCTTATTGGCCGCAGAGTACGTGAATTGGATACGTATTGCGAAATCCTGCCCTACAACAAATTCCCTAAAAACGATGAGTCGGTAAAGGGAGTTATTCTATCCGGAAGCCCTTTTTCAGTATATGATGAAGCGGCTTTTAAAACTGATCTAAGCGAGATTCGTGGAAAATATCCTATTCTGGGTATCTGCTATGGTGCGCAGTTTATAGCATACACTAATGGCGGGAAGGTTGAACCAGCTGCCACACGTGAATACGGACGTGCTAACCTTGGAACTTTTTGCAAAGACAACGTTTTGTTTAAAGGAGTAGAAAAGAATTCACAGGTATGGATGAGCCATGGCGATACTATCACTGCCATTCCTGATAATTTTAAAACTATCGCTTCTACAAATGAGGTTGCTATCGCAGCTTATCAGGTGGAAGGCGAACCAATATGGGGCGTACAGTTCCACCCTGAAGTATTCCATACAGTTGATGGTACACAGATTCTTCGCAACTTCGTTGTAGATGTTTGCGGATGCAAGCAAGACTGGAG
>JGI20225J20221_1002979_pt1 | contig 11241 bp, 13 predicted proteins | sample BioMet4_FD_20221 | JGI IMG/M metagenome (IMG submission 20221) | reverse complement strand
CTTTGCTGGAATCGATTCGAATATATCTCTGCCCCGCAAAAGAAGTCGGGTATTTCTCCGCTTTTGGAATAGAAAGAACAACAATCGGTTTCCCATTGACAGCAATACGCTCGAACTTGAAGTTAAGACTGGGATTCAAGTTCCTCGCTAAATAATTCTCAAGCGGTTCTTTCTTGTAGTCCACCTTCCAATCAAATTCTGTACCCACGAGTTCGCGACTCTTGTCTTGGACACCCCAAACAAAATAGCCGAAAGGCTGCCCTTTCATAGCCGCGCCATTACTCAAAGCCGAAATATATTCGCCCAATTGTTCGGGCTCGTACCAATTCTCTTTATATTCTACCCATTCAGCCTCAGAATTATCGCTAATCATCGTTTTAATAAAATCTATATCCATTGCCGATCCTTCCCGTGAAATCTTTATGTGATTAGTATAGCATAGCGGGGGGAATAAACGGGGGATTAAACGGGGGAATAAATAATTCTTAAAAATTAAGTTTTCAGAAGATTAGTAAAGAGGGGGAATATCGGGAATAATTCGCTTAATATTTGTGTAAGCAAGAACCTTCCCGACCGAAGTAATCTGCATAGAATGTGGAATTTGGTTCCACCATTTAGAAACGACCTGTATTGATGGATAATCTATAAACTTTTTTCTAATGCTACTATCGGATGTTGCCTGTAATTCGGGATTTTGAGTATACATATGGAAAATCTGATGCAGTGCTTCCTTTTGTTCTTTAGTTAAATCGACAGTTACCATCCAAGATTGAGCAAGAGTCAACTTGTCAATCTCGTTCTCTTCCGTAATTGACAATTTGTAATAGTTTGGGCCAAATTCAGTTGGCACAAGAATACTGGGAGGAAGAGCGTTGCGCTGAGCAGCCCCAGGGCTTTTACATAAATATCGCTATCTTTTTTAAAGCCGCAAGCAAACCTTTGCTTTAAAAAACCAAGGTAAATATCTTCTAATTTAGAAGCTGACATAACGTCTGAAATTCTAACGCAGCCAAGTACATCAAGTTGATCCATCCAATCTGTTCCAGTTGGCAAAAGACTATGCTGCATGATTTTGGAAAATAAGTCATCCATAACACCGAGCGCTTTTGAAACGTCGGAAGCTATCGGAGTGAACATAGAAACTGCAAAATACATTGAGAGTGATAGCAAAGAATCCGTATCAATTTCATTCACAATTTGTATAGCACGTTTGATACCAGTGCCTATTTTTTATCTTCGTGCTTTTGAATCTTGTGGGCAAGTAACTCTGACAGCAACTTGTATTCATCGACATTGTCAGTTTGCATTGCAGTTTTATTTGCCAATCCCAAAAGTATTTGAAATTCCGGGTCGGAAAAAGACGCCAAAGTATTCTCGATTTTCTCGATTCTAGGAATAAGAACCTTGCCAAACTCCTCAGTCCTTTTTGAAGCGGTTTCTCTTGCAACAGAGGTCAATTCTTGGGCTTTTTGAACAAAAAGTTCATTGACNATTTTTTCCGCTTCTTCCTTTGAAACCTCGCGTTGAATTGTGCAATTTATGGTTTGGGCTTGAACCAACTGGGAATTGTTCCCAGCTTCTTGTTTCATCTTATCGGTCATTGTGAATTTCCCCCACTTGGCTTAAGTTCGATCCATCTCCGCCCTTCTGTGATTGCTTAATATTCGTATTGTTAATTTGCTTTTGTTTAATTGAATAATATTGAAAATGATGGATCGTAATTTGGAGCGTAATTTCAGCCGGGACACCGGCGCCACCAATTGCAGCCAAAATTTCTAGGAAAACATCAACAATTTTGGAATAATCGCCTACGGCAAACAGAATTATTCCGCATAACAACGCGGAAATGGATAGAAAGAACAAAATCAAATTAAATATTTTCTTTTTCATAAAAAAGTTTCTTATTTATTACACTCCTTGCCCCTAATCTGAAAAAATAGATCAACGATCTTTTTTATGATAAAAAGGAATCAAATTTTCTTTTTTCGTTGATAGCGAAACCTTGACTCCAACACAATCTCCGATTAAATAGATAGAATTTGGATAGTTCGTTCCTGCCAAGTTGATTTTTTTCGCTCCATTAACTATTTCATTTGGTGTTGTTACTTTTGAATGTTTTTTATAATTGAAATTAATTAAGGCGTATCCGCCTTTATCGTCGTAGAGATAGACCGAGTTTATGAAGGCCCAGATCAAGGCTTTTCTGTCTTCTAGGCTCTCAATGTCGGCGGTTTGGAAGCGGAGCAAGGCATATTGGATCTGGTCTTTGCTCAGGGTCGGATTGTCGAGTTTTTCCTCCTCGAGTTCGTGGGACAGTTCCTTCTTCTTGGCCGCCAGTTCATCGTAGCGTTCCTTCAAGCCCTCGTAGGCCATTCCACCCTCGATGGCGTTGATGAGGTTCGACATCTTGCGGTCGAGGTCGGCAATCTTGCCTTCCAGCTCACCGAGCCTCGGGTTCTCCCCGAACTGGGCGGCATAGATGGTTTCCGTGAGCCTCGAGACCACCCCATCCTCATTGAGGAACTTCAAAGCCTCATTGACCACCAGCGTCTCGATGAACTCCTTGCTGACCGACTTCTTGTGACAGGAATGGTTCCTCTTCACGTTCCTGCACGTGTAGTAGCGATAGACCCTCCCGCTCCTCTTGTCGGTAGAATCGCCCGCCATATAAGCCCCACAATCGCCGCAATAGAGCTTGGTGGTGAGAATGTAGTCGTCCTGAGCCTTGAAGCGCGCCGAGGCCCTGGAATTGCGTTTCAGCTTAGCCTGGGCTTTCTCGAAAGTCTTCAAGTCGATAAGCGGAGGGACGCAACTCTTGTTCACGGTGCCCCCGCAACTGAACTCGCCGATGTATTTGCGGTTACGGAGCATCCAGCAGACGCTTCCGTGATGGAAAGGCTTGCCGTCCCTGCCCCGATAGCCCTTGGCGTTGAGGGTGCAAACCAAGGAGTTGATGGTACAGTTGGTGGTCGTGTAGAGATGATAGACGAGCTTCACGGCCTCGCTTTCCTTCTCCTCGACCACGAAACGCTGGTTCTCCGTCCGATAACCGTAGGCCGGCCTTCCGCCGTTCCACTTGCCCTCCAGCACGTTGTCCGTGTTGCCCCGCTTGATCTTCTGGGCGAGGTCGGCCGAATAGTATTCGTTGATGCCGTCGAGAACCGACTCCAAAAGGATGCCCTCGGGAGAGTCGGAGATGTTCTCGGTGGCCGATATGACCTTAATGTTCCTCTTTCCGAGAACGGCACGATAGCGGAGGGAATCGTACCGGCTTCTCGAAAAGCGGTCGAGCTTCCAGACCAAAACGACGTCGAAGCTCCTGCCCTCCGAATCGTTAATCATCTTTTGGAAATCGGGCCTCTCGTCCGTGCGGGCTGAAAATGCCCTGTCGATATACTCGTGGACGATTTCGATGCCCTTGGCGTCGGCGTAGGCATGGCACTCACGCAACTGGCCGTCTATCGACTCCTCACGCTGGTTGTCCGATGAATAGCGGGCATAAATGACGCCTCTCAAAGTCTCCGTTTTCTGGTCTTGCATATAAAAAGACCCTCCTTGTTTGTTTCGCGCTTGCAATTAGGGTCTTCCTATTATTTCCAGTCCACTGGCTGGCAACATTTTGTGAAAATCGCGATGAAGATCACAAAATGGAAAAACAACAAAGCAAATCAAATCATTCGGTCGTACATCCTGACTGGTACGAAATATAAGACTGGTATTTTTTGAGGAGTTCTTTCTTTGAGAATTCCTCCATCCATAACCAATCTGGATTCTTGCCATCAGAAGTCAGGGGAAGCATGATACTCTGCCTTCTCATACGAGGCTCGTTGAACTTATAACCATATGTATATTTCCCTTTTTGCTTAAGAATTACCGTCTTGATGAAAAGGAAAACATATTTATTGTCGTGACCACATTTTAGATGGAGGCGCTTAACGTCATCCGAAAAAATGCATTCATAGGGATGATAGAAAGCCTCACAAATTGAGCCATTGTAATTTAGTCCTAAGACGTTTTGGTCTAAGGATTCATTGGTATTATTAACAAAATTAGTTATGCCGTTGTTTGAATCTGATGCGCCGATAAAAGGTCGATCGCCACTAGCCATATCGGCAGTAGTCAGTCTAGTCCCTGGCTTAATATCAAAAATATCTTCCATCTTGAATTCGCCCCACTCTTTCTCCTCCATGGAAGGAATTGATGAATCTACACCCCTTAAATCATCAAGTGAACGGGTGACAAAGTCCAAATAGGATTTCTTTTTCTTTGCAATCAGGCCATCGACGTAATCATTTATTTGCTGGAAATCAGGAACACTCCCATCTGCGGAAGGCAAATAAAAGCGCTGATTAAGTAGCCTGGATTGTGTACACATATTTGCAAACGAAAATTTGCCATCCATTGATTTCGTAATCGATGCGCAAATATACCTAAGAACATCAGGAGAGAGAGCATCCTTTGGCTTCAGAATATTCACGTGCCCATGAGAAGCAGAGTAAAATTCGTGTGGCTGAAAATTGGCTTTGCCAAACATATCTACAGTAACAAGACCACCGGAAAAAAGTATTGAGTCTTCTCCCCCGTCGGCAACAAATTTAATGATCCCATTGTCACCAACTTGGGCCGTCACGAGCGGCTGTTCGCCGCTCGTTAGTAGCTTCGCTTGGCTGTCTCCCTTAACTTGCAAGATATCAAAGAAGTCGGAGATAGAAAAATAGTTAATCATTCCCCCCCCCGCGAATTTTTGCTTTGGAACAAATATTCTCGTCCGTCCATAACCATTTTAAATTCAAAAGTCAAATAATCGGAAACCGATTGTTCAACGTCTTTTTCTGTAGGGATTTCTTCATTAAAGTAATAAAACGAGTGAAGCCATTCATCTTCGGGTTTGACGGTCGATTTAACAGAAAATTTGGTTGGAGCATCTATTCTATCAAACCAAACATCGAGTAAATGTTGGCGCTTGTCCTTAGCGTCTGGCTTTTCAACTAAACCAACGTGTTGGGCGACATCAAAGCCATCATCTTTAAAATCAATAAATTTAGCCAAGTGCTTAGCAGGGTTGGGCTGGCCAGCGGTAAAAACAGCGATGCAAGTATTTGTTCCAACACCATAAAATGTGTTTGGATTCAATGTAATTACGCCTTCGAGGGTATGCTTTTTTAGTATTCTTTCTTTCGCCCTCTGCTCAATATTTGTTTTCCCAGTCATTGTCGAAAGAGGAACAATTACCGCAGCTTTACCTCCAGGAACAAGACTGTCCAAAAGATGTTCTACAAAAAGAATCTCGTAAAGCGATGAATCCTTTTTCCCTTGCGAGTAAGGCGGATTCATCATGCCAACATTGCATCCTTTTAATTGAAGTTCGTTAGGGTTCTTTTTCAAGAAATCGTCGTTTACTATGTTGGATTTTCCATCCCCTCTTAAAATCATGTTTGTGGTAGCGATGGTGAACATATATTCCTGAATTTCGATTCCGTGGAGTTGCTCTTTCCGAATATGATTTTGTTTTTCTGGATCGCTTGTGGCCCCAAGCATCTTGTGCATTGCGGCTACAAGAAAGCCGCCCGTTCCGCAAGTTGGATCAAGAACCTTATCTGAAGGTTTTAGATCAAGGAGATCACAAAATAACGATGTAATGTGAGATGGGGTAAGAATAATTCCCAATGTTTGCCCATCTCCTCCTGAATAGCTCATGAATTCTCCGTAAAACCGGCCAATGTAATCTTCGGCAGATGAACTATTTTTTACGGTTTCGAAAATATGATCATAAATGAACTTTGCGTAATACTTGTTTGGGGTCATTCCAAGTTTTGGATTTACCTCATTGAGCATTTTGGAGTCTTTAATAAAGGCAAAACGATTCAATACCTTTTCTTTCTTTACGTCGGGTGAAACATTGGACCTTTTTAAATTATCATTTATTGCATCAAAAATAATGGACCCATCCGTTTTAATATCGTCGCCCTTCAGATTGTCGATGGAAAAGGAACCTTTTCCTATCTCTCGGAGAGCAAGCAAGATGCCTGAAACAATTAGTGGCTTTTCCTTTGTCTCAAGGTTTGAATAGTCACGTAAATATTCATGAAGTTCTTTTGTCGCCTTCATGATTGTTTCTAAATCAGCGTCTTTTTTATCAATTTTGAGTACGTTACGTTCGTAATAATCTTGTATGTTCTTGGGCGAGAATTGAGCAAACGATTCTACATCGTCCAAAACTTGACAATATTCTCTTTCATTAATAAACAATGGAGTAATCTTATAATCTTTATCTGAACCAGAAACGCCAAAGGCAAAAATCTTTTTATAGGAAGTATTTTCTAGCAGCACACGAAAGTGTTGCGAGAAAGTCACCATGAACGCTTGCAATTTTCGGTGCTGAGGAGCAAATGCCTGAGCAATCTCTCCGTTTTCGGCCATTTTTCGTCCTGCTCCTTCACCCTGAAGACGTAGGCGAACCAATTGAGGTAATCCTGGAGGTATTTCGTCCTCATCCCGGTGAACCTGTCGAGNTAACGCTTCGCCCAGGACGAGAAGCTGTTGATCATGAGCATCGCCTTCAGGGACGCCTCGTCCTTGACCGTTGATTTGTAGACCTCGTCCGCCGATCCGAGGGCCTCGATGAGCCTTCTGTGGGCCATGAGGCCGTCGTGGACGATGGTCGATCCGGGCTCGATGTGGCCCTTCAGGGCCCTCAGCAACTCCGCCGAGGTCGGGCATCCGTGGCCGGTTTCGAATATCACCAGGCTCTCGCGGCAGTCGATGGCGATGCAGACGCATACCTTCCTTTTGGAGAGGCCTCTCCTCATCTTCCGGAAATGATCGCCGGGGTCGCCGTAGTCGAACGTGTAGATCTCGTCGATCCAAACCCGGCCCGAAAGCCTCGTTTTCCTCTGCCATTCGGCGACCGTCGCGAAGGCCTTCCTCCGCCAGAGAAGGGCCGTGTTGTGGTGCACTCCGACGACGGAGGCGACCACGTCCAGCGGGACGTTGAACGACATCATCTCAAGCGCTTTGGCGTAATCCATCAGATGCCTCTTCGACCAGGCCAAAGCCGATTGGCTCAGCAGCTGGAACGTCCGTCCGCAATCGGAGCAGACGTACCTCCGCTCGCCCGATTTCGACCTCCCCCAAGGCCGGCAGGAAAGCGATCCGCATTCCGGGCAGGCGGGCTTTCGGCCGAGGGATTCCGCCATCTCCGACAAATCGGCCTCGCCCAGCCATTCGCGGCATTCGCGGGCCCGGACCTCGCCGCGGAGATCGTCGAATGACCCTCCGTCCATCCCGGACACCAGATCGTGGAACCGCGTCTTTTTCTCCCTGGACATGAAAAATCCTTCCGAGGCTCTGGGAGGCGTCCAGCGGAAGGAGTTTATCGCCAAACAAACCGATCCTGGCCGCCTCCCAGATCCTTCGATTTGTTTGGCGAGACCATTATACGGCGGGGCGGCTCATCAATAAACGTCAGCAACACTTTCGTGTGCTGCTAGAAAGTATTTTCAATTAAGTGCTTCCCATAAAAATAGGCACCATTTTCAGCGTATTCAACAACGTCTTTCGTCATGGTGGAAATCAACCCCTTATCATCAATTTTCACATGGTGGGTTACATCAGCCTTGTCCTCTATAACAAGCAAATAATCTCCAACAACAGCGACAAATTCCGGAAAGCCGACCTTTCCAGTTCCCTTTTTTGACGAACTTTTCAGTGCATCGTTGATTTCCTTAATGTCGCTGCCTTGTTCACTGAAAGGGATATTAACGTCCTGAAGCATCTTTCGAACCATCCCGTCAGTTTTGATTTCTTGCTTTGCCATTGTTATTCCTCGATTCCATGTTTCTTACAAAAAGCATTTATCTCTCGTCTTAATTTAATGGTCGGCTGATGGTGTCCTTTTTCCCACCTGTTAATAGTGGCAAACGAGACGCCTAATTTCTCAGCCAATTCGTTTTGAGATAGCATTAATGTATCCCGAATTTTCTTTATTAATATCCCATAGTCCATATAACAATTATATAACAGTTAATTATTTGTTGGGCAAATTTCGTGTTTTCTTGCCTATATATAAGTGAGAGGTATATTCCATGGGAACAAGAGCTTATATTTGTAAAACTATCGATGATGTGAATTGTGTCGGTATCTATTGCCAATTGGATGGAGGGCTGAATCATACTGGTCGTTTGCTAGTTGCCGATTATCAAAAGGGGCGAAAAGTTAACGAGTTATTGGCAAAAGGTGATTTGCTATGGCTTGGCAAATTTCTTTCACCAAGCAAAAACAAAAGTCATAGTTTTAACACTCCGCAGCGAAACGTTTCTCTTTTCTTTTGCAGAGACGGCAATAAAGTTAAAAAAGACTTGGTAGCATTTAATTTAAGTGAACTTGACGATGAAACAAACATGCTGAATTTTGTTTACGTTTTCCGACCAGGATTAGGATGGTTTTATTTCCGACCCGGAAAGTTGTCTGAGGGTCTAATTCATTTGGCGTAATCGCCATGCGGGTTTCCCGCTGCCGGGCCTGTCCCGGAGATGGGCGGTGACGCAGATTGCGCCACCCCCTTATCCTGTTTCAGCTAGAAGGGTGGTTTTGCCCCTTTTCCGAGGCTTGACCACGCTTGGTCTTTGGCCTCTTCCGCTGCCGTTAAGCGTTTCCTTGGGTTCCCTTGGCTCTGCTCTTCTCGTACCGAGCCACGAACTTGGGGTCGGCGAACTTCTTCCGTACCGCCCCTAGGAGCGCTCGAGCGAGGACATCCACCTCGGCATCGCTCAGCTCGGCCACAGGCTTGCCGCTTCCCTGAGCCGGATCCGGTGACGGATTGACCACGCTTGAAGGCGGTAGGCCAACGACAGGTAATGGATTGTTATCTCGTCTATTCTCGTTTGTGCTGATTACTTCAACCACGTGTTTAACTCCTTTGTTTAATGTTCCCTCTCGTCCCATTCCGCCGTCCCGTCCGCTCCCAGCCCTCACCCATAAGGTTTGGATTGAGCGCTTTTGCAACCAAAAGCCGTCGTTCTTCATCAGAATCTCCTTTCACTTAATAGGCTTCGAGAAGGCCGGAACTTGTTAGCGAGTTGCCAAAGACTCCTCACTTAGACGCTCCGGGATTGGCAAAAATTAACCCCTCAGTTTTGAGATGTCCCTCCACTTAGACGCCTCGGGAACGCCAAAACTTGGTAGTGAGTTTTCACGCCCCTCACTTAAAACCTGCCGAAAATGTCAAAACTTGGTAGTCGGCCTATCACCTCCTCGCAAAAAAACGGTTGCGAATTGAGAGGGCTAGAAGCTCTAAAAAGCGAACAGTCCCCTCACTTAGACGCTGCGAAAACGGCAAAATACCACTTTTTCTTTTCGGGAAACAGGTAAAAATGCCTTTCACCATCGAGTGTTTTGGCAAAATAAAAAATGTTTTATAAATCCGACAGGGCAAACGAAAAGGGCGGCCCTTTCGGACCGCCCTCTATCGTCAAGTCAGGTGATTACGTCTTCGGTATTCATCAAACATGACTTTAATCCCAACGCAATCCCCTACGAGGTAGATTGAGTTCGGATATAGACCGTTTGGTGGAGCCAACGGGGATCGGACCCGCGACCTCCTCGTTGCGAACGAGGCGCTCTCCCAGCTGAGCTATGGCCCCAAAACGCTTTGCTATTATAGTCAATCCGCGTAGTACTTACAACGAACATTACTACTTAGCAAAGACTTGTTTGGCCACTAAAGGCAAATCGGCAATCGTTCTTAGATAATGCCTAGCGTTCACTCGGACGCCAAAGCCATAGGCCGCCCAGATAAAGGAAATGCCGGCCGCTTTGGTTTCGAGCATATCTTTTTCCGTATCGCCAATGTAAGCCGCTTCTTTGATGCCGTACTGTTCCATGATGTAGCGGATGTTCTTCCATTTCGGGGCGCCCGTATCCCCCGCGCAGACGTGTCCTTTGAAGTATTTGCCCATCGAGCAGGCGTTGAGATAATTCTCCACATAGCCTTTATCAGAATTGCTCACTAGATAGAGATCGTATTTCTTGGATAGCTCCTGCAAGACCTCTTCTTCGTGCGGATAGATTTGGCCCGGATGAACTCCAAGATATTTGATCTCCGAAACAAAACAGGCGTGGAAAAGACGCATCTGCTCCGCCCGCGTCCTATTGGGGAAGGCAAGAGGGCAAGTCTCTTCAGGCGTTAAACCCATATAGCCTTTCACGATTTGTTCCGTGAAAAAGATGTCCTGACCTTCCTTGGCCATTGCCGCGTTCCAAGCGATGGTGATGCCTTTGATCGCGTCCCAAAGGGTGCCATCAAGATCAAAAATTAAACTTTGTTTTGCAGTGTTTTTCATAATTCATCCTTAATTTGCATTATTTCTCATCCGGATCAAAAGGCGCTTCGATGGCTTTCTCGTCTTCATCGTCCGCCACAACCTCGCCGCCTTGAGCGGTGGAGATGGACTCGAACTTATGATCCATGCGCTTAATAGTTTTATCAACATCCGAGGCGCTTGTCTGCAGGCGGTCCACGCCTTCATGGAGTTTCCGCCACTTCTCGTCAAAGATCGCAAAGTCTTTTCCTAGCGAGGCTAGCTCTTGTTTCATCTCGTCAAGATTCTCAGCCCTTTCGGCATCGATCTGGGCGGCATGGAAGGTGACGAGAATTGGCTGGAGGATCGAAGGCGAAGCCATAACGACATTCTTCCGCAAACCATCTTCGACCACGTCTTTCATCTCGCTATGGATATAAGCGAAAATTCCATCATTAGGAATAAAGATAATAGCTTGGTTGGTCGTTATGCCAGGAATGATGTATTTGGTGGCCACTTCATTGAATTTATCCTTAACGTCTTTCTTGAAAAGGGCCTCTTCGGTTTTCTTTTCCTCGTCGCTCAATTGCTCGCCGCCAAAAAGACGGGCGTAGTGGGTGAGTGGGAATTTGCTATCAATGCATAGCAAGGCGTGCTGGCGGGGGAAGAAAACAACTGCGTCGGGCCTAATATCGGATCCATCTTTCGCATGGGCGATGAAGTGCTGTTCATCATAGAACGTGCCTTTGCCATTAGGCCAAGTGGCTTCGAGAATCATCGAAAGCTGCATCTCGCCATATTGGCCGCGGGACTGATTGCTGGTTAAGACATTATTGAGCGAAACAACATCGGCTTGAAGCTTTTGCAAATTGGCTTGGGCCTCCGTCATCTTGCCCAACGTTTCTTGGAGATTGCCCATGGTTTCGGAAGTGGACTTAAAGCC
>JGI20225J20221_1002975_pt1 | contig 11249 bp, 15 predicted proteins | sample BioMet4_FD_20221 | JGI IMG/M metagenome (IMG submission 20221) | reverse complement strand
GCAGCGGGCGGCGGATTGATCTCGGCCAAGATACAGGTCTTAGAGGGCCGGAGTTGAAGATTTCCACGTCTGGCCGGAGGGGAGAGATTCCGCCGAGAAACCCTTGTCCTTCGGTCCCGGGGCAAGGCCGTGGAAACCGATGTTCCAACAAGCGGCAGACAAAAGGGTGTTCGAAGGTCGTTCACGCTCCGGGGCGAACGGAGCTGGGCATTTCGGCAGCAAATCGGTCCGGGAAGGGCATCATGCAACACGCTTCCTGGCTTGAGTTTCCACCAGTCTAAGCCCCAATTGGCTCCGAGCGGCAAGGCGCGGCTTTCCGTGATTTGCGCCCCCCGGCTCGGAGCGCCCGATCGGTCTTCGGGCTTGAACAGGGGCTTTCGCGCTACGCGCCGTAAGCCCTTTGCATCAGCCCATGAACCCCTCCATGTCCCGTGGCGTGCCTTTCGCACGGAGTCCTCCGTGACCCGATGCTTGCCGTGATTCGTCCGTCGGGGGCTTTGTCTTTCTTGCCTGGAGGACCGGCTGTCGGCCCTTGCGGGGCACGGACGGGACAACCCAGGCCCCCCGGCCATCCTGCTTTGACCCTCCTACCACCAGGGCGATCCTGGAACGCATCAACTCCGTACGGGGCTTTCCTCTCGGCCATTCCCCCTGATAAGGTCCCGGGTCTCTATCGAATCCTCCGGACAAGTCGCGGCTTGCCCGGCCGAAGAACTTCTGCCGCAATTTTTTGGCCCTGCTTGCCCGTAAATACGCGGGTCCCATTCGGGCTACTGGTCGCGCCGGACCGCGACGCGGCCTGGGACCTTCTGGCTGTCCAGGCACCCGCCCTGTTTCCGGATCGGGGCCGGTCGTTCTTTTGCGGGATCAAGCATTTCACGCCCTCGCGCCTCCGGCGGCCGCACCGAGTCACCGTCGTGTGGCGAGCGCCCGATTGTGTTTCGGCCCGCTGGAAATGTGCCCTGGCCTTGCTTGCCCGGGTCGGACCATCCCTTTGGCCCTGGGCACGGATACCGATGGCCGCCGGCCGGGGGCAATCTGGTGTGTCGGGGCCGCTGGCCCTGGGGGCCGGCGAGCCGGAGCCGTGGGAGCGCTCAATGCCACCCCCAACCAGGCCAAAGCAGGGCCCTGGCCGCCCTGGCCGGGACGCCATATGTGCGCCTGCGGGGGGCTCGGTCGGAAACCGGTTGAAATCCCTGCCCCCGTGGAAGACCATGCCGCTCTGGGCCGCCGGGCTCGCCGGTTGCGATCTTCGTGCTGTGGGATTTCGATCTCCACGGCGGGCGCCCTGGGCGGCCGGGTGGTTAGCGCGCCACAAGGCATCTGCCCGCCCGCCGGCCCTGGGCCATTGCGGGTGTTGGCGCCAGGGACCAGCCTCCATTCCCCCGTTTTGGACCGGACGGGCCCGCAACAGGACCATCGTGCTACGGGTCCTGCGGCCGGTTCGGGTCTTTCCGTCACCGTGGCTGCCGCCCGGCACACCAATCCTCACGACCGGCCTCGGGCCTTACGAGCGAACAAACCCCTGATCTGGAGATCGGGCGTGGCCTTTACCGGTGCTAGTGGTTCCGACAACGCTCCCTTTTGCTTGCTCACCTGGCCGGGGGCCGAAGCGCCGAAAAACGGGCTGCCGGGAAAGCGAAGCGGTACCGGGAACTGGTGGAGAGCGCCATTACGTTGATTTTACGGTTCGGGACCCGAAGGGGAAGCGCTCATTTTTCGTCAACGGAATATTCCGACCGTTGCTGCTGCTACTCGAGGAGGGAACTGGCCGGGTGCTTGCGACCCTCCCGCGTCCGGTCCGGCCGATCTGGCCGGGGACTGCTGGGCCCGGTCATGACTGGGCCGCCAGAGTCTGGGAGGAGCAAGGTGCGAACGCGAAGATTCAGCCAAAGGGGACGGCCCCGCCGGTGATCGTGGCGCTGGACAAGCGGATGTGCTGGCCGCGATGCCGCGGCCACTGCGCCACGGGCTGGCGCTGGCCGTGGGTAGAACGCGCACTTAGTTTTGAGAATTTGTGTAACGTTAGTTTGAGAATCCCCCGCACCCCGTGCGGGGGATTTCTTGGATGAACCTCAGCTCGGCGTTGCCAACCTGCTTCGGCGCACTTGAATCCTCTCTCTCGGCCAGGTTCCGAAATAGGCCCCCGGATAGCTCCCCCGGACAAATCGCCGTCCGGGTTCTGTATGCAGGCCAGGGCCGTAGTACCGCCTCCCAGGAACGGGTCCAAACCGTGGCCCGCCTCCGGGGTAACGCGAGCAGATCCCACGAGCAAGTAGGGCAACGGTTTCGGGCCGGTCAATGCAACCTTATCGGGCCGCCACAACCTCGATGGGTTAAACAATACCAGGGGAAGCAATCGTCGGGTGGAAGAAGTCGGGCCGGGCGCCTTGATGGCTTGGAACCACGAACTCCGTATTCACGTCGAAACTCCCAACATCGGGCCGCCGGGCGGTTGGCTTGTGCCAGACCACAATCCCCCTCACTCCCAGCCGTCCAGCCTGGACGGCATCCGTCATGCCGGAGTTGGGCCGCCATCGCTAAACCCCAGACAGGGGAGAACCAGGCTTGCGCAATGCGCCAGGCACTTCGGAACCACAGCGTGGCCCACATGGCCGTTGAACCGGATCGCTGGTCCTGAGGTCTTCCCGAGGCCATGGGCCGGGTACGTTCTTTTTTGGTCCCGGTTCGACTTGGTACTTTTTGGAGGGCTCGGACCCGGCAGCGCCAGCAATGTACTCCGCTCGATACGGCGGGTTCGCGGTGACCACTGCCATCCACCGAGGCCGTCCGGGCAATTCGCGTAGAACGGCCAGGGGCATTCCCTGTTGTAAATTATTCCGTTTCAAAGATTCGTGTTGCGGCATGTGAGGTCCCGCATCGGGGCTCCGTCGCCTCCCTCGGTCGGGGTCGTGGCCCTCACATGAATAACAACCCGCATCGCGGGAATTTTATGGGGGGTTCTTGGGCACTCACCCTTCGCACACAACTTATTGCACGATCCGCAAGTATCTCCTCGAAATTTGTCCTTACTTCTTCAGGTTGCGCCTCCCGGCCTCCTGCTACCTCTCCTGCCACCTCGTCCGGTTGGGCAGGGGGCAGCTGGGCCGCAATTCCGGGTGGACCGGTGTTACCCCACCCGGGCCAGTGGGGGCGGCTCAATCGCCCCGCCTTGCTCCGCTTATGTCCTAGTTGGACCGGGTTGTTGTACTCGACAATAAAACCGCCGCCAGCGCCGCGTTGCGCCATATCCTCCGGGATATTTGGGCTGGAACGTGGGGCCGCCAGGAGAGACCCATTTTCGCCGGCCAGGAGGCGCCACCGTTGCCGTACGCGGGTGGGTGCGGGATGTGGCAGTAGAGGCGCCAACCAGGCCCACCGGCACAGTTCCTAGGCGTTGGCCGTTGCACCGCCCTTGCCGCAACACCAGGATAGGAGCAACTACCGCGGGGACATGCGTGCTGCCGTCCGGGACCGCACCCCTTGGCCGCTCGCAGATCAGGGCCCGCCGCTCCGCCCGAGGTGCCAGACCGGCCGCCGCCATCGGTTGGTTGCGGTCGCGGTCCGTGGGCCGCCCCCGTTGGCCCACTGCACCAATCTGCACCCGCGACAGGACGGGGACGGCTCCCGGCGGTCCAGCGACCACATAGGCCGTCCGCACCAGGCCGCTGCCGCCGCCACCGCCGGCCCCGCCGATGGTCCCATTGCCCCCCCTTCCGAGCCGCACACCCCCCGCCCCCCGTGGCCACCTCCTGGGCCACTTGATCGTGCCGGAAGAGTTCGTTGGTCCCACCGGCGGCACCTCCGGCACCCACCGATCTGGTCCGACGGTCTCGGAGCCGCATCCGCAACGACCGGCCCCGCCACCGCCCCACACCGGCCACTGCACGTGACCCGGTAGGACTCCCGTGGACCGGCTCCGACCAGGTGCCCGAGGCGCGTGGTGATCACTTGCGGGGTATTGCTCGGCATCACGTCGAGGCCAGGGCCTCGATGGCGGCCTTGCACGCGCGTCGGATTCGCCGGGAGGGTTGGGCCGTGGTATTGTCGAAGGATATATGTGGGGACCGCGGTGGGCCGGGGTCGGCGGGGGCCTCCGTGCTGACTGGCGACGACTGGGTATGCTCTCTGAATCAGGGCCTCGATGGGCGGGTTTGCACGCGCGTCGTTATTGCCCGGGAAGCGGGCCGGCCGTGCGTATTGTCAAACGACGCATGTTCGACCGGCGGGGTGGGAAGCCGGATTGGTAGGGCTCGTGGTCGGGGCAATTGCTGGTCTCGTTGGGGTTGTGGCCGTCGTTGGCCGGATAGAGGGTCACCGTCGTGCGTGGTCCCGGCTGCGCCTTTGACCGGCCTTTTGAGGATGCGCAGGGGCTGGTTTCCCCGGGCTGGGACTGGCCGCCACCCGTGCCCCTCGGTATCGGTCTCGGCCCCCTCGGGGGCCAGGGGACAAGGCCGGCCCACGAGGCTTTCGAGTGAGCGGATCGATTGATGTTGGCCGTTGGACGGGGTCGCCCGGTAATACCACCACCAGGGCCCGCAGGTGTCGTCCGGATTTCGGGCTCGCAGGGAACCGGGTGGCGTTGTTCCGGGATGGTGCATGGCCCCGGGTGTCCAGGTTATGCGGTGTCGAAACCACCAATGCCGACCGACGGCGAATTGGGCAGGTTGTCGGCCAGGGCGGTGCGTATCGGCCGGAGGCGACCACCGACATGGTATGGGCCGCCGTGGCCAGATGATAGGGGGATAATGGTAGATCTGGTTGCAGCTCCAGGATGGCCGGGGGACAGGCAGGGTTACTGTCCTCCTGCACACCGATCTCTACGTGCAGTGGCTGGCAGGATATCATCCGTGGCGAAAGTCGTTGAACTTAGGTTTTGAACCAACCACGGGGCATCGCAGTGGTCTCGCTGACGCTTTCCAATGATCCTCCCCCTTATTCTGTGACGCTTTATGGTGCCACAGGGGAGATCCAGGAGCCCCCAGGGGAGCTATGGATGTTCCCACACGAAGAACCCCGGATCGGACCGTGGCCCGCGGCAACGGGCCGGCTTCCATGGCCGCAACCCATGGCAGGCCAGGGCCCTCGCGGTCACGGGGGCACGCAGCCGATTGCGGGGGGGTCGGTCATGTTTGGGACGGGGACCACGTCGAAGTCGGAAAATGGAAGGGTCTGGGGCAGGTGCCAGCCGGACTGCCAGCCGCGGACACGCCGAGGGCTGAAAACCGGGCGGTCTTGCGGTGGGCTGCTGCCATCCCGTTCTGGTCCAGCCGGGAGGCTGCCCCAAAAAAAAATAGCACGCCGGCTTCGCGGATCGTCGAGGGCGTGATGCCGTACCAGTACTCGGACCAGGCTGCCCGGGCCAGGGCCCAGTGTGCCTTGGTCCGGTGCAGGGCACTTTGAGCGTTTGATTGGAGCTGGCGCGCTGGGTCTCGGTCGCGGTCCGGGACGGCAAGAAATCGGCCGTGGAAACTGCTCCAACAGAACGGGAATCGCCTTGGGCGGTCACCCGGTCGATCAGCAACGGGATGACGGGCCCGAGCGGTCCATGGCGTCGTAACCGGCCCGAGCAGGTCGCATAGGCACGGCCCACGGATCACGGGTGCCTGGCGAGATGATGCGGCGTTCAAGGGCCATCACCACCCCCGGATCAGGCTACGTTTGTGCCGTGCAGCCGCGAACTCGTGGCGGCAGGGTGCGCGCAGCCGGCCGCCGTGAGATTGACGCTTTGCCCCGGTGATGTTTTGAGGGAGCAGACCGAACAAATTTTTGACGGGCCAATGGCCGCTCCCAGCGGAGGCTTGCAGGGTGGCGGCTTGGCCTGGCCAGGCCGTTGGCGGCCGAGCCCGCACCGTGCGGCATCGGCCCAGGCGTTACAGGACCAGGGCTGGCCGTGGGACGGTTAATCCACCGGCGATGGGCGCCGCAACCGATGAACCTGGTCAGGTGATGGGCCGGCGTTTGTCGGCCCGGAAGCGCCATCCAGTACGCGCGGGCCGCTCATCGGAGAGCGTGCCCGACTCGGTGAGCGGATAAAACCCGCACAGGCCCGGGATACGGCGTCAAGCCACGGCGGCATCGAACCAATGGATTTGAGTGGTGGCCCATGGGCCCAGTAGCGGTAGGCGCCGGACGGCCGCGCGGCCCGGCACATCCTTCGGGGGCTGGGACGATGCGGCTGGGCGCAGGCCTTCGTCAGGTCCTCGGGCCGCCTGTCCGCCATTAAGACGTGGTCGTGTTGGCGGCCGTGGCACCATAATCCAGGTTGGGGTACAGCGTAGCACCGCGGGGCAGCAGGCCCGTTGCCCCGGGACGTACGGCCGTCTCGGCCGTGGCCGGTCGCATCAACATATTAAAGGAGGCGGCCGGGATGGTGGCCCGCCGCATCGGTGGCGAACACGATCTTGGCCGTCGGCTGGGACTGCCACCCGGGTGCGGCCTGCACCACCCACGCCCACGGATTGAACTTGCGGATAACCGTGAACCGGATGGTGGTCTGAGCGGGCCCGGAGGCTCCCAGGGGCGGGACACCCCGAGCAGCTCGCCGAGATAAGTCAGGATGGCGCCCGCGCGAAATAGGCGCCCAGGTTGGAGCTTGGGCCCGGCCTCCCTGGAGAGCGATGCGCAACGCCCGTCTCGGCGGTAGCGGACCATATCCACGACCAGCCGTTCGGGTGGGGGACCGGGTACAGGGTCTTGCCGGCATGGCCTCGACACTGGCTGGAACATCTCCGAGGTGATGGTGGCGTGGGATTCGCGGTGCCGATGAAGCTTGATCGTCCAGGGTTTCCAGTCCATGGAGCCTCCTATTGCACGGGCGGTGACGCGCATAGGCACCTGGGTTGCGATTGGGCCGGCACGAACCCTTCACGTTCCGCAACGGTCCCAAATGGACGGGAACCAGGGTTGACCTGAAGCAGGCACATACTTGGCCGTGATCTTGCGTGACCGTGGCGCGCGGCTCCCAGTGGACACGGCATCGTGCACTCCGCGGGATGACAATGCGGCAGGAACTCGGTTTTCGGAGTGGTCGAGGTAGCGCAGGCGTCACAGCCGGAATTGCGGCCGATTGCGAGGACCGAGCCCTTGGCGTGGTTCAGGATGATCCGATGCACTGGGCGATATTCTTCTAGCCCCTGGCACGATCTCCGGCATAGGTGGCCACCTTGGTGACAAAATCCGGCCGCCGTCGAATAGGTGGGTGGAACGGTCGGGAACCCGGAGGATTTGCTGCCTCTGGCCGCCGGGCCGGGACCTTGGTGACGACCTGGACGAGGTTGGCCTGCGCGGTGGCGATCGCCACTGGCGCAAAGGCCAGAGTGGTGGGCACCACGCCGAACACATCATCCAGGACAACGGGGATCTCTGGTGCGGCGGTCTGACACCCAACCGTACTGGGCAGAGAGACATAAAACAGTTCCCCCAGTTCAAACGGCAAATCCGGTAATGCGATCGAGTACGCCATTACCAGGACTCTCTCATGGCGACAATGGATGACCCAAAAAGGACATAGCGGTAGATGACGTCAGCAATGACATAGGTCGACGACGCGGTTAGCGCTGCTGGGAATGGCGTATCAACAGTGATTGTTGTCTCTGTATTGGAAACAATCTTGCGGCAATTCCCCGCATCCGTCCCACCAGTAATACCCAAAAACTTGCCAACCAGCCCAGAAGGCGTCCAGGATTGAGCGGTGTCCAGCAGATCAACCGTATTGCCATCTTTTGCAGTCCCCGACAGAGGGATGGTCCCATCGGTATTTTTGACCACGAAATCATCTGCTGTCCCGGACTGCCCAGAGCAAAACGCGGCATCTATGTCATTATAAGCCGATCCAAAACTTGAATACCAAGACATCGGGCTGAGAAACACATCCCCTTGAATTGTATCTTTTGTAAATACGCTTTCATTGAGAAGAGGATGTATTGTTGTAGACAATAAGTCCGTCGCGTCGGCTGCTATCAATGTCCGCTCGTCTATTGCCCGCAAAATACTTCCTGATACGATAAACAAAACGCTTGGCGGTACACAAACGGAACTGCCCGCAGCTAAATCAATAGGCAATACAGATAGAGTCAGACTATTTGATCCAATGGCAGTAATGGTGCGATAGCCCCAGCCATTTCCGCTGCTGTCGGCCACGGCGACCTTCATGCCAATCTTGAAGTTGACAATGTTATCGACAGGAATTTCAGCCGTATACCCATTTGACACTGCCGCCGTGGTCAAGGCAGCAACATCCGGGTAATGCGCCGGCATGGACAACATGATCCCAGCACAGGTGGTTCCTGTTGTTTGGTAGGTCCCACCGATGCTCCTCATGAAGAAAATATTTTTTGACACAAAGACATAAATTTTTGAGTAGTTCAATTGCACGCCTTGTGTGTATGATATATTGCCACTGCCTGCGTGCGTTGTTGCATTCCAATATCTACATATAGATGATACATAAACGTATCCAGACGCTACGGATATAGCAAAATAAAATGGGATGCTTCGTGATGAGACTTGACACTTGAAAACAGTTTTGTCCGATGACGCTTGGTCATAAACGGAAATGTTGTCTCCAAAATACGTCAAAATATAATTGCGCAGCAAATCCATTATTTGAGTGGTTGTCATGCCACTTAAACTCACAATACCGCCAATATTATTGACTGCTGTGGACATGTTGCACCTTGCCTTGCGTTAGAGATCAATCCGACGGGAGGCTTGCCGGGGCATACGGGTACGACCGCGAGTCCGGCGTATAGGTTTCGATGCGCGTCTGGGCCCGCAGGCGCAGCACCGACCGGGAGTCGATGTCGCAGTCGCCGTGCACCACGATGACGGCCGCGCCGCCGATCTCGACCGCGCCGTCCGCGCCAACGGTGAGGCGGACCTGGCCGCCCGGCAGGGACACCGTGGCGCGGTGGCTGGCCGCGTCGTATTCAAATTGCGCCCCGTCTTTGAACGCCACGTGCCGCTTGTCCTGGCTGTCCACCGGGGTGGGATCGGCGGCCGAATAGATGCCGCCCAGCACCACGCCCTCCTCGTTGTGCTCGTCGATCAGGCAGGCCACCTGCTCGCCGACCTCGGGCATGTGGTAGTCGCGGGTGCCGTAGGCCTGCCGCTGGGTTACGGCCAGCCAGTAGGATTCGATACCCTCATTATCCTGGTATTGGACGCGCACCCGGCAGGTGGCCGGATCGGTGGCGGACACGACGCCGAATTTAAGCATCGCTGTCCTCCTCGGCTTCGTAGCCGCGTTTGACATCAATTTCGGTATGATAGCCCGACGTCTTATCCATGCTGTGGCGGGAGGTGTCGATCAGGTAGGTGCCGTCCATATGCCCGAACCCGGCCAGGGCCACGGTATTGCCGGCCACCAACCTGGTGTTGCCCTCCATGGTGAGCGTGCCCTCGAACTTGCCGTCGTTGGCCTGTTCCAGTGCAGCCTTGGACTGCAACTTGGCCTGCTCGGCGTTTTCGCAACGCTGCACCACCTTGCAGGTGTCGCCGGACTCCACGTCCTTGGCCTTGGCCGTGTGGGTCAGGCACCGCTTGGATTTGGGGTCGTCGTAGGCGCAGGTCGCGTTCTTGTAGACCTTGAGCGTCTTGTCCCGCAGGGTGTAGGTGCTCACGTCGCCCACGCGATTGAGCGTCAACACCGGATCGGCCGTGCGCAACGCCGAATACTTTGAAAAAACCAGCTGATCGCCCTTGACCGAGAACACATAGCCGTAGTTGCCGGCGATGCGTTTGAGAAAGGCCAGGTCGCCCTCCTGGTGCTGGGTGATGCGCTTGAGGGACACGTCGGCGATCTCGCCCACCACCGTGAACTGGTGGCGCCGGGCCACGGCCGTGGCGATGCNCCGCAACGTGGTGCCCTCGTAGGCCTGGGACCGCTTGGTGCGCTGGGGCTCGGTGATGCCGGAGGCGAGCGCCCGGATATGGCATGAAGCGCCTCGGGGCCGCGAAATCTCGACCTCCTCGATCTGGAACAAGGCCGCACGGCAATAGTTCCTCCGCCGGCATAGCCCATGGTCACACCAGCGGACATCCCTCTGGGGGTCGGGTACCAGTTCCGTGCGCCACACGCCGGTCGATATCGCTCCAGGACGCAGGGTCGAATCTCGTTCGAAGGGCGCCCATGGGGCGTGGGTCGGTGTAGGTTGACGCGAGCGGAACATAGGTCCTATGATTCTCGGCCGTGGGACGGTTTCTTTGACGGCCATGGCCACGGGTCCCAAACGCACGGGGTGCGGACCGGCTAGCCGCTTTCCCATGGGGGGGGAGATCCTTCGAAAAGCGGTGTTGACTGTGGTTAAGCACCGGGATGGTGAGTCGGGCAGGCCGCTCGGGCAGGGACCGGCGCGATGGGGGGGGGGAGGGCCCCCCGTCCCCAAAAAACTCGGGATTGGCCGTCGATGATCTGACTTCATAGAGCCAGAGGGTTCGCACCGGTAGTAGCGCGCAGGCGAGGACGGTTGCCCAGCGGTCTCCCTGGGACCGCGTGAGCAGGTGGAGGAGTTGCCCGGCTGCTCATGCTCGCACCCTCAGCAGCGCGCAGGCCACCAGCGGATCAGTCCCGCGGCATAGGCCCTCGGCGTAATCCGGATCGCTATACACTGGCCAGGTGCGGGCCAGGGCCTAGATCCCACCGCGCAGAACGACGTTTGGTGGCGATCAGCTCCCCGGCCCGGGGGTCAGGTCCCCGTTCCAGGGCCAAGGACTCAGGGCCGGGACCAGCCCCGCGCACAGCACGTCCGATCGGCGGCTGGGCCACGCGCATGGCCCGCCCTCCACCCACGGGATCTCCGGCAGGCCTGACCCAGGTGGATCGGGCCACCACTGCGGCCAATGGTGCAGAAACTCGGGACCACCACGCGGCCCCGCTGTCTGGGGGCCAGCGGGCAGCCAGTCCGGCCACGATCCCAGGACGACGGCCCGGTCCGGCCAGGCCGTAAAGGCCGCGTCCACAAAAATCCGCCCAACACCGAAAAGGCCCAGTTCGCCCAGCTTCGGCGGCCGCGCGGGGCCCAGGAGGCCAAACGTCGTCCGCGACACCTCTTCCCGGTGTCGACTTCGAGGGCGGCGCTCCACAATCCGCCGTCCTCGTCCAAAGGCATGGCGCCGGACCGGTCATCCTCGGCCACGGGAGCGCGCCTCGCCTGTCTCCTGGGACGGTCCGTTGCCCCACCACTCGCAGGCGCGCAGGTGTGCGGGGTGTCGGTCTCGGCGAGAGGTGACAGATCGTCGTGGCTTGT
>JGI20225J20221_1002974_pt1 | contig 11250 bp, 5 predicted proteins | sample BioMet4_FD_20221 | JGI IMG/M metagenome (IMG submission 20221) | reverse complement strand
TCAGCATAAGCGAGGAAAAAATGCCTGATAGACCTTCTGACGCCACTAAAGAACAGGTACTAGCTAGGGAAACCCAGCGGTTGTTGGCCGTTATTCCGGAAAACTCCTATGTCTTTGTCTTGGATGTTATCGGAAAACAAATAAGCTCACCGGAATTAGCACAAAAAATTTCCGATTTAGCGTTGGAAGGCAAAAGTAATCTTACCTTTGTTATAGGTGGAGCTTTTGGTTTTACTGATGCTTTGCGGAAAAGAGCAGATTTTACTATTTCTTTTTCTAAGATGACGTTCACGCATCAAATGATAAGAATGCTTTTAGTAGAGCAAATATATAGGGCATTTAAGATTAATCATGGTGAGAAGTACCACTGGTAAATTTCAATAAATAGAGTTCCTGCTAAATAACTAAGGGGTTAGCAGGAACTCTATTTGTTTGTTAAAAAAGACTTTCTGCAATTTTTAGAATTTGTAATTAAATATAAAATGTTATAAAATCATTATTATCAGGATTATATAACTTTCCTATGTAATATGAGTTCCTTATAAATGATGTTTTATGAAAGGATTTCCCATGAAAAACACAAAAATACCTCTCGAAATAAACGGTATAGTAATGTTAAAACCGTTTCTGTTAGGAATTTTATTGATGGAAGTTTTTCTTTTAGCTAGAGAAGTTGGTAATACGTTATCCGAGCAATATATTGTTAACAATCACCAAAACTGGCTTTGGATAATAGGAGCCATTTATTTTTTTCTAGCCATAACAAGCTTTCTCAGAATAAACAAGTTAGAGAAAATAAAGATAATTTGTAAAAGCAAGAGATTTGATCTTTTGATTATGCTGTGTTTAGGTGGAGGTTTTGTTTTTGTTTTTGATGGGTTTAAAGTAAATTATATTAGATACATGGCACTATCAATTTCATATTTACAGTTAACATTTTTAATATTAATGCCATTTATTGTGTATATTGCTTTGATAAAAAGCAATATACAATTGGAATCTTTAGTCGAAAAAAATGAAAAGTCATTTTTTTTAAGTGATAAAGCTAAAGAAAATAAAGAAAATGATGAATTTGAATTTTCTGATCAAGCAGAAAGATTTGCAGAAAGAGTTTTTGATAATAACTCATCAGAGAGTTTGGTTTTTGGTATTGATGCACCATGGGGAACAGGTAAATCAACATTTGTAAATTTGTGCAAAGAGCATTGGGAGGAAAAATATAAAGATGAAATGATAGTTTATTCCTTCGAGCCTTTGCGATACGAAAACAGAGAGCATTTGTTAAGAAAGTTTATAGACGGATTTATTACTGCAATTGGAGGGCGAGTATTTGCACCAGAAATAGAGTATCTTGTTTCTAAGTATGCAAAATATCTAAAAGATACAAAGGCCACATTTTCATTTTGTGGTATTAGGTTAGATTTGCCATTATTAAGTGAATCCATAGACGAGACTTTTGAACAATTAGAAAAAGCAATANTAAATATTGACAAAAAAATAATAATCATAATAGATGACTTGGATAGATTGGACTTTACCACAATTATAGACGTACTTTTTGTAGTAAAAAAATCATTTACTCTTCCGAATATTTCTTACATTATTTGCTATGATACAGATAATATTTCAAGCTCATGTTCCCAAAGTATGGATAGGGAGAAAATTATTGAGTTTCTTGAAAAGTTCATTAATGTAAAGGTTAGTCTATATTTAGATAATAAGATTTTGCTGGGATATTTTTTGACAAATAAAGATAAAGCGTTAGCGAATTATGTATTGGCAAACCCTGGATTAGTAGCAAAAGTTACGGAAGGTCTCAAAGACATTTTCCTTTCAAAAGATTTCTATAACTATTTACATTTTGTGGGAGATTCCAGAAAAATAAAAAGGCTCATAAATACGATTATTATGCTTGAAGTTCCTAATAATGATTTGTCTGATTATGATTTTGATAAACAAGACCTTACTCACCTCTTATTAATATATATTAATTATCCCAATATATTTAGAAAGATATATAATTCTGAGTCACAAGGGAAAAGAGGATTTTTTTCTTTAGTAAGGGAATTTGATGATGGATATCCGAAAGCAGATAAAGCTGAGATGCGCAATGGTGATTATTATGAAAATTCAACCTATTATACAGAATATGTTAAAACGCTAACTGATAGCCAAAAATTTATTCTTGATAAAGTATTTACGAGGGTAAGGGACACTAATGTTAGCGCAGAAATGTTAGAATCATATGCTTGTTTTAATGGTACCAGATATGGTGGCAAAAGGAATCTAGAAGATTATCTAAACCTTATAACTAAAATGTCAAAGCGAGATATAACAAAACAATATAAATTTTATTCAAAACAAAAAAATGATATTTTAAATAACCTGCCAATACAAGAAGTATTTGCACAAGAATACTTTTTGAATAATGAGAATAATCAACAGCAAATCTGGATAGCTCTTGTAAATGCTAATAATGAAGAATTTAGCGCTAAAAAGGCAAGGGAAATTATATATTATGCATTGGATAAAATACCTAAATATTCACTAGTGGCTATTAATAATGAAATTATTGGGTTTCGCAAAAATTTCATATTTTATATTGTTAAATTGCTTGATAAAGTTGGATGGATTGACGAAAACGGTGGATACATACACAATACTGACGAAAATGTTATTAAAATTGCGCAATGGATATTTGACACTGGCAATAAACAAAAAGGGGTTTTGGAACTTTTAGGAAGTGAAGAAAGAGGGATAATAGGCTTATATGATCTACTGTTATTTAGGCTAAATTGCTGTGTAGATAGAGATGGAGAAGTTTTCAATTTATCTAAAGCATTAGCAAAATATGAAAGTTTTGATGCACCAACTTCAGGGGATGTTAGATTTATTCTTATTGAAGAAATGCGCAAAATGTCACAGGCGGTTTTCAAAATTTTTAAAAAACGATTTATAGATAAAAAGATAAATGTATTTTATGAAATTGAAAGCTTAACATTAGATGAAGTTGTTGGTGAATATTTCGGCAAAAAAGAATTTGATATCAATGCAAATAACTTAAGCAAAATTTTAACACAATTAAAATTTGAAATGAAAGTGTTTATTCTTTATCAGTTGGGAAGTAAAGAATTTATTACAGGAACAGGAATAGCCTGTGGTTATTATGATTTGGTTGGCAAAGCAGATATGGGAGGGATTAGTGCTAGCCTGAATGAATATCTTTTCGAAATTTGTTTTGATCTTGAATTAAATTGCAAAAATTACAAATGTTTTGTAAACTATCTTATGGCAAATTTTTTCTCAACAAGTAGATTTTCGTTCTCTGAAAGAAGTATACCCCAAATTGGTGACCTTACAAAAGTATTAGAAAAAAGCAAGCTTCTTGAATATTGGGAAAAGAACCGTGTAGCAATTAAAGAAAAAAAAATCGAAGTGGAAAATGATATGGCAGATATTTATAAGGGAAGTTTCTCTTATGAAGAATACGTAGAAAAAATTTACAGTTTATTGGATCAAGAAATTGATATTACACTAAAAATAAAAACGACAGAAATTGGTTTGGAAGATAATAAAATCATTTAGGTAGATATAATCTAAAAGAGTAGATAAGGTTACATGTTTAAAGCACTTATTGCACCTACACACAGAGAAAAATCACTGGGAGTGTGTATTTTGAAAGATTCATAAAATCAAACATAAAAAACAATAACCGCCTTATAGCGGTTATTGTTTTTTATGTTTGATTTTAAACGTTTTTTGGTTATAAAAGTGTTTTTTGCGTATTAATTGGTTATTTTCCCAATTTCAGGCAAACCAAGTTATTGAGTCGCCGCAGTTAAGGTTTATTAAATTAGATTTTAAAGGAATGATAAGAAGTTAATTTCATTATCAAATTTTCCCGTGATAAAATCAGTATAAAACTGGTGGCAATTGTTCAAGACAATGTTATAGGTACGCTTTTTACCAACAATAGAAAGTGCTTTTTTGCCAGTATTATTACCAGAAACTGATATGACATGCTACCACTAGGTATGCTAATTACCGAGTTTATTATCGACAGGAAAGGGAACCATTATTTTTTGTTTATGGTTGACATGTTATCACTGAATTGTTTTGACCTTACAACTTTTTTAGTTACTGTGGTACTATAAAGCAGGACTAGCAGAGGTAATAGAGGTAACATCATGTAATATTTCAGATGCATTTTTATATAATTTTGCAGGAGTAAAACTTTTTCTAGGGAATTTAATCTTATAATGTAGCACGGTAAGATTAAATCGGTAGAATCATACATGATGGTTTGTTGTGGAAATGTTATCTTGTGAAAGGATGAGGGTTATTATGAGGAAAAAGAAACATAAAAAATATAAGCAGAGATTAGTTAGACCTGATGATTATTATAATAATGGCTTTTTTGAAATGGCACGTTATGGAAAAGTTATATCGTTGCGCAATCTTAATACACCAGAACAACAAGCTAAAATGCAAACATTGTATAAAGAAGAATACCCAAAAGTAAAAAAACGAATAGAAGAAAAAATTAGAAGAATAAGGGATGAAATATCGCTTTGTGACCCATTAATGCTTCTAAAATTTACTAAAGATATGGCTATGTTTTCTAATGTAAATAAGTTCTCTGAGTTTGATTATACGAGCGAAGGTAATATTGTCATCAGGGCGCAGGAATATATACAAAGTATTTTGGTTTCAACAGAAAATCATTTTGATGATACTGAACCAAAAGAAGATCAGGATAAAAGGTGGCATTTAGTACTCGCTAATGTAGAAGACTTGTATAAAGAATTTGACTATTTCTATAATTATTGGTCGGCATACAAAAAAGCTACAAGTGAAATTTCTGATGAGATGATGAATAGTATCGTAGAATCTCAGATGCTTTATCTTGTTAGAGGTAATCGTTATCAGGTGTTTGAAACTGAGCCGCTCAAGAATCTTTTGCCTATACACAACGATGTTTTAGTGGAATTGTTTGGCGTCACATCTGAGCAGATAATAGATGGACTAGAAAGGCTTGAATATTCTTTATCTCAGGAACCAGCAGATGCTTTTATGGAAATGCAAAAAAAGTATGATGAGTATTGTAATTCGGTTAACATGGGCGTCAATCCCGAAGTAGCAATAGAAGATTCTCGTGATAAAATGAGTCAAGTAGCTGAAAAAATATTTGGCGTAGCTTTGAATGATATTGCACATGTTACGGGATGGAACCCGAGATTAATAGACGCTTTGTCGTTAAACTTAGGCGAATGTAATTCTTTTTTTGACGGCTCAGAGTTTGCAGGGTGGCCAATAATCGAGATGCCGACTAAAAAGAAACCATTTATAAAAATAGATGGTATTGCGTATGGATTTGATTACTATTCATTATTCGATAATATTTATAGAGCAATACAGAAAGCAATCTTCCTTATAAAGCCTGAGTATGTGGACACATGGAGCAAGCGTCAGAATTTTGCTAGCGAAAATATGGTTAAGGACTTGTTTTTAAAGTTGCTTCCTGGAGCAACTGCTTATACAGGAAATTATTATCCTGTAGGCAATTCCTTAAAGCAGATGAACGAAAATGACTTGATTATTATCTATGATAGGTACCTTTTTATCATTGAAGTAAAAGCAGGCTCCTTCCCTCAAACACCGCCGATTAATGATTTCGATGCCCATATAAAAGCATATACAAAGCTTGCTCAAGATGCGGATTCCCAATGTAGTAGGACTATTAAGTATATATATGAACATAAACCTGCTCAATTCTATGAAGCGAATAAACAGAAGAAATTTGAAATAAAAAACATTGCTGAATTTAAAGAAATCTATTCATTCTCTGTTACTGTTGATAATTTTAATGAATTTGCGGCAAAGGCTGAAAAACTGAATTTTATCACTCTTTCAAGTAAAACAATAGTAATTTCATACGATGACCTATTAGCATACGAAAACTATTTTGATTCACCTATATACTTTTTGCATTTTTTAAAACAACGGAAGTTGGCAATAGATATTCCTCAAATTGCACTGAACGATGAGCTTGACCACTTGGGAATGTACATTAATCATAATATGTACTCAATCACCGCTGCGGAATTTCCAGCGGAGAACAGAGTATATTGGAATGGTTTTAGACAAGCATTGGATGAGTATTTCTGTGAATTGTATCTGCCAGAACTTAAACCCAAAAAGCCGGTACAAGAAATACCAAATGAAATAACAGAGATCATAAAATCATTAGAGCAAGGAACAGAAACGAACAAGATTGAAGTGGCGCATTTTATCTTGAACATGTCTTCAAAAGCTAAAAAGGATTTTTGTGAATATATTCATTATGCAATTAAGAGACAAACTGAAAGTGGGAAAATGCTCGTAATGTCTGCATTTGGGGAAATGAAATATTGTCTTTTCGTTGGGATTCCAAGGATTAGGGTTATGAGTACAGTAGAACGACAAGATTATGTTTTGTCTGCTATTCTCAACGATGAATCAAGGCCAATAATGTGGATTAATCTTGATTACGATAATAATTGTAATTTAGTCGGTGTAAAGGGGAAACAATGCAGCTATAGTGACATTGCGGCCAGCGATATTGATCGCTTAAAGGTATTGAGCGTTGAATATGCGCAAAGCAGAATTGAAAGTTTTCAAAGTCAATACCAGAGAAAAGTTGGCAGAAATGATCCTTGCCCTTGCGGAAGCGGCAAAAAATACAAGAAATGTTGCATTAATGTGAATAATTGAGAAAGTGGTATAGGATGAAAAAAGAGACTATATTAAATGAAATTATAATTAACTACTAAAATATTATGAATATACTTAGTGAAAATGATACTTATACATTTCAAAATATGTATTTAGGGCGGGAGAATTATGAAAAAAATCTCAGATAATCAACAGTATGATTTAATCGAGGATAGTAATCAGAAAATTAGTGAAATCAAAAAGCAGGCGAGAAGAGAAATTGTTAATTACTATGATGCATTACCATTTTGGTTTAAAAGCATTTTGGCGCAAATTCCGTATATTGGTTCAACTATTGACGATATAATGAGTCAAAAGGCGATTGAATATTATCGAGAACGTATAGAGGCTCTTTTTTATGGCGTTAACGAAGAGATTAGACGTATTGATAAGAGCAAAATTAATAAAAAATATTTTGAAACAGAAGAAGGTTTTGAGCTTATTCGAAAAGCAATAGAATATTCTACAAAGACGATAGATAGAGATAAAATTTTAGAGTATGCAAAAATTATTAGAAGTGCGGCAGATGTTGAATTTTCACCAAAAATACGGCATCTAGAAATTATTGATATTTTTTTTGATATGACAATGGAACAGATCGTTATCTTGCGTGCAATTAAAATAGCAAGAGACAGAGGCGAACTTGAACTTAAAGGGTATGGCAAATCTATTGAAGATTTGGTTCCAAGTGAATTGAAAGATGATTTATTATTTTATATTAAAAAAATTGAAAGCTTAGGATTACTTACTGAGAAAACGGGGGCAATATTAAGTTACAACGGTGGAACATATAGTTTGACACCAACAGGGATCAAACTGCTTGATCACATTAAATATTTGGATAGTTAGTTAATTAACAAATGTACTAGGAGGTTTCCTTGACAGAATTGTTATATTTTTTTGACTACGATTTTTATTGTAAACCCATAGAGAGGAGTATATGAAGGTATTTTAAAATAAAATTTAGGTAGTAGCGCTGTGTTTTTTACTTAATTTTATTAGAAATTGATCAGATAGAAGGGAAATGATGTTGTGTATCAAAATATTAAGAATAAAATAGAAGCTAAAAATACTAATATTAACGCATTACTAAAAAATCAAAAATTTACAATAGACTATTTTCAACGCGAATATCAATGGCAGGAAAAACATATCAAAATATTGTTAGAAGACTTAACTACAACTTTTTTAAAATCATATAACCCTGAACACCCAAGGGCGGAAGTGGCAAATTACCAAAGTTATTATCTGGGACCGATGGTTTTTAGTGTCAATCCAGATGACGGGAAAAAATCGATTATTGATGGGCAGCAACGAATTACATCAATTACACTTTTATTAATCTATCTGAATCATTTACAAAAAAAGAGCGAACAAAAAGTATCCATAAGTGAACTGATTTTTTCAGAAAAATTTGGTGAAAAATCTTTTAATATGACGGATGATATGAGAGAACCATGTTTAAAAGCTTTATTTGAATATGGCGAATATAGTGTAAAAGATGATGACGATGAAACTATTATAAATATGTTGACAAGATATGATGATATAGCACAATTCTTTCCTGAAGAACTGACCGAAAAAGCTTTACCTTTTTTTATTGATTGGTTTATAGAAAATGTTGTGATTGTTAAAATAACAGCTTATTCAAATGAAAATGCCTATACTATTTTTGAAACAATGAATGATAGAGGACTTAGCCTTACACCAACAGAAATGCTTAAGGGTTATGTGTTGTCTAAAATTACAGATAAAAAGCAACGAAATGAAATAAATCAGCTTTGGAAAAATAAAATGCAAGAATTGCATGAATATGGAGAAACTGCTGATCAAAGTTTTTTCCAGGCTTGGTTTAGAGCTAAATATGCAGTATCGATTAGACCTGGTAAAGCAGGATCAGAAAATCAAGATTTTGAAATAATAGGTTCGCGTTTTCATAATTGGTTTAAGGATAATCACAAAGAGCTATTCAAACTAGAAACATCAGATGAATTTTATAGCTTTTTCAAAACGGAATTTCCTTTTTTTGTTAAATGGTATTTGGGTGCTTGGGAGGCTCAGATCGAATTTGATAAAACAATGCCTCATATTCACTACATAAATGAATGGGGGATTGCAGAGTCATTGCAAGAACCATTGATTCTAGCATCTATAAATTGCGATGACAGTGCTGATATTATCAAAAAGAAAATAGATTTTGTAGCTCGTTATATTGAGACGTTTACTGTTAGAAGAGCTATTAACTATCGTAAGTTTGGACAAACAACTATTAAATATACAATGTTTAATATTATTAAACGTATTAGAAATAATGATATCATTTCATTAGGTACTAATCTTTCTAACGAAGTACAAGAGCTTGCTGAAAATTGGGATAATGTCTGCAACTTTGGTATGCATGGACAAAATAAAAGATTCGTGAAGCACCTTCTCTCTCGCATATCCAGCTATTTAGATAATATCGTTGGTAAAGATATTACATATGCTACATACCAAAACCCTAATGGAAAACAATTTGAAATAGAGCATATTTGGGCAAATAAATTCGAAGAACACAGAGATGAGTTTGAGCAAGAAGGTGATTTCCAAAAATGGAGAAATTCAATCGGAGCACTTATACTTTTGCCACAGGGTACCAACCAATCTTTTAATAGTGATAAATATGAAGACAAGATAAAACATTACTTGAAAGAAAATTCTTATGCACAAACTCTAAATAAAGAATATTATATAAAAAATCCGAATTTTTTAAACTCAGATATCATAAAGCGTTTTGGGTTTGAAGCACATGCTCATTTTAAAAAAGAGGATATAGTTAAAAGAACAGAATTAGTGAAGCGTATCTGTGAAGATTTATGGTCTGTGCATTATTTTGGTTAGCACCGTTTGACGCAATACACAGAGCGCTACCACCTATGATATGCTTTTTCAAAGACAAGAAGGAATTGATGTTAGTGGAATATAAATCACCCATAACTTGTTTATAGTTTATGTAAATTATGGATGATTTCTATTTATATATTATTTTTTGATTACCGATATTAGATAAGGTTTTCTTTGATAATTACCTTAATTGTTGGAATGTCTGTGGTCGTGGACGGAGGAGTAATTATGTCATTAATATTAGAGGAAAGATTTAAAAATTTTTTAAGGCAAGATTCTTTTTCTGAAGAAATTGACAACTTGGAATTACCTAATGGATTTGAAAAAAATAAAAAGGCTGATTACCTGCTTTCTGATAGAAAAATCATTATTGAGTTGAAGACATTAAAAAGTGATACATCACACAAAGTTGTGAAAGAAATGAATAAGCATGAGGGCAGAAAAGATTATCCACTTTTTTATGGGACACAAGGATTGCAACAAGTACTAGCACATTTGCCTGATGGAAAGAAAATTAATGATCGCATATACAGAAATATTACAAGATCTATTGAAGATGCGGTAAGTAAAGCAGATAAACAAATAGAATCTACAAAGACGGCGTTCGATCTTAGTGATTCAGTAGGTGTTTTAGTTGTTCTAAATGAAAATATTGAAATATTTACGCCTGAAGTAATTGTGCAAAAATTGAGCCAACTATTATGTAAAAAAGTTGCCAACAATTCTTTAGAATATAAAAATATACAATATGTTTGGCTTATTGCAGAAAGCCATTATTGTGAGTTACACGACGGTGAACAAGCTTTTATATCTGCATGTATCGAAGGACCTAGTGCAGCGGTAAATACATGGTTTTCACCTGTATTTGATGAGTTGCAGAAAACTTGGGCAAAATTTAACAATTTACCTTTAGTCATTACTAAAGAAAATAAATTTAGTACTATGTCATTCAAAAGCGCGACAAATACTCAGGCGAATTCTGGGAAAGCAACTAGAAGTGACCATTGGAGGCTCGAATATAGAAAAAGACCATATCTTCGTAATCTTAGTGATAAAGATGTATATACTTATGGACAAAAAGTTTTGAATGAAATAAGCCCCAATTTTCTAAAAGGAGAAAAGCGTTTATCAGAGGAGAAAGTAAAAAAAATAATGATCGAATGGACTAATTTTTTAGAAGAAGCTAACTATCGAGGCTTAAATCTAAAAAAATAAATGAATAACGGAAAACAACGATATCTCTTTTAAATAAGTAGATGATAAAATAATAAACAAATCTCACGGGCAACGAGGTCATCCATCTTTGAAAGTGGCGATTTAGTTAGGGTAAAGCTATATGCTTATTGTAAAATATAGGGTATATCAGTAGTTGTATGTTTTTGTTCCGCACTGTTTGACCCGATACACAGAGAATTACCACTGTTAGGTACAAAAATTCTAATTTGTGAAAATTCGTAGCTATATAACTAAATATGGGTAATTTTAAAATTAAAATAAGAGCATGCTTTGTGAAAATAACAAAGCATGCTCTTATTTGTTGAATGTTACTTTGAGAAAAATTTAATAAGCAATCCGAATGCCGCCGTCTTTAAAGATTTCGATTTCATTATAGCT
>JGI20225J20221_1002971_pt2 | contig 11253 bp, 9 predicted proteins | sample BioMet4_FD_20221 | JGI IMG/M metagenome (IMG submission 20221) | reverse complement strand
ATGTTTATAATACCTTGCAATTGCGCTCATTCCAATTCCGCCGATGCCTATGAAGTAAACATTTTTGTACTCTTTTTTTGCAGCGCTGCCGGTTAAATCAACACTTTTTTCTTCCCCTTTTCCCTCCTCTTTTTCTGCAAGTTTCAAACACTCATATGCAATTGTTATGGAGGCCTCAGGCTTTGCAAGTGTTAATATATTTTTCTCATATCCGGCCACTTTTGCTGGTGAGGCAAGCAATGTTTTAACGGCAGGCATAAGTTTTTCTTCCGCCTCCGCATCTTTTACAATTTCTGCCGCATTTTTATTTACCAGCGCCATTGCATTGTGTGTCTGATGATCTTCCGCTACAATAGGGGAAGGGACAAATATTGTACATTTTCCTGCAACGCAAAGTTCTGATATTGTGCCCGCTCCGGCCCTGCTTACTACAACGTCGGCAGCTGCAAACGCAAGATCCATCCTGCTTATGAAGTCTGTAAAATAAACATTTTTACACTTGTGGTCAGCCATAAATGCATCTGTCTCTTTCTTATAGTATTTGCCGCACTGCCAGATTACCTGGAAGTTATCTATTTCATTCTCAGCGATAGCCTTTCTCATGCAGTTATTTAACGTTCTGCAACCAAGACTTCCTCCGACAACAAACAAGGTCTTAAGCATTGGGTCCAAATGATAAAACCTATAACCTTCCTCTTTCATTTCGGGGGTGCATTGTGTCATCTCTTTCCTTATGGGATTACCCGTAAGAATAATTTTATCCTTTGGAAAGAACCTCTCCATTCCGTCATACGCAACGCAAATTTTATCGGCTTTGCCTCCGTTCTCCTTATTTACAATGCCTGCGTATGAATTTTGCTCCTGCAGCAAAACGGGAATGCCCAAACTTGCTGCTGCGCTGACAATTGCTGCACTGGCATAACCGCCAACCCCAACTGCAAGATTAGGTCTGAACTCTTTGATTATTTTCTTCGCCATGCTTCTGCATCTGAAATAATCAATAGCTACTCCAATGTTTGCCGGACTATAAAGCGGTCTTTTTAAACCTCTTGCGGGGACACCTTTAATCTCGTATCCGGCTGCGGGTACCCTTTCCATTTCCATTCTTCCTAATGCTCCCACAAAAAGAATTTTAGCCTGAGGCCGCAATTCCCTGATTGCGTTTGCAATGGAAATGGCAGGGAAAATATGTCCTCCCGTTCCTCCTCCGCTTATTATCACTCTCAAATCAGCCATTGTGCAATTGTTTAATATTAATCAAAAATTTTATAATTCTTTTAATTACTGTTCATTACCTCCGCCGGCAACACTGTTTCCCTTTCCTGCCGGTACTGCGGCAGATACTCCTGCCCCTGTTGCATCCGGCATCCCGGTTTGAGTTGCAGCACCTGTGCTGGATTCCTTTGTTCTGCTTACAGCCAGCACAATTCCAAATGCACAACTTAAAATTATCAGTGATGTGCCTCCCAAACTTACAAGCGGCAGCGTATGACCTGTGACAGGTAGAATGCCGACATTTACAAGTATATGCAGCAGCGCTTGTATTGTTATCAGCAATCCGAGTCCTCCAACTGTGATGGATGAAAAGACCGTTTTGCATGTCTTCATCAGCATAATGCATCGGTATAAAAACCACAGGTACAGCATCAGCACAAAAGAACCTCCCAATATTCCGTACTCTTCAACAATAATTGTGTATATATAATCAGAATAAGGATGAGGAAGTACGTAACGCTGAGTGCTTTTCCCGGGACCTTTTCCAAGAATTGGCGCGGAAGATATTGCAATCTTTGCCATATCCGCCTGGAAAGTTTCATCGGCTTTTGCCTGCTTTTGCTCTGCCGTCATTGTGTTTTGGTTGACCTCTTCGCTTTTAAAGAATCTCTTTATTCTACTTGTTGCGGTATCCATTCTCGGAAATATTCCAAAGGATAGGTGCAGCATGAAAATCAGTATCAATGCCCCGCCTGCAAGTCCTAATGTCTTAATCAAATGTGAACCTTTTACTCCTCCGATAAATAGAATCAGCAGGCAAAGTATTCCTACAAACAGTGCGGTTGATACGCTACCCATCATGATAAGAATGCAAACAATTCCTACCGGTATAAGAACCTTTATAAAGAACTCTCCAAAGCTTTCCAAGCTGCTGGTTTCCAGTGTTTTTGCCAAATAAAGCACAATCGTTATTTTTGCAAGTTCTGTAGGCTGGAAAGTAACTCCGCCAAAATTCAGCCATCTCTTTGCTCCATTAAGTTCTTGTCCTATAATAGGTACAAGAGCCAGAAGCAAGATACTGACTATCAGTGCCGGGGTTGCAAGATAACGGTACCATCTCAAAGGAATTTTGTAGCATATATAAAGCGCAACAATCCCAAGCGCAACAAATTTCAACTGTTTAATCAGGAAGGAGAAATTTGTAGTGTGTTCCTTGAATGCAAGGGAGCTGCTGGAGGAGTAAATCAAGGCAATGGAAATCAGGGACAGGAACAAGATGATAACCCATATTACCTTGTCTCCGTGAAGCCTGTTCATCACGTCTTCCTGCGTCTTATCTATGTTGAATCCCAGCATTATACAATCTTAATTTATAACTCTTTAACTGCCTGTTTAAATTGCTCCCCGCGGTCCTCGTAGTTCTTAAACAAGTCAAAACTTGCGCAGCATGGAGAGAGAAGAACAGTGTCCCCCGGCTTTGCATATTTGTATGCAACGGCCACTGCATCTTTTGCAGAAGTAACGTCAATTATTTTATCAACCTTATCTGCAAAGCATTGATGTAATTTCTCATTATGAAGACCCATGCAGATTAATACCCTTACTTTATTCTTAACTAACTCGTAAAGTTGAGAATAATCATTGCCCTTATCTTTTCCTCCTGCAATCCATACTACCGGAGTTGTCATACTGTCCAGAGCATACCATGCGGCATCTACGTTAGTTGCCTTTGAATCATTGACATACAGAACACTTTTAACAGTCAGAACTTTTTCCAAACGATGCTCAACACCCTGGAATGACATCAAAGATTCCCTTATCACCTTATTGTCAATATCCACAACTTTTGCGGCAATTGCGGCAGCCATTTGATTATATAAATTGTGCTTGCCCGGCAAAGCCAGCTCCTTCATGTACATAGAATATTCATCATCCTCATATCTTACATACAGCTTATCTTCATCTATGAATGCGCCCTGTTCCACTTTCTCTTTTTGAGTGAAAGGAAGTTTCTTTGCGGTAAGAACTATCTTATCAAGTTCCTTTGCAGTGATAGGGTCATCTGCGCAAAATACAAAGCACTCTTTCTTTGTAAGGTTTTGCGTAATTCTGAATTTTGCGTTAACATAATTTTGCATTTGGAATTCATACCTGTCCAAATGGTCTGGAGTGATGTTCATTAAAATTGCAATATCGGCTTTGAATTTATACATACCGTCCAGCTGGAAACTGCTAAGCTCAATTACGTAGTAATCAAACTTTTCCGTGGCTACCTGATATGCGTAGCTTTTACCAATGTTACCGGCAAGTCCGACATTAAGTCCCGCATTTTTCAGCATGTAATAAATTAAGGAAGTTGTTGTTGTTTTTCCGTTGCTTCCCGTTATGCAAATTTTCTTTGCGGTATCATATCGTCCTGCAAATTCTATCTCAGAAATGATAGGGATTCTGTTCTCCNTAATTAAAAGCACAAGCGGGTTATCTTCCGGAATACCGGGACTCTTAACAACCTCATCTGCATTGAGTATGGCGGATTTAGTATGGCCGCACTCTTCAAATGGAATATCAAATTGTTCCAAAGTCTTTTTGAAGTCGGGCTTAATTTGGCCGTTGTCAGACAAGAACACATCCAGTCCTTTTACTTTGCCCAGAACAGCAGAGCCAATACCGCTTTCTCCTCCTCCAAGTACTACAAGTCTTTGTTTTGCCATATTGATAATTTTTTAAATCTCGACAGTTATGTATTTATAATGTTGCGTCTATCTTATTTTTAAAGTGATTATGGAAATAGCGCAAAGCAATATCGCCACAATCCAAAATCTTACTGTAATTTTAGCCTCCGGGTAAATATGGTGAGGATATTGAAAGACTGCATCAGGATTCTCCTTCTGATAGTGATGGTGTAACGGGCTCATTCTGAATAATCTTACTCCTGTTCCGTATTTTCTCTTTGTATATTTAAAATATGTTGTTTGCATTATTACGCTCAGGCTCTCAACAAAGAAAATTCCGCAGAAAACAGGAATGAGCAGCTCTTTTCTAATCAATAAAGATGCAACCCCAATAATTCCTCCAATTGCAAGAGATCCGGTGTCACCCATAAATACTTGGGCAGGGTAGGCATTAAACCATAAAAATCCTATTAATGCTCCAATAAAACCGGCAATGAAAATCACCACTTCTCCGGCATTAGGTATATACATTATACCCAGATAGTTAGAGTAAATTGCATTACCGGATACATACGCAAGAATTCCAAGTGTCGTTCCAACAATCGCAGAGATTCCCGTGGCAAGCCCGTCCATGCCGTCCGTCAAATTTGTTCCGTTGGAAACGGCTGTTATGATAAATATTACTATGACTATATAGACAATATTTGTCATCACGTCCTTTACTTTTCCGTGTCCCGGTGCAAGCCATGAATATTTGAATTCATTGTGTTTTACAAATGGAATGGTAGTGGTTGTACTCTTTACATCCTTATAGTAAAATGTGTTTGTCTTTCCGGCCTCCTGTACTACAACCGGTTTGGCACCCGGCTCGTTTGCAGATACATGCTGCCTTATAACTACCTTATTGCTAAAGCATAATATGATTCCCACTATCAGACCTAAAGAGACCTGTCCGTAAATTTTATATTTGCCTTTAAGCCCCTCTTTATCTTTCTTAAATACTTTTATTGAATCATCAAGAAATCCAATAAGTCCAAGCCAAACTGTCGTGAGTATTAAAAGTATAACATAGATATTTGTCAAGTCTCCAAATAGCAGAGCCGGAACAAGAATGGAAAGAAGAATTATTGTGCCACCCATGGTGGGGGTTCCCTTCTTTGCAAGCTGTCCTTCAAGACCAAGATTTCTGATAGTCTCGCCAATCTGTTTTTTCTGAAGACGGCGGATTATTGCCGGGCCAATCCAAAGTGCTACTATTAAAGAGGTCATAGTTGCCACAAGTGCCCTGAAGGTGATGAACCTTACAAGGTTAACGCCCGGAAAATCAATTCCTTGCGCCTGAAGCCACTGAAACAAATGATATATCATACTTTCTAAATTTTCTTAATCCCGACAGTTATTTAGCTTAAATTTTCTCTCTCTTTAAATGCTATTTGAACTGTCTCTCTGTCATCCATGTGATGCTTAACTCCGCAGATGATTTGATAATCCTCATGTCCTTTTCCTGCAATCAAAATCAAAGAATTTGGCTTTGCCGTCATGACTGCGCTGCGGATTGCTTCAAGTCTGTCGGGAATAAAATCCGCCTTTGCTCTTGCATCATTATCCATTCCTGCTTTGATATCTTGAATAATCATCATTGGATCTTCACTGCGCGGGTTGTCGCTTGTCACAAAAATTTTTGTTGCATACTTGCCGGCAATTGCTCCCATCTCCGGTCTCTTGGTTTTGTCACGGTCTCCGCCGCATCCAAATACGCAAATCAAATCTCCCTTAGGTTTAAGGGCTTGCAGAGTTTTAAGCACATTCTCCAGCGCGTCGGGAGTGTGTGCATAATCAACGGCTGCAATCACATTATCTTTTCCTTTAAAGTACTCTAAACGTCCGGCTACGGAGTGAAGAGTACTCATGATTTTTATAACTTCATCATGCGGAGCGCCAAGAAGCATTGCCGTTCCGTAAACGGCTGTAAGATTTTCCGCATTATAAACTCCAATAAAATTGCACCAAACATCTGTGCCGTTAATATTCAGTTGCATTCCTTCTATGCTCTGCTCCAAAATCCTTGTTTTAAAATCAGCCACATTTCCACAAGAATATGTATGTACCTGAGCTTTAGTATTTTGCACCATATATTCTCCGTTGCGGTCATCTATATTTGTCAGAGCAAAAGCATCTGAAGGAAGGTTGTCAAAAAATCTTTTTTTGCAGTTGCGATAGTTCTCAAATGTTTTGTGATAATCCAAATGATCATGAGTAATGTTTGTAAAAATTCCGCCGCAATATTTTAACTCTGCAATTCTTCCCTGATCAATTGCATGTGAGCTGACCTCCATGAAGCAATATTTGCATCCCTTTGCAACCATTTGATCCATAAGTGCATTTAATTGTATGGGGCCGGGAGTTGTGTTAATGGTAGGGAACTTTTCCCGTCCTATGTAGTTTGCAATAGTGGAGATAAGTCCGCACTTATATCCAAGAGTGGTAAACATGTTGTACAAAAGAGTGGCAATTGAAGTCTTTCCGTTTGTTCCGGTAACTCCCACAAGTTTAAGCGCATGTGAAGGGTTGTCATAGTAATTGGCGGCGATTTTTGCTTCAGCCTCTCTGCCGTTTTCTACAACTATGTAAGTGATATTCTCTCTTTTACCCGCCTTGACTGCGATCTCTTCATCTTCCGGAATATTCTCACATACAACATATTGTGCACCGGCATCTATTGCCTTGCCAATATATCTGTGTCCGTCTGCGTCTGCGCCTTTAACTGCAATAAACAGGTGACCGCGCTTGCATGTTCTGGAATCTGCCGTCACCTTGCTAACGTTGACTGCGTTTGCAACACTGCATGCTGCGGTACTCTGAGAAAGTTCCTCCTGTCCAAGAAACTCTCTTATTACCTTAACGCCGTTTAATAAATCACCTAGTTTCATTGTTGGTTAATTGTAAATTAATAATTGTGTTTTTTGGAGCATGTGTTCCGGATGCCGGACTTTGCGCTACAATCCTTCCGCTACCGGAAAATTTTACTTTGTACCCTTGATTTTCCAAAACAAAGACCGCATCCTTCAATCCCATATCCGTCACGTCCACAAGAGAATCTTTATAAATTGGAAAACTGACAGGGAAAACGGATGAGCTATCTGCTTTAAAATTAACCCATTTATGTGCCTCTAACTTACTAAGCAACACGCTTTTATTCGCTATGGGCAAACTTTCAACTGCAATTTTGCTTGCGGATGCTCTTCCTTTTGCAATNCTTGGATGCCTCCCGCTCTGAGCAACAAATTTTCCGTCCAAAACCTTATTCCACTCGGGGGAATTTGCGTAGATGAAATCTGCAATTTGTTTAAATACCGGACCCGCCTGTGAAGCTCCGTAAAAGTTACCCGGAGTATCGCCTGAATATAGAATTACTATAGCCGTATAAATAGGATCGGAAGAGGGGAAAAATCCACAGAAAGTAGCCTGGTATCTTCTCATTCCGTTTTTCTCATAACCTTGCTTGCCTCCGTAAGCCCTTCTAGCTGTGCCTGTTTTGCCGCTGACCTCATAATTCGGATTATTCAGCATTCTGCCGGTCCCTTCAGTCACAACTCCCCTTAAAGCAATTTTTGCCGTGCGTGCAGTCTCTTTTGAGCAGATGGAACCGCTGATTTCCTGAGGCTTGAATTGCCTTACAATCTCTCCGTCTTTTTCACAATCTTCTATAAAGTAAGGCTTCATCATTTTTCCATCATTTGCAATGGCATTATAAAATGTTAAAGTGTGAAGAGGAGTAATCAACATTCCGTATCCAAATCCCATAGAGGCTAATGTTGATGCAGACCACATTGCATCATTCGGAGAATAGATTGTGGCTGCCGCTTCTCCTTGAATATCAAGGTGAAACCTCTCTCCCAGTTTCATATTCTGAATTCTGTCCACAAACTTTTTAGGATTATTTTGGTAAAACTGAACAGCCATTTTTGCAAAGCAAACATTGGATGAATGTTCAAATGCCTTAAGTACGTTTATCATTCCAAGTCCTCCGTGGCTGTCAGAAAAAACATGACCGCCATAAGTGAAATGACCATTACCCGCATCAACAGGAGTATCCAGAGTTACGTATCCGTCCTCCAAAAGAGAAACAAGCGTCACCAGCTTTAACACGGAACCGGGCTCGCTCGCCTCTCCAATTGCGTAATTGTATGATTCATCAAATCCGCCCTTGCCGTCATTCTTCATATTTGCAATCGCCCTTATTGCCCCGGTTTTTGTTTCCATGACAATTGCAGTTGCTCCGTCAACGTTGCCGCCCTTCTCAAGCTGTTTCCTAAGAGCATTTTCCACAGCTTCCTGAATATCTACATTAATAGTTGTTCTAATATTATATCCGTCTTGAGGAGGAATATTTTGGTTTGTATTNACCGGAATCCACTCTCCTCCAAGCATTCTTTGAACAANTTGATGTCCNGGAGTTCCCTTAAGATAATAATCCCAAGTTCCCTCTATGCCAACTCCGGTCCCTTCCGTGTTGATGAATCCTATTGTTCTGTAAGCCAGACGCCCATAAGGATTATTTCTCTTATATTTTTCCTCAACAATGATTCCGCCTCTGTTTGCACCTTTGTTGAAAAGAGGGAATTTTTTAATCTGGCTCAACTCTGAATAATCAATAAGTCTGTTTCCTAAAGCCAGATATCTCTTTCCTTTTCTTCTGCCTTCAAGTATGTATGCCTTATATTGTCTTGCAGTTCTATCTCCGTAGAAATCAGCAAGATTCTTGCTTAAACCGTCTATATATTTTTGTAGAGTATCCGGACTGGCAACCGTACAATCTATTCTGATTTTGTAATAGGGAACGCTGGTTGCAAGCGGTCTTCCGTCCTCTGCAAGAATGTCTCCTCTTACTGCTTCAATAACTTCATCTCTGTATGAAATGTCTGTGTCCTTAACGTCAGTAGGGTTAATAAACTGGAGATAGACAATTCTTCCAATGACGCAGAGCGCCACCAGAATGAATAGCTGATAAAGCGATGCTATTCTTTTGAATATTAAGTCATTTCTCTCCATTTACTCTATTCTTCCTTAATTCTGTATGCCGGTTTATCCGGGCTTTTTAATGTTGAACCCACATCCAGCAATCTTTGTTCTATCTCTCCTCTTTTGCTCTTGTATTGTAGTTTTGCAGCCTTGCTTGTGTAATCTGCTTTCAAATTTTTTAGCTCTCTCTGGTTCTTGCTCTGAGCCAGCTGCGTGCTCTCAATACCCAGATTTACAGTTATGTATATTAAAATTAAAAAGAAGATGTAAAGTATGAACAGCCATTGTCCGGCCATCTTTTTCTTAGACAGGAACTGTCCTCCCAGCAAATCTCTTCTTATGTTAAAGTTTGAAGCCATTGTGCTCTCTTCTTTTTAATATTTATCTCGACAGATTATATCTTCTCTGCTATTCTCAATTTTGCGCTGCGGCTTCTGGCGTTTTCACCTTGCTCTTCATCTGAAGGTGTAAGAGGTTTCTTTGTAACGCTCTCAAAAATACCGTTATCCTTGTTTGCTCTTATAAAATTTTTTACCGCCCTGTCTTCCAAAGAATGATAGGTGATAACTGAAAGTCTGCCGCCCGTATTTAAAACCTGCATTGCTCCGGCAAGAAAATCTTCTAATGCGCGCATTTCCATATTTACCTCAATTCTAAGGGCTTGGAATACTTTGCCTAAAAATTTCTTCTCTGTTTTCTGATTGTATAAGCGGACAAGAATCTTACATAAATCTCCCGTTGTCATAATCTTGCATCCGGTGCGGGCAGTGCAAATCAGTTCAGATATTTTTCTTGCATTTTCAAGTTCTCCATACTCGCGGAAAATTTTCTCCAAATCTTCCTGCTTGTAATTATTTACAACCCACTCTGCATTGTGCTTTGCCAGCTTGTTCATCCTCATATCAAGAGGGGAGTCAAACCTATAGGAAAACCCTCTGTCGGGAGTATCAAATTGATGAGAAGATACTCCAAGATCTGCAAGAATGCCGTCTACTTTATTGATTCCAAGGTATTTGACAAAGTTCTCCACAAACCTGAAATTGTTGTGGATAGAAATTACCCTTTTGTCTTTTGGGGCATTTGCTATTGCATCTGAATCTTTGTCAAAGGCAATCAACATTCCTTTTGACCCTAGCTGCCGCAGAATCTCTTTTGTGTGGCCGCCGCCGCCAAGAGTGGCATCAACAAAAATTCCATTTTTCTTTGAATCAATGTTGAGCGCAGAAACACTTTCGCTCAGCATAACTGGTTTGTGGTAAGCAGGCATATTTTTAGGTTTTAAATAATTCTCAACCTAGAATCTTCTCTGTCAGCTTTATGAAGTCTGAATGGGACATCTGGTCATTGCCGTACTTCTCTTTTGCCCAAATCTCAATCTTGTGGTCGTTGCCGGTAAAGACAACTTCTTTTTTTATTCCTATGCTGGAGAGAATATTCTTTGGAATCATTATCCTTCCGAATTTGGAGTCAGNTGTAACGGATGCTCTGCCTTTCATGTACTCGCGCCAGAACTTTGCGTGTTCCTCGTTAAAAAAATTAAGTTTGTTTTTTACCTGCTCGGATTCTTTTTCCCACTCGTCATATGGATACATGTCCAGACAATTTGCAAACAGATCTTTTTTAACTACAAAAGAAAGTTCAATCTCCTTGTCATCAGAAGTGTTTAGTTTTCTGCCAATTGCGGCAGCCTCTATGGCTTCCTGCTTTAGCAGGTCTTTAGTCATTGCATTCTTAAAAGCAGATGGAACAACAAGTCTTCCCTTGTCGTCCAGCTTAACCTCAAATTCACCAATAAATTTTACCATCTGCTTCTGTTTTCTTGATTGAAAAATCAACATTGCAAAAGTAACGAAAAATTTTCCACTTTTTTACACTTATTTCCAAAATTATCCACAATTTCTCTACCACTTTTGAACATGTTTTGTCTTAATAGGTAAAAAGGGACAAAAAAAACCGGACGGATTTACCCGCCCGGTTTTATACGTTTGTGTATTAATTACTCTTTTTCAAGCTTTTCTGCCTTATTTGAAAAAATTGAGTCATAATAATTATCTGTGCCGAATTTCTTATTTTGACCAATATTAGCCTCTTTATCAACGTTCTTTGGCGTCTCTTTTTGAGGTGAATCATAACGGCCCTCGTTTCCAGTGTCGGGAATAGGATTCCCGTCTTCGTCTTTTTTATCATGAAGGACAGCTTTTCTAAGGTCAAAGTTTGTACCAAGATATTTACGGCGCGCATCGGGATTGCTTGCAAGTTCCTCCGGAGTGCCGCTGTACAGAATGCTTCCTTCATACAGAAGATATGCTCTGTCCGTAATCGCAAGTGTCTCATAGACATTGTG
>JGI20225J20221_1002970_pt3 | contig 11254 bp, 12 predicted proteins | sample BioMet4_FD_20221 | JGI IMG/M metagenome (IMG submission 20221) | reverse complement strand
CTATAATTTGGGATTTCCCTATACGGAGCCGGGGGCCGTAAAGATTTTAGGTTATGAAATACGTGGATATAATGGCTATAAGAGCAAAGCGGCGGGGACAAACTCATCGTCTGCCGCATGGATTGTCGATTTGTCGAACAAGGCGAATCCTTTAGATATTCGCAATGTGTATTTTGCTGAAAGTGGATATGATATCATGTCGTTTTATCAGGCCAACCGGTTAAAGATAGACAAGGACAGCTCGGTATTCGTTTCTCTTGGTGGTACATTTTCAGACCGTCAGATAACAGGCATTATGAATCATTACTCTGAAGCCCGTGCCGTTGACTGTTTCGACAATGATCTGCCCGGTCGGATCTATGGTGTGAGGATGGCCGGACTACTAGAAGGTCTGCATCTGGGCATTATTAAAACAGGCAATGCAGTCATCATCAGAACGGATGACAAAGAATTCTCCTTGTCTACGGATAACGTATCTATAGCAAAACTGGGTAAGCATATACATCTACGATACAAAGTCGGCCAATGGAAAGCGGCTCCTGTCTTCAAAGACTGGAATGACCAGATCATGAACAAACCGATGGGCATCATTCAGGGAAAATCGAAATACCAACGAGATGAAAAGCTAGCCGAAGACAGAAAGAATTGTTTCAAACTATAAATAGTTGAATCATGAAGAGATTTATCCTATTAACGATATTCTGTACTTCTGTAGGTATAGTCAGTTATGCACAACAAACCGACCCGACATTAACGGGTGCAGTGATCGCTCAAAGTGAAATGCTGAAGAAAATATTCAGCAACCGTGAGAAAACGCAAAATAAAATCATTGCAGCCGAGGCAGCTGTAACGGCAGCAATGGAGCGGATGCACAAGGTAGAAGATCAAATGTTGGATTATCTCAGCAACGTACAGGGAGCGATGCAAAATTTGTATCAAATAAAGCGGGCAGCAGAGTTGACAACCACGGAGATACCAAGAAATATGTCGCTTCTTAGAAAATCTCTTTCTGGACATCTTAAAGGAACTGCTATTGCACTACTCGTTTCAGACGAACTAACGGATGCTGCCACTCAGATGGCAAGTCTCTATCCATTCATGAAACAATTGGTAACAAGCGGATCATATACGACCTCTGATTATGATGCAAACGGAAAAAACATTAATCAAAAGAATAAGGTGAATCTGCTGAACTCTGCCGAGCGCTATTACGTAGCCAATGAAGTCGTAACCAAACTGGAAAGTATCAATACGGACCTCTGGTTACTGGCATGGCAGATAAGAACGATGTCTTGGAATGACCTTTGGTTTGGACTGGATCCGGAAGGATGGGCTTCTTTTATGTCGGGAAAAGCCATAGCGGAACAATTGATTTATGAATGGAAATATCTGTAATTCATTAGAAATCAACATTTGTTCATATGGAAAGAAATGATTATATTTAAGCTGTATATAGTTGATATTCAGTGTGCTAATAATTATCTGTAAGGAATAAAAAAGTACCAAAAGGAATAAGGGTTACAGAACGTTGAACTTGGTTTAAGCAGTCTGTTCCCTCTCTGAAAGCAAAATTGAGGTCAAAAGAGCATGTCTTTTAATGCACAATTGACATAAAATAAAGAATTAATGATTTTTAATATGGAAGAAAAAAAGCAGTCTTTGGGCACATGTCCTGTTTGCGGTAAAGGTGAGATTGTCAGCAGTGATTATGGCTGGCACTGCGACAGCATTGCCCAGAGTGGAAAGCAGTGTGGATTCATTCTTTACCCAGTAATGCATGGTGTAGAAATGACCGATGAGTTATGCAAGACACTGATTAAAGATGGTCAAACGGATGTACTATCCATGAAAAACAAAGATGGTCAGTCATTTCGTGCACACCTTGTCATTATCAACGGCAAGGTGGATGTTTTGCATGATATTCACAATCTTGAGGGGACATGTCCATTATGTGGCGCCACAATGGTGAAAACATGCAAAGGCTACATCTGTAAAAATGGTATTGGAACAAAACCGACTTGTGGGTTCTTCATTCCAGGCATCATCTGCAATCGTAAAATTACCGAAGAAGAAGTTGAACTTTTTTTATCTGGAAAACTTGGCGTATTGGATGGCTTTGCCACGAACAATTGGAAGATGTTTTCATCAACTCTGATCATAGGGAATGATGGAAACATAATGTTGGATTCTAAAATAACCAGGTGTCCGTGTTGCGGCGGTGATATTCATGTCGGGTTGAAAGCTTATAATTGCAGTAACTACAAAGACACAGTGCATCCGTGCAATTTCTCTATTTGGCGTCATATTGGCGGTCATGCCGTAACAAAAAAGGAAGCACAACAGATTTGTGAAGACGGTATTACGCATGAAGTGATTGAAATGTATAAAGAAGATGGAACAGCCTATTATAAACGACTTGCATTAAGTCCGGATAAAACTAAAATCATCAAAATATGAACATGAAGAAATACATTAGCCTTTTAATAGGAACGGTTTTATTACTGTCCGTCTCATCTTGTACTAACAGACAGCATAAAGTCATCGAGCTGGCGGAAGCTCATTTAGAACAATCAATCAATGACTCTGGAAAATTGAAAATAACCAGTGTTTCAGATCCAGATTCTGTTTTTGGTACCATCTATTTTACAGAACAAGAGCAAAAAAATATCATGGGCATTATGGCACAAGTAACCCAAAGCATTATGAAACGTACAAACAACTTCGAGAGTTTCAATGCTAATGATGCTTATGTCATGGACTTGGCTAGTCGCCAGATGCGAGCCAACTCGGAGATTCGTGATTTATTGCTGAACCAAACCAACAGTCAAGAATGGACAGGATGGAAAGTAAAGGTAGATTTCCAAGCCATTAATCATACCGAACTGGAATATAAAGCCGAGCGATGGTATTTCATCAATAAGGATGCTTCACAAGTCATCAAAACATTGGAATTACCATTGCCATGATTTTTAATCATAGAATTGGTTACTCAATCATTTAAAATAATAGGAACATGGAATTTAAAGGAAAAATTATCGCAGTAGTGGAGCCGAAATCCGGAACAACTGCAAGAGGAGAATGGAAAATGCAACAGTTCGTCGCTGAATCTGAAGGGCAATTTCCACATCGGTTACTTTTCGAAGTCTTCGGTGATGAGAAACTTCAGAAGTTTAATATTCAGTTAGATGACGAGGTTATCATACAGTTTGAGCCCAATGCTCGAGAGAGTAAAGGTGCATGGTTTGGAAGTAACCGCGCTTATGACGTGCAAGTATGCCCACAACAAATCTCTGAATCTTAAACTATAATTAGCTAAAATCCCAACTCCTAACTTCGACAAGGCAGTGTATTTTTACAAAAAAGATCAAAAGCCAGCGTGTTCATATTTAGCATCATGTTCATAAATTCATGAACAAACATCATTTATTGAACAAAAAGTTTGGTTGTTATAAAAATGTTCACTATATTTGCAATGTTCATAAATTCATGAACAAGCATTTAAAAATGAACAGATATGGTAAACGAAAGGGAATTGTCTTTAGAAGCCGCCGCGAATTTAAAGAGTTTAATGCGACGTGATGACATCACCGTAAAACTTGCTAGTAAGGGAAGCCACGATGTGGACATCAACATTGGTGACATAAAAATGTCTGGCAAAATTAAAAGCTTTGTAACTAAGGCTAACTTTAACCAGGTAATTCTCCAATTACAAAAGATAAAAAAGGATGGCTCTACACCTGTACTATTGATTGCTGGTTATATTTCCCCTCAACAAATGATGAAATTTGTTGAGGAAAGATTTAATGTATTGGACAATGCTGGCAACTGCTATATCAACATTCCACCATTATATATATATATTACAGGGCAGAAACAGGACAAACCCAAAGAGGCTGAAACGAAAGTGTTCAGTGAATCTGCGATAAAACTTATTTTCTATTTCCTGCTAGACAAGGCTAATATCGGAAAAACATATAGAAAAATTGCAGAAGAAACGGGCTACTCTCTTGGAACCATCAAAAATGTTATTGAGGATATGATCCGACACCATCATATTATAAAAACTCCTAAAGGAAGAGTTCTGATGGATTGGAGAAAATTACTTAATGAATGGCAAGTGGCATATAACCAGTCTTTAAAACCAAAATTGTTCTTGAAGAAGATGAGGCTTGGAAGTCCTGAACTTAGACAAAATTGGCAGGATATTAAATTACCAAAGAACTCTTATTGGGGTGGCGAAAGTGGTGCCAATCTTATTGATGGATACCTAACTCCGGAGATACTAACGATCTACACGGATGGAGATAGCGTTGACTTGATTAGAACGGCAAAGATGTTACCCTCTTCTGATGGCGACATTCTTGTTTACAAGAAATTCTGGACAGGAGAAGCGGATAGTAAAATGGTCCCGAAAATATTAACCTATGCAGATTTAATGGGAACAACAAACAGCCGTTGTCTTGAAACTGCTAAAAGAATCATCGATGATGAAAAATAGTCTAAGTAAAGAAGAGCTGGAGAATGATGCCTTATATGAGACACTCAAAGCTCTAAGCGATTGCATTACAAGTATAGGACTGGAACTCTATGTAGTAGGTGCTACGGCTAGAGATATCATGATGAAGTTACTTAATGAGTATCCTTCAAAGCGCAAAACGAGAGATCTCGATGTGGCTATTGCCTTATCTGATTGGTCGCAATTCGATAATCTTAGCGAAATTCTTCAAAAGAACCACTTCAGAAAGGCTCCTGCTAATCAAAAATTCTATTACGAAGGAGAAGATCATGATAATGATTACGAGGTAGATGTTGTTCCCTTTGGTGATATTGCCGGAGAGAATGAAACCTTAGTTTGGCCTCCCGAATATGAGTTGGAGATGTCGGTCAAATGCTTTACTGATGTAATGGACCATTCTATTGCGGTATCTATCAACAACTCGTTTGACGTAAACATTTCGACATTGGCAGGACAGTTCTTTATCAAGCTGGATTCCTACATGGACAGACACACCAAAAATCATAAAGACGCCGATGATATGTTTTTCATTCTTGAAAAATATTATGTCTCCAAAGTACTTGATAGCGATGAAATTCCTGATGACGTAATTTTAGAAGAAGATAATGAAATCATTAGGGGGTCTCAATGGTTAGCAAGCGAAATCAAGCACATGCTGAGCGATGAACACCTTGCCGATTACTCTGATATGATAAAAACAGAACTTGATAAAAAAACTGAAAGCGACCTTATAAAAGACTTCATCAAATTATATGGTGATGAAAAAGATGATGCCTATGATGTCAGCTTGAGTCTTTGGACAAATATATACGATATTCTAAACAAAGAAATTGAGAAAAGAAATGAAGATAAGTGATTTTTCCATCGGAAGTTCAGATACCAATGAAGATTATCTTCTGTATAGGAATATGGGTATTAATGGCTTTGTCATTGCCCTGGCCGATGGGATGGGAGGATTATCTTATGGTGATGTAGCTGCANNCTTAGCATGTGAAGCCGCTGTAGAATATATTGTCAACAACTACAAGGGTTNTCATTCTGAAANAAGAATGTTGAAGGATGCTCTAAAAACAGCTGACAATGNGATTGCAACAAAAGGACTTGCAGAGTACAAATGCCCAATGGGNACAACAATAGCATTAGCAATTGTTTCNGANTACCAGATGTTCTATACTTGGCAGGGAAATGTGCGCATCTACCTTAAAAACGCCAATAGACTTTCAATATTAACTTCTGACCACATATTAAATGTGGGTTATGGCAAGACGAGAATTACCAGATGTATCAAAGGTACAGGACTTCGTGAAGAGATACCAGTGAGAGCTGCAAAACTAACTCGCAATGACAACATCTTCTTCTGCACCGATGGTTTCTACAATATTGCAGAATCTATGCTGAACAATAAATCCATAACCGAGATTAAGGAGGCAATCACCAAACCTGATGACGACGTTTCACTAATCCAGGTTAATGTTTGACGTGAAAATCATATTAATGTCTCTTAATTGAGATTTGGAACTTTTTAATACTTTTTACACCCTACTATTGAGTTCTTATTTCGTCATTTTATTGAGTAACGGGATAAAAAACAAATCAAAGCCCGAACAAATTAGCATTCTTGTTAATCATTAGTATTATTTTCCCACCCAAGCGAAGCGTCTTCAAACAGTTCGACTGATAGACTTTGCTAACTTAGGGGAACGTGGTTCCTCTGCGCAACAAAGACACTCAGTCAAAGGCCAAACACGAAACGACTTTCCACTACGGACAGTAAGAATGTTATGACCTAAACGACCATCACTATTATCTTGCTGTCTGTAGTTATAAGCCCATTCGTCAAAGAAGCTTGGTCGGCTGTTTATGACTGCCTCACTTCCCACCCTGTTTGGGAATAAACCTGATGAATGGAAAGAAATAGCACACAAAAAAAATAATTTCTTTCCAATAGGACATATTTTGTTTGTCTTGTTTGTCTTTGTTGTCATAAAGCCCAATAATGTTGCACAATGTATTAATTACTAATATCTTATGATAATGTATAATTATGACAATTATTCTGCTATAAGTGACAAAAACATAAATTTTATGACATAACTAAAAAAAAGAAATGAATGACTTCAATTAAATTATGACAAGCGATGACAGCATTTGACCAAAGGAAAAATGGTTAATCCATTGATTCTCATATAAAAGACAAGTAAGACAAACAAGACAAAGAAATAATGATTTTTTAGGAAGAAATTATTTTGAAAATAAAAGCTGCCGAATAACTTCACAGTTACATGGCAGCAAAAATCTACCTTGATATGATTTCTTATGTTTGTTCTTCTTCTGAAATTTCAGTATTTCCCAATTCGAGATTAATTTCAAAAGTATCTGCCAGCAACTGATAATCGAAGCAGTACGATCTTTGTTGAACACTCTTCTTCACTGGTTCATTTACTCCATTGTGATGTTCATAGTCAATGACCTGTATTCCTTTTTTGAATACATGATAGGTCATTCGCTGTTCCCCAAGGAAACTTTTACTATTCTCAAGATAATATTTTAGTGTTTCTTCAGGTAAGATTTTATCTCCTATTTTGTGACAGTTTTGCTTGTATAACATAAAGATTCTTGTTTTCTGGAGATATAGGACTTTTCTCGGTCCATTCCAGTGTACATCCTTAAATCGATCAGAATGGAAACGAGCAAGAACACGTATTTTGAAATCTCCGTCTTCTATAATTTCTCCTTCACTGACCAAAAACTGGACAACACGCCAGAAGGCTCCTATTTCATCAGATACTCTGCATTCGGCATTTTGTTTTCTGATACCTTCTACTGTGATGTCAAACATCTCTTTGTAAGTAAGCGGAACATCGATGCTATTTGCAAGACATCGATAGGCTGTTAGTGGGATGGACCAATTCTGTATGATTCTATCCATGACTGGGATATCTACAAATTTCTCATTCATTTCATTATAAGTAGATTGAAATGTATCGAAAAAGGAGGAGGCAATATCTTTTCGTCTGGCTAATATTCCAATTGTTAAGTGTGTCATGCCTTTTGAACGCATCTGAAGCAAGTTTTGATAAGCAGCTTTTTCTTCTGTTGTAAACTCCGATTTGGAGAAAGATAAAAAAATAAGACGACTGAACAGGGCTATATCCGCTGTCGGCATTTCCTGCCCGGATAGAATTATACCAGCATCAACTGCCGTAGTCTCTTTCTTTTTGTCCAGATCCATGTTCATACGTGTTCGTCCTGTTCCGTCCCACAATCCTTTTAGAAATTCTATTTTTAACGGATCAATACCGTTCTTGTATTCATCGATATGTACAAGACCATCTGATACGGCAGCCACGGTGTCATTAAGTGCCGGTATGGTTGAGTTCTGTATGTTTGGAGGAATATTCTCAATCATCAATAATGACAGTAGCGTATGTCCTAATTCGGTTTTACCGGATCCTTTAGGACCGAACAAATTTAAAATGGGGAATGAACGTGTCGTCATCGTTATAATATCACGAAACAACGTGGCCAGGTAGAAACAGAAAGCTATTTTACCATTATTGCCGAACACTTTAAAAATCTGTGCAGTGAAATCTCTCAGTGATGTCATAGAAAAATTGAGATGCACGAAGCGTCTTTCAAATTTGAAAAAATCTGTTTTATCTTTATATATCTTTGAGTAGGCAGGAAGATAATAGTTCCCTTTTTCACCAAGACGAACGATGCCATAATCATCCACTGGAATAAAACGACCATCGTAAAATACACCATTTCCAAAAGCATAGAATTCTTTTCTGTTCCATCCAAGTTGCTTCACTTCTATGGCTGTTTCAGTATTCTCATAGAGATAGCATTTAAGCTTTGTCAATTCTTTGTCGCCCGCTTTCCAGATAAAATTTCCAAGACTTTCTATTTTCTGTTTAAACTTTTGCAGAGAAATAAGATCCTCTTGGCGCATTTCTACTAATTCTTCTACTCCGAGCTCATTTTTGAAGGTATAGATACGTTTGGCCATAATGGAATCCCTAATATGAAAAAGTGGTTGCATGGTGAAATTGGACCATTCATAGATGCCATTTTTCTCTGAAGAGGAAAAGTATTTGCCATGTTCAATCCAAAAGCCATACTTCTTATTCAGATCTATTTCATGCTTTTCATTGCTATTTTTTTCTTTTTGTTCACAAGCATATTCTATGGCTTTCTTCCATATTATTTTCGATTTGTTATATCTGGTTAGAGAATTGATATACAAAGAAACTTTGGTCTCATCATCTATAAGAGAAAGCAAATAAGCCAACTGTTTGATAACATCACTTTTCTGTTCTGTGTTTTCGCATAAGGGAAATAATTTGTCGGCCATCCAAAGCACATAATCAACTTCTTCTATTTTTCTAAAGATGTCTATATCCGTATAATAAGTATCAGGATCTTTCTTTCCCCGATGGTCGTCATCCGGAATTTCTTTGATGGAAACGGACAGGTGATGTTCCATAGCTGATTTTCCTGCTTTCATAACTATCTCAATCCCCGTACCGAATGATTTTCCATCTTTGGGTGGGTCATCATCAGGAAGAAAACAAACTTTATTGGCAGCTCGTGATATCAGTTGAAACTGCTCATCGGTCCATGCCGAGCCAAGAGATGCTACTGTATTTTCCAGACCTAGGAGATGCATTCTCATACAATCAGGAGCACCTTCCACAAGATACAACTTCTTATCTTTGCCTGCAGCACGCCATGCCACATCAAGACCGAATAAAGAGCTTCGTTTGCCGTAAAGAAGAGACTCCTTACTGTTAAGGTATTTGGGCTGCGAATCATCTAACGACCGTGCGGTAAATCCAATGATTTTTTGAAAGCGGGAACGTATGGGTATAACGATACGGTTCTGATAGAAATCATAACCGCTTGTATTGATCAGGCCCAGTTCAATCATCAATTCTTTTTGATGGGGAAGGCCCGCAAGCGCCTGGCCATTTGCAGGAGCATAACCAATTCCAATTTCGTCGCAGTATTTTTTATTCCATCTGGAATAGGCGTATTTCTGAACTTCTTTGTTCTGTAAGAACTGTTCTCTATAAAATTTGTGTACGGCTTCGTTCACAATCTGCAAAGATTCCTTTTCCAAACGTTTCTTTTTCTCTTCAATGCCTTCTTCCTGTTCATCCACTTCTATTCCATATTTACGTCCGAGCCATTTCAGTGCTTCCGGGTAAGTCATGTTCTCATGCTCCATCAGAAATGTGACAGCATCTCCACCTTTTTTACAACCGAAGCAATAAAACATATTTCGCGATGACGTGACTGTAAAAGATGGTGTATGCTCTTCATGAAAAGGGCAAAGTCCTTTATAAAAACGGCCACTTCTATGAAGCGTGACAAATTCTCCAACAATATCCTCGATTTTTGTAACGTCGAGAATTCTTTCTATTGTAGTATATGAAATCATATCATTTAAAATACAAATATTCAATAAAGAAAATTGCCCTGACTGATATTCTTCACAGAGTATAAGCCAGGGACTTTTATTAACTCCTTATTATTTAGAGGGAGAGTTAAATATCTCTTAGACATCCAACGAACTCTGATTTAAGAATATACCAACAGCGTCCTACCTTGTGAGCTGGTATAAGACCATTTTCAATGCGCCTGCGTATAGTACATTCTTTTCTACCGAGCATATTAGCAATATCCCGTACCATATATACGGTATCAGAAGCATTAAGCATTACATGATTACTAATTTCGGTATCATTCATATACAGACCCGTTTTCCCAATGTTCTTTATTATAGAATCCTTTGGGAATAAATTTTCTCCATTTTTTTTCATTTTCCTTGTTTTTTATTTCATCTAAATGTTGTTCTAATGATACTACAACTATAACAACTCTTTCTGCATAGGTATTGTAGCTGTAGTGTACAAAACGATTACAGAGAATTCCGAAAGAGGTATTATACCTACTCACCAGCTTATTAAAACTGTTTTTTTTCTCTAATGGAAGATTTCCAACTTTCACTTGCCCTGAAAGGGATTTCTGAATCCATTCCGACATATTCTGAATGTTCGTTATTCTTGGCATAATTCTTCAATATTTAAATTCGATGAATTTATGACCGAAAACGATTCCAACATGTCTAGATAAAAAAACGATGAGAAATGCAAGACATCTACCATTCCTTTGTAATTAAATTACACATACGGAAATATTTGCTTGCCTTTTATGCAATAGGGAAGTTGTAAACTATCTTATCATCTTTACACATATGGTAGCATGAATAAATTCTTGCTGTAAAAATATACGAAAAAAAATAGAAAAATGTAAGTTTTTGACATTAAAGGTGCCTACCTACCAACAATTTAACGCTTTCTACTACTTCCTATGAGGAATGATCATGATATGCTATGTCTTAAAGTTCAAAATAAAAATTTAAAAATAGACATAATAAGATTGCCAAAGAAAAGAGTGTTAAGTCACTCGGCGAGTTGGTTAGTTCGTTTTGGTCATTGTTAATACTTTCTTTGGTTTTTACTATTAATTTTATTAGTCAGTCGCTTTTATTTAATCCTTTTATAACAAAAAATATGGCACAATAATCCAAGGGACTATGCACACAGAAGACATATATCCTAAAATATTAAAATGATATTAGGAAGCTAGTATACTTATCATTTCTATGAGTATTTTCAACTTAGCATAAAAGGAACAAAGGTCTCCTATTATTTTAGGTATGGTATCTAC
>JGI20225J20221_1002967_pt1 | contig 11266 bp, 6 predicted proteins | sample BioMet4_FD_20221 | JGI IMG/M metagenome (IMG submission 20221) | reverse complement strand
GATGGGATTTATGATGAGGTAATAGTAGGATGTAACCCCTGCAACAATTAATGCTATACAAAAGAAAAATGTGGAAGTCATCGATATGCATCCGGTGCTTGATAAGCATCCAGAATTAATAAAAGATGGAATACATCCTAATGCTAAAGGATCAGGAATGATGGCTAAAACGATGTATGATTATCTGATGTCTCATTCTGAAAAATAAAATTGAACGCTAAGATTCCATTGGATGTTTTACTTTTTGCCAGGCTACACTTCTTTTATATCCTTGATATTTATTTTTAATATAGCTAGGCGTAGTGTAGCCTTAAATCGATATACTAATAAAGTCTATTCAGGGGAGTTTTTCTATGTTTTGAAGACTTTAGATATAATCTATTCCTACATGCTTTCTGAAATATTTATTACTATTTCGATATAGAAAATCTCTTTGGTGAAATAATGCAATAATCATATGATATTATATTGTTAGTTATTATACTATTTTTAATACCTTTGTGCTTATTCCTTGAATAAGAAGCTATGAAATGTATATTACGTATACCAATAATATTATTCCTTCTATTTTTTAGCATAAAGGCTTTGGCAGTGAGGGAGAAGTATAATTATGGATTATACTTTAAATCGTATTCTGTACCAGGAAATAAGAGGACTTCCTTATTTTTAGAGAATGACCAATCCTATACAGTAAAGAATGATTTTACGATCTCATTCCAGATGTTAGTGCGTAATAAAGAACCGGACTTTGGGTCCATTCTTCATTTACAGACAGATGAAAATCAATTGATACATTTTGCTTTTGTGTCTGGTTCGAATAATAGAAATTTTCCAGCTTTAGTTTTTAATGAAGGAATGTTTACCATTAATTCAGATATCAAAAAAGAAAAATGGATAGCAGTCTCTTTACATTTGGATATAAATAATAATACGATAGACTTTGTTTGGGGTAACAAAGATACTACGATGATAGTCCCTCTACATGGGACTCATAAAATAAAAGTTGCATTTGGGTGTTTGTCTGGTTATACAGCGGAAATTATTCCAATGAATTTGCGGAATATAAGAATAAATCAAGATGGAGAGAATACCCGATTGTGGAAATTATGGCGTCATAACGAAAATTTTTGTGTAGATGAAATAGCAGGAGCGATTGCTCGTGCAGAAAATCCACTTTGGCTAATAGACGATCATATCAAGTGGAAAGAGATATATTCGGCAAATATTAAAGGCTCTTTGAATATTGCTTTTAATTCAGATAAAGCTGCTTTTTATTTTGCAAAACCTGACAAAATAGAACTATTTGATACTAATTCTTCATCTTGGGAAATATTACCTGTGAAAGGAGGTTATCCTGCAATGGAATATACTGATTACATGCTGTATGATTCCATTACTTCTACTTTACTCTCTTATTCACTTGATCAAAAAATAGTTTCATATTTTTCTTTTAAGAGTGACAGTTGGAGTTTGAAGAAACGCAACGAGAAAGAACCGAGTTATTATAACCATGCTCGAACATTTAATCCGATAGATTCTTCCTATTACTTTTTTGGTGGATATGGCTTTTATAGATATCGTAACGAACTGTTCCGTCTCAAGGCAGGATCAAATATACTAGAAAAAGTTATTTATGAACCGGCATTGGATCCAAGATACTCTGCATCTTCCGCGATTGTAGGCGATGAATTCTATGTTTTTGGGGGGAGAGGAAATAAGCTGGGAAGGCAGGAATTAACAGCTCACTATTATTATGAATTGTGTGCAATTAATTTGAGAACACGCCATTCACGCACTGTTTGGAAAAAGACTGTTGGAAAAGATCCGCTACTGATTATGGCTTCTTCTATGTATTTCGAACCTTCTGATAGTTCTTTCTATGCTGTTTCGATGAACGAGGGAGGAGTGCTTTTGAAAATATCTATAAAGGATTCTGTATGGACAAAAGTCTCTTTACCCATTCATAATGATTTAGTTTATCAAGATTGCGATTTTAGCCTTTATGCTTCTCCTACACATCATAAGCTCTTCTTGTTAATAGATAAAATCCTAAGTGATCGAACACATAATCTATCGATTTACTCTATAAATACACCATTGGTTGGTGAGAAGGATATTTTGCAGGTGCGAGAACGATTTTTGTGGAAGGGATGGTGGTTTTGCCTTCTTTTGTTGTTGGTGGTGTTTGGTTTTGGGATCGGATACCGATCTTTTGTCAGGAAAAAGAAAAGAAAAATAGATTCTAGGAATAATCAAGATACTCCTATCTTAATGAATTATGAAAACCATATGTTTGAAAACTCACACGCAGAATCGGAGCATGTAATTGAACTATATTTTGATCGAAATAAATCGGCGATTTCATTATTAGGAACATTTAATGTGAGAGATAAAGACGGGAAAGATATAACTTGTTTATTTTCACCTCGTTTAAAAAGCTTTCTTATTTTGCTTATTCTTTATTCAGAAAAAAATACTCAAGGTCTTTTGGTAAAAAAAATAATAGACATTCTATGGAATGATAAAGACGAATTATCAGCCCGCAATAATTGTAATGTGACTTTACGCAAATTGCGTGTTTTACTTGGAAGTGTAGGAGAGGTTGAGATTGTAAGCGATGGTGGTTTCCTTCGTATAGTGTGTGGTGAAAGTGTTTTTTGTGATTATCATGCAGCGCTTTCTTGCATTGAAACGTTTAAAGGAGGGCTACAGCAGGATCCGATTTTGCTGAATAAAGTTCTGGAAATATTACTTTGTGGCCCACTTCTATCAAATACTGTTGCAGATTGGCTGGATGATTTTAAAGATTCTTATTCTAGCCAGTCAATAGATTTGTTGAAGAAACTTCTTGAGATAGAAGTTAGGAAGAAAAATAATAATTTGATTTTGCGCATTGCTGATACCATGTTTTTGCATGATCCTTTGAATGAAGATGCATTGCTGGCTAAATGTTCTATCTTATTTAGTGAAGGGAAAAAAGGAATTGCAAAAAGTGTGTATGATCGCTTTTGTAAAGAGTACAGAGAGTCTTTGGGGGAGAATTATAAAACTCCTTTATCTGAATTGTGTGAATAGAGATTGTTTTATCAAAATAGATATGTTGATAGAGACTGAATTATGTCTCGTTATTAAAAGATGAAAATGAATGAATCTAACTATTGATGTCTAAAATAATACCAACTCTTTTCCAATAGCTTGAATTTTTGATATTTATTATAAAAAAACGCTTAATTCTTTAATTAAGCGTTTTTTAATACCCAATTAATAATAATTTCCCTTAGTCGTTAATTCTTGGGCTTTTAATTTGCAGCGATAGTCTATATTAAAATTTAAAGCTTATGAAAAACACAAGTTAGTCTTAAACATTTCCTTTCTACTTATTTGAACTTTATTAATTTATGAAAAACAGATTAAAAATGATTGTATGAAACACATGAAAAACAATTTATGTTTAGGTCATAGGATAATAGTAGGCAAGAGACTTTTAATCATTGCCCTGTTATTATTAATCGTTTCTCCTATTTTCTCGCAAATGAATAAGAATATTTCCGGGAAGATTGTCGATGAAAAAGAGGATCCTATCATAGGAGCAAATGTACTGATTCCTGGTCATAAAGGAATGGGAACAATCACTGATATTGATGGCAATTTTAAGCTGTCAGTTCCGACTAATTCTATTTTGGAAATATCTTATGTTGGATATCTCACTAAAAAAGTCAAAATCGATGCAAATACAGTCTATAACATTGTGATGCAAGAGGATGCCGAGCAATTGGAAGAAGTCATAGTTGTAGGTTATGGAACGCAAAAAAAAGTCAATTTGACAGGAGCTGTTTCATCTATTAATAGCACGGAAATGGTTGCAACAAAAAACCAGAATACACAAAATATGCTGACTGGAAAAATACCAGGAGTTCGTGTCATTCAAAAAACGTCAGAGCCTGGGGAGTTTAATAATCAGTTCGATATTCGTGGTTTTGGTTCTCCATTGATAGTTGTAGATGGAGTCCCTCGCGGTGATATGGAACGCATGGATCCCAATGAAATAGAATCTATCTCTGTTCTTAAAGATGCTTCCGCTGCGATTTATGGTGTTCGTGCTGCCAATGGCGTTGTTTTAGTTACGACAAAGAGAGGTGAAAAAAATAAAACGAAGGTTGATTATAATATGTATTATGGTTTCCAAAGACCATCTGAAATATTAAAACCAGTAGATGCTGTGGGGCGCATGACATTATTTAATGATAAGCAGATGCGTGACGCAGTAAATCCTAGTTGGAAATATAGTCAGGAACAGATAGATGAATATCTTTCCGGAAAAAAAATTTCAACGGATTGGTATGATGCCGTAATGCAAAATTCTGCTCCCCAGCAATCACACAATCTCGCGATTAGCGGAGGTGGAGATAAAGTTGATTATTACATAAGTTTTGCTTATATGGATCAAGGTGGATTCTTTAAAACTGATGCACTAGATTATAATCGTTATAATGTACGATCCAATGTAAACGCTCAGCTGACCAAAGATTTAAAAGTTTCGGTAAAACTTAGTGGTATACTTGATTCCCGCAAAGGTAATTCTAAAGATTCTTGGGAGGTTTTTAAAAATTTGTGGCGTTCTGCTCCAGATGATCCTTTGTATGCAAATAATACGATTCCTTTCTATCAGAAACCTCAAAGTTCTGATGATAACCCTCTAGCCTTAATTGATACGGATGTGAGTGGTTTAAAAAAAAGAGGTAATAAACTGTTTGAATCATCTTTTGAAGGAGAATATACTGTGTCTCAAGTGAAAGGGCTCAAATTAAAAGCTTTATTCAGCTACGATACAAAGGAAAATGATGAGACAGATTGGACAAAGGAGTACAAGTTGTATACCTATAATCAGGCCGCCGATTCCTACAATGAATTGACTCGTCTTGCTCCGACGCAGTTAAGAAGAGTGCATAATAGTAGTTGGAGTACTCTTTGGCAGGCTTCAGTGAATTATGATAACACATTTGATGAACATCATGTTGCCGGTTTATTACTTTTTGAAGAAGCTCATAACGTCGGAGATAATTTGTGGGCACAACGAAATTTCTCAATACCTCTGCCTTATTTATTTGCAGGAGACTCAAATGAACAAATTGGTATGGCTGATCCGAATAGTTTGTATGAATCTGCATCTCAGGGTCTGGTTGGTAAGCTCAATTATGATTATAAAGGGCGTTATTTAGTCGAATTTTCATTTCGTTATGATGGTTCTTCTAAATTTCCAAAAGATGGTCGTTGGGGATTTTTTCCTGGCGCATCTGTCGGATGGAGAATTTCAGAAGAATCTTTTATGAAAGAAAATCTGAAGTTTATTAATAACTTGAAGTTAAGAGCCTCTTACGGAAAAATGGGTGACGATGGAGCAGCCGATTATCAGTTTCTTTCCGGATACGACTATCCTAATACTTCTGGGGGGGCTAATAATAATTATCCCACCGGATACGTCTTTAACGGAGCTTATTATAATGCTTTGGGTTTCCGTGCCGTAGCTAACCCTAATATTACTTGGTATACTGTGAAAACTTTAAATATCGGTCTGGACGCAGATCTATGGAATGGTTTATTAGGAGTCACCTTCGAAATTTTTCAACGTAATAGAGATGGCTTACTTGCGGACCGTTTAGTGTCTTTACCCGGAACATTTGGTTCTACAATGCCCCAAGAAAATCTTAATAGCGATAGAACGAAAGGTATTGAGCTTGAATTAAGGCATAATAATCGAATTGGTAGTCTTCAATATAATATAAGTGGGCAGGTATCTTTAACTCGCGGAATGCGTCGTTATTATGAAACTAATCCTGCAGGTAATTCATATGATTATTGGAGAAATCGAAATTTATATCGATATAATGACATTTGGTTCGGCTATGGTTCTGCAGGACGGTATACAGATTATACTCAAATAGCCAATTCTGTTTACGCTAATAGTGGTACTTTACCGGGTGACTATATTTATGAAGATTGGAATCAAGATGGCGTAATTGATGGTAATGATATGCACCCTATTGCTACCACCACCAATCCAGGAAGTTCTTGGCAGGATAAAAGAAATTATCCATTAATGAATTTTGGCCTTACGCTAGGGGCAAATTGGAAAGGATTTGATTTAAATCTTTTATTCCAAGGTTCTGCTATGTCTTATATTGCTTATGGCGAGCAATTGGCTAGTCCTTTGGCTTTTGATGGTAATGCCTTAAGTATGTTTTTAGATCGTTGGCATCCGGTTGATCCAAAGCAAAATCCTTATGATCCTTCTTGCCAGTGGATATCAGGTTATTATGCGTTCGGAGGTGAAAAATCAACAGCAAATGCTGATTCTGAGTTTATGATTCAAAAAGGCGATTATTTACGATTGAAGTCTGTAGAAATTGGCTATACATTTCCTAAACAATGGCTTTCCATTGTGGGTGCTAAAAATTTGAGAGTTTATTTTAATGCTTATAATCTGTTTACAATCACAGGGGTTAGAGGAGTTGACCCAGAGAAGCCTACTGATTTATACGGATATATGTATCCTTTGAATAAAACATTCAATTTTGGTGCAAATATTACATTTTAAATAAAGGAGGATTTATATTATGAGAAATTGGAGTAATCTATTGATATATATATTTTTCAGCAGTACTTTAATCGCTTGTGTAGACTTGGATATACCGCCAAAGAATATTCTTACAAATGAAGATATCTATAATGAAGGGGGTATTACTGCTTATATGACCGGCTTATACAATCATCTTCCAATGGAAGACTTTAATATGGGTGATGATGGTGGACGCGGTGGTTTTTTTGATTGGCTATCTGAAAAAACAACATTGGGCTCTACAGGTGAATATGCTAATAATGTGTGTGGCAATAGCTGTGTATATGGTGATAAAGGTTATTGGAAAGATGCATATCAAATTATACGTCAGGCAAATGTGTTGATTCAGGATTTGCCCAATTATGTTGGCAAGTTGCAGGAGGCAGAAGAGTGGATCGCTGAGGCAAAATTTCTTCGCGCTTATACTTATTATGCACTAGTAAAAAGATATGGAGGAGTGCCATTGGTGAAAGAGCCTCAGTCCATTTCGGAAGATGGATCTGCTTTATATGTGGCTCGTAGTAGTCATCAAGAATGTGTTGATTTCATTTTGGATGATTTGGACTATGCTATGCAGAATATGAGTGCTGTAAAGACAGTAGGACGTGCCAATAAATATGTTGCCGCAGCGATGAAAGTTCGTGTGGCTCTTTATGCCGGTTCTATCGCACGTTATGGCGGATTATATAATTATACGGGGAAAAGTGGGGTTATGTTAACAGGAATTCCTGCGTCAAATGCTAATGACTATTTTAAGCAAGCCTACGATGCATCTGTGGAGGTTGAGAAAGGTGGTTATGCTTTAAACAATGGTTCTGACAAACGCCAGGCCTTTTATGATGTTTTTGATAAAGCAGCAACTTCATCGGAATCCATATTTATTCGTCAATATGACATTAATAACTATGTGCATAGTTGGGATAAACTGATGGCTCCAGCACGTATGGTTGGTTTTAGTTATGGTGGGCGCTATTTTGTCCCGCTGGATTGGATTGAGTTGTTTGATGGGCTACCAATTGATTCGCAAACCGGTCATCTGAAAACTACAGATAATGATGGTAATTATGTCGTATACGACAGTGAACACGGTATATTTGATAATGCAGAGCCTCGCTTAAAAGCTAGTATTATGATACCGGGTGACTCGTATAAAGGATATACTTTGGACATGCGGTGGGGACTAATAGATCCTTCAATAGATCCATCGCAGAAAATAAAGAAAACAATCCTTGATGATGGAAAGACTACAACGGGCTGGGATGCTATATGTAATTCTTTTAAAATCAATGGTAAAGTAGTGGCTATCCGTACTAATAAAAGACCTAATGATGGCGAAACTTATCAAAGCACAGGAATTGCTATATGCGGTTTTGATGGACCGGCAACTTCATCTTCGAATACGTGTACAACTGGCATATACGGTGTGAAATGGTTGCAGCGCAATCTGTCTAGCGGGGATTCTCAGTTACATAGGAGTACACAACCTTGGATTGATATTCGTTATGCTGAAATATTGTTGGCTCGTGCAGAAGCCGAGATTGAATTGGCACAAAATGGAGTTACTTCTTACAGCAATGTTGATATGCTACAAGATGCGATGAACTGCATTAATAAAGTACGTGAAAGGGCGGGAGCTAATTTATTGATCAGTACGACGGAGTTGTCTGATATGACTACACCTACTAATGTGAGAGGAACAGGTAAAAATTCTATGGTTTTTGCTCCAACTAAAGGCTTACAAATTGTACGTGTGGAACGATATAAAGAATTGGCGGTCGAGCATAAGCTTTATTGGGATCTTCGTCGTTGGTTTACTGCTGATACGCAAATCAGACAGTTTCGTTGGAGAATGCTGGCTCCTTATCTCTATGCCAGTACAGCCGTAGTAGACAAATCAACTGGTATTCCTCATGGTAAATACATTTTTGATACAAGGGTTGCCGATAGTTATGGAGGGGAACATAATTTTGACTTAAAATATTATTATGAAAGGATTCCTGATGGAGAACGTAAGGTTAATCCTTTATTGGAACAAAATAATATGTATTAACGGATAAAAACCTCAATAGTATGAAAAAAATAATTAATATATTTTTTCTATTCTTTTTCATAATATGCTTTTCTGCATGTGAAATTGATAATTATGATGCTCCTGATGCAACTGTCATTGGTCAAGTGCATGACCAAGCTGGTAATCCTTTACAAACTGCGCTTGGACAAGGCAGTATGAAGATTCGTATTAAAGAGATTAGCTTTGCTCATGGGGACTCCAATATTGTTGTTACAGAGCAAGATTTGAATATGATGATGGATGGCTCCTTTAAAAATACTCGCCTATTTTCTGGAACATATGAAATGTGGCCATATGAAACTTGCGGTTATCCTTGCGAGACCGAGCAGAAGAAAGTTGTGGAACTGAAAAGCGGTAAGACTACGAATGTTGAGTTTACGATAGTTCCATATTTGACATTGGAATGGGTTGATGAACCTTATCAAGATGAAGATGGGTTTATTCGGGCATCATTTAAGTTTACTCGCAATGTAAAAGAAGGGTATGCTATGCCCGATGTGGAAAAAGCCCAACTACTTATAGGAACAACCATTTCTAGTTCTGACGGTCGCTATACTGATAATACAGTGTCAATAACGAATATTCAAGAGGGGAATGTCATTCAGCTGAAATCAAAGGTTAAAATCGAATTCGCCCAAAAGTTGTTTCTAAGAATTAGTGCAAATTGCAAAGATACTTATAAGAAATCTTGCTATACGGACATCAAAACGATTGATGCAAAAGGATTTGGTAGATAGTTATAGATGGGTGCTAGCCTATCTATGGCAAGCACCCATCTACTTTTAGATGTAATAAAATAGTCTTTTTATAATTGCCTGATAATGAAAATACATGATACTTTGATATTTGCAAAAGCACAATTATGGATATCTTTTAAGGATTCAAAGAATAGGATAAAATACGCATTGGTTATTGGAATTGTTTTATTGACTGGTTGTTCTAAAGATAATAAGGCTGCTATTATTCCTAATATCCCCGAAACAGAAAACCCGGAACCGGAGAAGCCCAATAATGATGATGATATACCTACTCATGATGCCTTATTGGGATCACTATGTGGATTTGAAGGTGATTTGAGAAAGGGGCAGATATATAAAGGTGAAGGCGGGGCAACCACTTATTACAATGTCCCTTTGTTTGAAGCAACTCCTGAAGGGTCGGAGGATGGCTGGTGGGATAATTTAGTAGAGGAAATAGCATATAGCGGATTGGATTATGTTGCCGCTAATTGCCGTGGTTTACAACCATCTTATCCTATTAAATATGTGGATCATGGCGACCCGACCCGTCTAAAGAATTTAATAGAAGCGATGGAACGCCGTGGAGTTGCTGATAAATTTAAAATTGCGATTTTTGATGATTGCCCGGCATCTTGGGAGGCTGCTCGGAACGAAGATTTGGGACGTGGCTATGCTGGATATAGTGCAGACAATCCGGGAAATCGAAAACCTTATCCGTTGAAGAATATTAATGTTGACTCAAAGGAATTTCAGGATTCGATTTATCGATATATTTGGGATTACAATATTCGGTTGGCTTTTCAAAACATTCCAGAGAAATATATTTTTAAATACAATGGGCGTCCGGTCGTTTATTTCTGGGGCTGTGGATTTGTAGGTGATGTTCCCGGAAAATTATCATATATTCTAAAACGAATACGTGAAGATTGTATCAAAGAATTTCAGATGGATCCACTGCTAATTATTGATCAAGATTGGGCCAAACGCGATAATACACTTTCTAGTGCTACAGAGGCTATTGGTGGAATCAATGATTGGTTTAATATGTCTAACCCATATACTGTACGTACATTCAAAGATCTGACGGTGGGAATAGGTGTACCTGGATTTTCTGTGAATGATAAGTCCGGAAATAAAATGTTTTTAGATGCCGATCATGGCAAATTATTGGGAAAAACTTTGAGTTTCTGCGTGAAAAATCACTCTGAAATTATGCTGTTGGAAGGTTTTACCGATGTGCTTGAAAATGCAGCTTATTGGAGAAGCACAGATAACGTTTTTTATGACTTCCCTAATCAACGCTTGAATATACTCAGAAAGTGGAGTCGTAATCCATATCCTGATGAGTTTAAGGTAGAGGTTGAAGCATGCGATTCTTTTAATGATAAGTCGATTGGCAATCGCGGAGGGCAATATCGCAAAGGTGATCTAGATGTTAAAAAATGCGATGATATCTATAAAGGATGGTGTGTGACTGCTACGGAAGCAGGGGAATGGATGAAATGGAATGAACTTCCATTCAGTGCCGGTGAATCTATCATTAAGTTGCGTTATTCTGCTCAAGCATCAGTAAAGATTCGGCTTGATATTAATANAGNACAAGGGAGTACCATTGAATTGCCTTCTACTGGGGGAGCTTGGAGAGATGCAGATATTGCAACTATCAATTTTGAGAAGAAAGGTTGGCACGAGGTGAAATTAAATATTATTTCAGGTGAGGGGGATTTTAATTTTTTTGTCATTAAAAAGATATAGTAAAGGTTACATATTGTAATTTGTTTGAATGTCGTATTATTGAATCATGAGAAGAATATATATAACTATCTTATTTAGTGCTGT
>JGI20225J20221_1002962_pt1 | contig 11282 bp, 5 predicted proteins | sample BioMet4_FD_20221 | JGI IMG/M metagenome (IMG submission 20221) | reverse complement strand
CCGCATATGACTCACCTGGTTGGCCATTCTCGCGCCGCATACCAGGCATATAGGCGAGAAGCGATTGCCCCATGATCTGTTGGGCGCATCTCGGGCCGTCTACGAACCGCTTAAACATTCGAGGTGTCAGTCTTCCAGTTTAGCTCGAATAAGATCCAGGTGTCCCTTCTCAGACGCAGTGTGTGCGCGCCACTGAAGGGGCAGCCAGAAATCAGCACAATGTCTGCCAATCCGCCCTTGCGATGCACCGGCTTATGCTGCGCGACCGCGCAAAAGAGGCGACTACGCGCGAGTAACTCGCCATCGCGTCCCTGCCCACCGCGCTTCGAGCGTCCATTCCGCGCAAATAGCGGCGTCTATCGCCCGCACAGCAATCGTTCCAGCCGGGGCAAAGGGCACAGAATTGTACATGCCAGACCATTTGCGGTCAAACGGTGCACACTCAGGCAATAAATATCTTGATTGCCAACCGGGTATTGATAAGCTGGCCTTTCGGGAAGAGCACGATGTAATAAATGGTCCCTCCAAAATGCCCCGCTGGCGTAACGACCACCGATTGATTGGTACATCACTCTTCAGCAGTCCATTTGGACTTGAATTGCAGGCCAGTAAGTCATCGAAAGAATAATGACCCCGGTGCATTTTCCCGGCACTTCTGTATCAAAAATTATCCCTAATAGTCCGGTGGAAATAATTCCTTGCGTAATGTGGGTGCTGTTCTCAATCAAAGAGTAATACGATCTTGATTAAACACATCAATTGTACGGAAGGGATGAATAGGATTACAGATTACAAACTTCCTCCAATGCGAAGAGGACATGACCTGTAATAGAGATTGAAACTTCTCCAGGATTGCTTACGAATCAAGGCCTTCTGCTCCGGTGACTTTTTCAGAATATACGCTCGGAAACAACGTAGGATGGGTGGGCTTTCCCCTTTGGTGTGATGATAAGATTGTGTGAAACGTCATATTACATGCTTCAACGTATCGGAAACGGAAGCTTGAACTGGGGAATGTCGAAAATCTTCTCCTGGCCACGCAAAGGATGACGCGGAGCTTTGCTCTGTGGAGCACATTTCTCCCAAGTCACGGAAGAACTCCAGATCAGAAACAATCGGCGGCTCGTCAGGGGATGTCCCCAAATAAGAAAGGAACTCAATCAACTACAATCAGATTAGCCCTTGTCCGGAATATTTTTCCAGCCGAAGAGCAATCAATTCATATCTGAATTACTTTTTTTGGGCATTTGCCGAAACAGTGGCCTGCTCCCCGGGGTAATTCGAGAGGTCGATATTTCCTTTTATCCAAGAGTCCATCCTTGAATGTAGCCCGTATTAGAATATATCATTAAAGTGACGATGTAACCGCCCAGCCCATTTTTGCCAATGGTGCAGCACTTTAAATTTGCCTTGCGATTGCATTCCACATCTTTTGCAAAAGGGTCTTATTTCTGCAGATACTTGCAAATTGGTGCTGCAATCTTTAGCAATGGAGGAGGATAAACCACTCATCCCCGTGAGGATTTTTAACCAGTTATACTGCATAGTTACCAAAACAATAAGCACGCCTTTTATTTTTCAACGGGAGCCTCATCCCATTTTTGCAAGTTGGTTCGATAACACCGGTGCATTTCATTACCTCTGCCCGCCAAGTGCCCTCCATGGACCAATCCACGTAGCTTTCTTGAATGTTTATTGATTTCCTCTGCCTTATTGCTGTTGCGACCTGAATCAACTGCAAGGTAGGATTCAATCGGACCTAAAGCTAATAAGCCTCTGAATATTGTCCATCTCGCATTTTTCCTCCTTATACGGATGCCACGGTGATGTCATAGGAGCCTCACGTCCATGACGTTTTTTGCTAAATCGTTGAAAAATCCTTCTTTTGCATATACAAGTCTGGGTGCCCCGTCAAAGGTTACCTTGGCCAGAGAATTCCAAAGGGTTTTGCTTTGCAGGTATTCACCCATCATCCGTCATCACATCAACTTTTGTAGTCCGGATTGGAAAAGTACATCAAAATTTTTTCAACAACCTACTGCCATCCGGGAGCTTCCGGATAAGTATATCTGCAAAGAACAGGCGTTTCGATTTTCATTGTCCGTCGCTTTGGGTTTAATTGCCTTTAGGCGCCTTGTTTGCCAATTCAAGATCCTATCGCCACGAGCATGCCCTCTGTTCCGCCTGCCATACGGGACAGCCAATAAACAATTTGGGTTTTAAGAGCTCGGCTTTTATTTTTTCTGTGGAGAAAAATTCCCGGGCCGTAATAATTACGTCCCAATACTAATCTTATTCGCTTTTTCGCCTGTAACCATAATTCAGGGACTTCCGTCCATCTTGTAATTGATCTCCATTATGTTGCCTCTAAATGTGGCAATTCATAGATTTCGCAGATTTTTATCAGGAACAATCCTGTGGTGCATACTGGATATTCAATTTTCAGCTTCGATCGGCAAGCTTGGCTTAACAGGTGCTTTTGAAAATATCTTACTACTCGATGTTCTGTGATAATAAAATCTGCGAATCTATGATTTGCCATTTAGAGGACCATAATGGAGCAATTTCAAGATGACGGAGTCCTGCTGATTACTGGTACAGCGAAAGGAATTAAGATTATATAGGGCTAATTATTTACGGCTCCGGAATTTTATCTCCACCGAATCAGCCGGGCCTCTTAAAACCGAATTGTTGTTTATTGTGTCCCGTATGCAGCGCGTTAAGCATGAGCATGGCTGTGGCGATAGGTCTTTGAATTGCACAGGCGCTTAAAGGGCAATTACCAAGCGACCGGACAATTGCAAATCGAACGCTGTTTTGCAGATATACTATCGAAGCTTCCCGGATGGATGTGTGTTTGAAAGATTTGATTGTACTTTTCAATCCGGGACTACAAAGTTGATGTGATGACGATGATGGTGAATACCTGCAAAGCAAAACCTTTTGGAATTCTCTGGCCAGGTACCTTTGACGGCACCAGACTTGTATATGCAGAAGAAGGATTTCAAGATTACAAAACGTATGACGTGAGCTCCTATGACATCACGTGCATCGTATAAGGAGGAAATGCGAGATGAAATATTCAGAGCTTATTAGCTTTAGTCCGATTGAATCTACCTTGCAGTTGATTCAGTCCAACAGCAATAAGGCAGAGGAAATCAATAACATTAAGACCTACGTGATGTCTGAGGGCATGGCGCAGAGTATGAAAGCACCGGTTATCGACCAACTGCAAATGGATGAGGTCGTTGATAATAAAGGCGTGCTTATTGTTGGTAACTATGGTACTGGTAAATCTCACTTGATGAGTGTTATCTCCTCCATTGCTAAAGATGCAGACAATTTGCAGTATCTGCAGAATAAGACCTTTGCAAAAGATGTGGAATGCATCGCAGGCAAATTTGAAGTGCTGCGCATTGAAATTGGTGGCGTTACTATGTCACTTTATGATATTCTGTCGGGCTACATTCAGGATGACTTTGATAAAAGGAATATCGACTTCGAATTCCCGGAGCAGGCCACTGTTCGGAATCCCAAAAAAGTAATTCAGGATATGATGATTGCTTTCGCTGAAAAATATCCGGACAAGGGCTATCTGATTGTAGTTGATGAGTTCCTTTCTTATTTGACATCCCGTGACGAGCGCCAGATTGTTCTTGATCTGGAGTTCTTCCGTGCACTGGGAGAAATGTGCTCCAAGAGCAAGCTCCGCGTCATCTTTGGCGTGCAGGAGAAGATTTTCGACAATCCAAGATTCAGCTTCGTTTCAGATACGTTGAAGCATGTATCTGACCGTTTCACACAACTTATCATCACCAAGGAAGCCACATCCTACGTTGTTTCCGAGCGTATTCTGAAAAAGTCACCGGAGCAGAAGGCCTTGATTCGTAAGCATCTGGAGAAGTTCTCCAATCTCTATACAGGTATGTCCTCTCGCTTGGAGGAGTTTGTAGATCTGTATCCTATTCATCCTTCGTACATTGATGTGTTTAATAAGATTTACCTGATTGAGAACAGACACATTCTGAAGAATATTTCCACGACTATTCGGGATATTTTTGATACAGAAGTGCCGGAAAATGCACCGGGCATTATTTCTTTCGATGATTACTGGCCTGCAATCAAGTCCAATGGACTGCTGAAGAGTGATGTAACCATCAATCGTGTCGTTACTGCCAGCGGGCAGTTGGAGGACATTATTAATCGTGCTTTCCCGAAGCCAGCTTATAAACCGTTGGCAATCAAGATTATTTATGCGCTGAGTGTGCACCGTTTGACCACAAATGGTCTGGATGTACAATTCGGCCTGACTGCTGAAAATATGAAGGACGATCTGTGCCTTTTCCTGCCGATGCCGGAGCAGGATGCAGACTTTCTGCTTTCTCTGATTAAGACAACTTTGAAGGATATCATGACCACCGTTTCCGGTCAGTTCATCATCTTCAATGACGGCAACAATCAGTACTACATTGACGTGGACAAGGTTGTTGACTATGACGAGAAGATTAAGCAGAAAGCTTCTGTTATGGCAGATAGCGAGTTGAATCGATTCTTCTATCAGTTGGTTTATGGATGTCTGGATTGGGACGCAAAGCAGTACGTTCCGGGCTTTGAAATCTACCAGCGAGACCTGAATTGGGATTCCCATAACATTTTCCGTGAAGGCTATCTGTTCCTTGGCCTGCCGGGAGAACGTAGCACGGCCCAGCCGGAGAGAGATTTCTATATCCACATCATGCCGCCGTACAGCGCAACTACAATCGCTGTGAAAAATCTGGAAGATGAAGTGTATTTCTTCTTTAAGTCCTCAGACGAATTTAAGGAGCTGCTCGGTCTGTTTGCCGCAGCCAACTCTCTGGCGCAGATCAGTGAGGGCAAGGATAAGGATGCCTATCTGAACAAGGCTGGTATGGTGCGCAAGAGACTTATCAAGTACTTGGGCGAGAATAAGAACACATGCTTTGAAGTGCAGTATAAGGGCCAAAAACGCCAGATGATTGAAGTGCTGAAAGGCCGCTACAACAGAGACATGGATTTCAAGGATACCGTTGACCTTGCAGCATCGGTTTGCCTCGATGAATACTTCGACAGCATTTATCCGGAGTTCCCTGTCATGAAGACCAAGGTAACCAGAAAGAACATGGCAGAAAATGCCCGTCAGGCCTTTGATTACTTTGCAGGACGCAAGACGCAACCTGCAACACTGATGCTGCAGAGTTTTGGCATTCTGGATGGCGATAAAATCCGTCCGGAAGGTTCCAAGTATGCTGCTTACTTTATTGATTTACTCAAAAAGCTGCCGCCGCAGGGCGTTATCAACTATTCCGACATTTTTGAGTTGAAGTTTGGCGATGTGTTTGAAGATAAGAAGTTCAAGATCAGCTTTCTGTTTACACCGATTGTATTTCTGTCTATGGTTTATGCCGGTTATGCAACGATGACCCTGAAGAGTGGAACCGTCATCACGGCCTCAAATCTCGACCAGGTATCGAAGCTGGGCGTTATGGATTTGTACGAGTTCAAGTATCTGTCCAGACCGGCTCAGATTTCTATGGTGGAGCTGAAGAAGCTGTTTGAGGTGCTGGATATCAATGGCGCGCTGCTGGATAATCCGAATGACCGTGAGGAAGGTGTGAAACAGCTACTTGCAAAGGCTCAGGAACTGAGCAATTCCTCTGTTCTGGCTGCACGCAAGCTGCAGGAGGGCTTCGAACTCTGGGGTGAGCCGCTTGCAAACGCGCAACAGGTTGATAGGATGCAGAAAGCCTGCACTGCCGTTCGTGACGAGTTCAGCAACTACTCGGCAAAATATAACACACCAGCGAAGTTGAACAACTTTAGTCTGACCGGAGAACAGGTTGATGAACTGGCAGAACAAATTGCACTCATCAAAACCGTCGCCGAGTATGTGACCTTCAAAGACTACTGTTCGTTTTGTCTACAAATGATTATATACCAAAGAAATTCAAAGCCATTGATAGAATGTCAGTTGGATTTTATGCGTAAAAACTTAAAAAATCGCATTGTTAAATTTCGATTTTGTTGATATGATTTCAATGGAATAATTGATTTGCAAGTGTTATGCTATATAATATTGGAGAATTGAATGATGAAAAAAATAATCAGTATAGTTGCTTTTGGTATTTTATCATTTATACTTGGAGCTGCTTCGGGGGCGATAGTATGGTTGATATTGAAAATAATGGATCTTGGCATTGAGTTTTTCTGGACTTGGCTGCCGGAAAAGTTCAACGCTGACGGCAGCCTGATATACTTCATGACGGTATGCCTCATCGGAGGATGCCTTATAGGTTTGTGGCAGAAAAAATACGGACTGCTTCCAGATGAGCTGCCTGTAGTTTTGGGAAAGATTCACAAAGACGGTAGATACCCATATGATAATCTTCATATTCTGGCGGTGTCTGCATTGCTCCCGTTGATCTTCGGCGGGGCATTAGGACCTGAAGCAGGTCTTACCGGCATAATAGCCGGGCTTTGCTGCCTGGTAGGTGACAGACTCAGGTACAAAGGAGAAAAAGTGGCTGCGCTGGCGGAAACAGGCATGTCCGCTACGCTGGGAGTGATTTTTGGATCGCCGTTATTTGGAATAATCGACAGCCTTGAACCCGATAATGAAAACGAACATTACAAGGCAAAGCTTGTCGATAAAAAAACCAGAATATTTGTTTATGTGTGCGGAGTAGCAGGGGGGATGTTGATCGTAAAAGGACTGACTGCAGTCCTTGGCGGCGGAATGGGCCTTTCAAGATTTGACAGAGCACATGGCTACGGCATTGAACAGTGGAAATGGATAATCCCATTGATACTCGCAGGTATTGCCGGAGCATTTATATATTTGATATTCAATAAGCTGACATCAATGATTGGCAATAAGTTGAAAGATCACATAATTGTAAGATGCATGCTTGGCGGAGCGGTGCTTGCTTTGGTAGGCTGGTACGTACCCCTTACAATGTTGTCGGGAGAAACCGATATGGGTACAATTATGGCAGATTGGCAGACAATGAGCGTATCGGTGCTTTTCGTTATCGCAGTGTGCAAGCTATTCCTGGTCAATTTCTGCCTGAATATGGGTTGGAGAGGTGGAAGCATATTCCCTATAATTTTCTCGGGAGTAGCCATTGGATTTGCTTTTGCACTGATGACAGGAATGGATGGGGCATATGCAGTAGCAGTTGTGTGCGGTGCCATATATGGATATATAATGAGAAAGCCTGTGACAGTTATCGCTGTGCTTCTGCTGTGCTTCCCGGTGACTTATATAGTGCCTCTCGGGATTTCAGCATTCATAGCGTCCAAAATACCGATGCCACGCTGCCTGGTTGAATAGTTGAATGAAATAATTACGAAAGACAGATTGCTCTGCAGTTGTGAGCTATATTGCTAATATTGAGTTCCTTGATCTTGGAGCAGTTTTCAAGCAGGAGCTTGAGGCCGGAAAGGCAGCCTTTCGCGAAATCAGAGACGACATCGCAGATGGCGCTTCCGGTGAAACGGCAGCGCAGAAGGTTACGACCGAACTGGATAAACTGAAAGATAAATACATTACGATGTACTTTGAGGAGCATAAGAAAAAGCGCCTTGACATCGAGGATGCAAAGCGCCGTGGAAAATTGCAGGAAAGTGTTGCACTGGCAAATCTGCGCAAGCTGCGTAGCATAGAGATCCTTTCAGGTGCAAAGCTGACTGCCATTGAACAGGATATGGCTGATCTGAAGGTCTGTTATGAACTAACACCTGTTGAGTTGAAGACAAGTCACATTTGCCCTCACTGCCACTATACCTATGGCGACAAGGCAAAAAATGTAGCCGGGCAACTGGACAACATTGATATTCGCATGGATGATTTGGTGACGGAATGGACAAATACGCTGCTCAACACAATCTCTGACCCGATTGTGGTTAGCCAGAAGGAGTACTTGAGTGCGGAACAGCAGAAGGTCATCGATGAGTTTATTTCCACCAAAACACTGCCAAAGCATGTAGACGATCACTTCGTGAATAGCATCAAGGCGCTGCTTCAGGGCTTTGAGCCAGTGGTTATCGATACGGAGGATATAGTTGCAAAGCTGGATGAGCTTGGCCCTTGTGATGTGGCTACATTCAAGAACAAGCTGAATAGCATTGTGGAGTCTTATATCAAGGGAAAAGATGCAGCTAAACTGCGTATCGTAGTGAAGCGGAAAGATAGTGAGGTGTAACGATGGAACCAAGAAAATTAACGAAAGAGGATATCGACAAAGTTCGCGACATTGAGGGCTTTCCGATTGCCAAGGATGAAGATATCATTGCTCTTTCAAATGCACCGTTTTATACGGCATGTCCTAATCCATTTATAGATGAATTCATCAGGGAAAATGGGACTCCTTACGATGAAGCAACGGATGACTATCATTGCGAGCCTTTTGCTGCGGATGTAAGTGAAGGTAAATATAATCCAGTGTATAGAATGCATCCTTATCATACAAAAGTTCCTCATGCGGCAATTGTTAAATATTTGGAGCATTACACGAAACCTGGTGACCTTGTTTTTGACGGTTTTTGCGGAACGGGGATGACTGGTGTTGCAGCTCAATTATGCGGAGAGGGTAGCCTTTTTCATCCAACTGAACCACGGAAAGCGATTATTTGTGATATTTCTCCCGAAGCTACATTTATTTCTAACGCATACAACCAATCATATAGCTTCGATAAGGTTTTTAAAGAGGCTCAAAGACTTGCAGACGAATGTGAAAAAAAGTACGGTTGGATGTATAAGACAAAAGTCGACGGTACTGTATTGGCCAATGTAGACTCTTGCGTATGGTCTGATGTTTTCATTTGTCCGCATTGTGGGCATGAGTTCGTCTTCTGGGATGAAGCCGTGGATGTTGAAAATGGGAAAATACCTACACAGTTTAGTTGCCAATCTTGTGGTGCTAAATTGAAAAAGAATGACTGTCAGCATGCGATTGAAATTTCATATGACAAAATAATAGGAGAGACAATCAAAACCTACAAGCAAATCCCAGTGTTTATCGGATATAGTGGTGCTGCACGCGGTACCAAAAAAACCGATGAATATGACCTCGATATTATCAAAAAGATAGAGGATACTCCGGTGGAAGGCTTTATTCCAATCGCGATTATACCAAATGGAGAAAAGACTCAAGAAGCCATTACGCGTGGAATTACACGATCATATCAATTTTACTATAAACGTTCTCTTTTGGCATTAAGTTATCTCTGGACAAATGGTAGTTTGAGAATAAAAAGTATTGTCTCAAAGCTGTTATTTAGAATGACTAAGCGATATGCATTGACATATCAAAGTGGCACATGGGGCGCAGGAGGCGGCCCTACTCCAGGAACGCTTTATATACCATCGTTGGTGAAGGAACTGAACATTATCAATCAATTCAGAGATGCAGTTCGAGATTATTCAAAGGCTTACTCAAATTATTCCGAAGGAAATGTATTGATTACAACCCAAAGTTCAACTGCGGTTCCTCAGATTCCGGATAATACTATTGATTATATTTTTACTGACCCTCCTTTTGGAAGCAATATCATGTATTCGGAACTGAATTTTATATGGGAATCTTGGCTTAATGTATTTACGAATGAAAAAAGGGAGGCGATTGTAAGCCAACTTCATGGAAAGAATCTTTTGGATTATCAACAGTTAATGTCAAATTGTTTTTTGGAGGACTGTAGGATTCTCAAGCCTGGTCGTTGGATTACTATTGAATTTCATAATTCAAAAAATGCTGTGTGGAATTCAATTCAGGAAGCAATACAATCTGCAGGATTTGTTGTGGCAGATGTCAGAGTTTTGGATAAAAAGCGAGATAGCTTTAACCAAGTAAAAGAAGCAAGTCAGGCAATAAAACAGGATTTGGTAATTTCAGCATATAAACCTATGGGCGAGTTTCGCAAAAAATTCTCTTAAGATATTGGTAGTGAGGAAACAGTGTGGGACTTTGTCCGGCAACATCTTGAAAAGGTACCAAAAGTCGTTATTCAGGATGATAAAATAAAAATCGTAACAGAACGTCAAGCATATTTGCTTTACGACAGAATGGTGGCATATCATATCGTGCAAGGAATTGCTGTACCTATCGACTCTACAAGTTTTTTCAGGGGACTGGATAGCAGGTATTTGAAACGCGATGACATGTATTTCCTGCCAAACCAAGTAAACGAGTATGATAAAGCTCGAATCAAGGCGGATGTTGAGCCTATCCAATTCAGTTTATTTGTTACAAATGAAAAAACTGCAATTTCTTGGCTTTATCAACAACTTAGCGAAGATTTTGACGGGCCACAGACATACGCACAGCTTCAGCCAAAGTTCATGCAGGAAGTAAAGTCAGTAGATCAATATGAATCTATGCCAGAGTTAGCTGTTCTTCTTGAAGAAAACTTCCTTCAGGATGAGAAGGGCCGCTGGTATATCCCTGATGTGACCAAAGAAGGTGACGTTACCAAACTGCGTGAGAAGAATCTCTGGAAAGAGTTCGAAGGTTATATGAGCAGCAAGGGCAAGCTCAAACTGTTCCGTTCCGAAGCAGTCCGTGTGGGCTTCTCTCGGCTGTGGAAGGACAAAAACTACAAGGCCATCGTGGACATTGCAGAGCGTCTGCCGGAGCAGACAATTCAGGAGGATGCAAATCTCTTGATGTACTACGATATTAGCTTAGGTCGTATCAAAGATTGAGGTGAAGAGGAATGCTGGAAATCGGCGATTTCGCTTTTGACACGCTGGAACAAGCGAATGTGCAGGTTCGGCCTTGGGTTGACAGCGCTGGAAACAAGGGCGGGAATGCTGCCGGTGGCTAGCTGGCAGAAAAGGATTGAAGTGTATGGGGGCGAGTGTTTGGGCCTAACAGTTTTTCAATCCGGCGGCGTTAGCCGGCCATGGTCTATCAAAAAGCGACAGAGAGAAGGCAATGAATTCAGAAGGTTCGCGGTAGCCATGCGCCCTACGATGAGGAATTTATCTGGCGATATTGTTGTACAGCTTTCAAAAAGTCAAATAAGAAACGCAGGACCGCCGGCAGGCTTCCTTTCGTCAGCTGGCCAAGCCCGGGTATGTAGGTCCCTGGTTTGCCGCCCATGCAGGGCTTCATGTGGCCTGCGGAATCGCGCAATGGAGACAGAAACAATATGCCGGCTATGGATGGCTCTGGCGGGACGAAGTTGGGCGTGCTCGGCAAAACGAGTGCTGAAGCCGGGGGATGAGTTGTCAAAGAACTGAAGAGGCCGTGCGACTGGTTGTC
>JGI20225J20221_1002961_pt1 | contig 11284 bp, 10 predicted proteins | sample BioMet4_FD_20221 | JGI IMG/M metagenome (IMG submission 20221) | reverse complement strand
CGATTTTTCGGTCCATCCCTTGACACCCCCCACTTCGGTTGTTACCCGTTTGGCACTCTTTTGATTCGAGTGCCAGACAGGGTTGCGCCATGCCATTGCCAGATCGCGAACGGGAAGTCCTGACCACCATCATCGAGGCCTACATCACGACGGCCTTGCCCGTGGGGTCGCGCGCCGTGTCCCGGCAAAGCCACCTGGGCCTGTCGCCGGCCTCCATCCGCAACCTCATGGCCGACCTGACCGAGGCCGGCTATCTGGAACAGCCCCATACCTCGGCCGGGCGCGTGCCCACGGCCAAGGCCTTTCGCCTCTACCTCGACGAGGTCATGCGCGAACGCCCCCTGCCCGAGGCGCACAAGCGGCGCATCGCCACCATGCTGCGTTCGGCCGGCCTGGACCTCGGGGACATCCTGCGCCAGGCCAGCCGGCTACTCTCCGGCCTGTCGTTGCAGGTGGCCATGGTCGTCTCCCCACGCTACCCGGACACGCGCTGGAAACGCATCGATTTTTCGCTGCTCAATCCCGGCCTGGTCATGGCAATTCTCGTGCTCCAAGGCGGGCTCGTGCGCAACCGGATCATCGAAACCGCCGTGGAGGTCACGGCCGACGATCTCGTGGGCTACGCCAACTACTTGAACCATCTTTTCACCGACCGCACCGTGGCCGAGGTCCGTTCCCGACTCGTGGCCGAACTGCGCGAGGCCGAACGCACCTTAAACGCCCTGTACCAACGGGCCCTGACCCTGGCCCAGGCCGCCTTCGAGCACGAGCCCGAGCCGGCCAGCGAAGTCATCGTGGACGGGGCGTCCAACATCCTGTCCCAGCCGGAGTTNATGAGCGCCGAGCAGATGCGCGAGGTCATGCGGGTGCTGGAGGAGCGGACCATTCTNTTGGAGCTGCTGGACAAGACCGCGACCGATCTACGACCCGTCGTCACCATCGGCAGCGAAACGNCCCTGGACGTCCTGACCGAACTCGGCGTGATCACCGCGCCCTACGGCACGGGNTCCGGNCCCCAGGGCGCCATCGGCCTGATCGGCCCGGTGCGCATGGACTACGCCGGNCTGGTACCGGTGGTGAACTTCACGGCCAGCGCCCTGACCAGGCTCCTGGACAGNCATTTTTAACCGTCAACAGACCGACGCCCGGCAAACCGGCCCCAGGCCGGCCTTNGCCCGCGTCCGGGATCAGCATACCGGAGGCCCCATGACCATGGACAACATGGAAAACGACTCGTCCGCAGCTCCTGGCGAAACCACCGGCCAGGCCCCCCTGGAGGACATGACCCTGGAAGCCCAAATCGAGCAGCTCAAGGCCGAACTCGCCGCCGAGTCCGACCGCCGNCTGCGCGGCCTGGCCGAGGTGGAAAACCTCAAGAAACGCTTGATCCGGGAAAAGGAAGAGTTCCAGAAATACGCCACGGAATCCCTGGTGTCGGAACTGCTGCCGATCCTCGACCACCTGGATCTGGCCCTGGCCCACGGCCGGGGCAGCGAGGCCTGCAAGGACTTCGTGATCGGCGTGGACATGACGCGCAAGGCCTTTGTGGACATCCTGTCCCGGCACGGCGTGGCCGAGTTTGGCCAGATCGGGGAGCCGTTCTCCCCCGAGACCCACGAGGCCCTGGGCATGGTCAGCGAGCCAGGCCTGGACGACAACGTCGTGGCCCAGGTGGTGCAGCGGGGCTATACCCTGCGCGGCCGGCTCCTGCGCCCGGCCAAGGTCATGGTCAACAAAGCCGGCTAGGGCGGGCATTTTTTAGGCCAGTCCCCCTTTACTCGAATGAAATCGACCTTATTTCACAGCCTGTCCCAGAAAAAAAATATACGCCGCGCCCCGGCGGCGCTGCATACGGGAACCACCAAGGAGGAAGGGTAATATGGGTAAAATCATCGGTATCGATCTCGGGACCACCAACTCCTGCGTCTACGTCATGGAGGGCAAGGACCCGAAGTGCATAACCAATCCCGAGGGAGGCCGGACCACGCCCTCCATCGTCGCCTTTACCAAGGAACGGCTCGTGGGCGAAATCGCCAAGCGCCAGGCCGTGACCAACCCCGAGCGGACCATTTTCGCCATCAAGCGCCTGATGGGCCGCAAGGCCGACNGCGCCGGAAGTNTCNCGCTGGCTGGCNCATTGCCCNTANAAGATCGTCGAGGGCGCCGGCGGNGANGCCTACGTCGANGTCGAAGGCAAGAAATACAGCCCGGCCGAGATTTCGGCCATCATCCTNGGCAAGCTCAAAAGCGACGCCGAGGCCTATCTGGGCGAGCCCGTCTCCGAAGCCGTCATCACCGTGCCGGCCTACTTCAACGACGCCCAGCGNCANGCCACCAAGGACGCCGGCCGCATCGCCGGCCTCGAGGTCAAGCGCATCATCAACGAGCCCACGGCCGCGTCCCTGGCTTACGGTTTCGACCGCAAGTCCAACGAGAAGATCGCCGTGTTCGACCTCGGCGGCGGCACCTTCGATATCTCGATCCTCGAAGTCGGCGACAACGTCGTCGAGGTCCGGGCCACCAACGGCGACACCTTCCTCGGTGGCGAGGACTTCGACCAGCGCGTCATCAACTACCTGGTGGAAGAATTCAAGAAGGAAACCGGCATCGACCTGGCCCAGGACCGCATGGCCCTGCAGCGCCTCAAGGAAGCCGGCGAAAAGGCGAAAAAAGAGCTGTCCACGGCCATGGAGACCGAGGTCAACCTGCCGTTCATCACGGCCGACGCCTCGGGCCCCAAGCACATGATGATCAAGCTGACCCGTGGCAAGCTCGAATCCCTGGTTCACGACCTGGTCCAGCAGACCGTGGAGCCCTGCCGCAAGGCCCTGGCCGACGCGGGTCTCAAGGCTTCCGATATTGACGAGGTGGTGCTGGTCGGCGGCATGACCCGTATGCCCCTGGTCCAGAAGACCGTGCAGGACTTCTTCGGCAAGGAGCCCAACCGCTCGGTCAACCCGGACGAGGTNGTGGCCATGGGCGCCGCCATCCAGGGCGGCATCCTGGCCGGTGACGTGAAGGACGTGCTGCTGCTCGACGTGACCCCGCTGTCNCTNGGNATCGAGACCNTGGGCGGCGTTTTCACCAAGCTCATCGACCGCAACACCACCATCCCGACCCGCAAGAGCCAGGTGTTCACCACGGCGGCCGACAACCAGCCCTCGGTGTCCATCCACGTGCTCCAGGGCGAGCGGCCCATGGCCGGTGACAACATGACCCTCGGCCGTTTCGAGCTGACCGGCATTCCGCCGGCGCCGCGCGGCATTCCGCAGATCGAGGTCACCTTCGACATCGACGCCAACGGCATCGTCAACGTCTCGGCCAAGGATACCGGCACGGGCAAGGAACAGTCCATCCGCATCACCGCCTCCTCGGGCCTGTCCGAAGCCGACATCCAGAAGCTCATCAAGGACGCCGAGTCCCATGCCGAGGACGACAAGAAGAAGCAGGCGCTGATCGAGATCCGCAACCAGGCCGATACCCTGGTCTACACCACCGAGAAGTCCCTGGCCGACCTCGGCGACAAGGTCGACGCCGTGACCCGGGGCGAGATCGAGTCCAAGGTCAACCACGTCAAGGAAGTGCTCAAGGGCGACGACGGCGATGCCATCAAGCGGGCCACCGACGAGCTGTCCCAGGCCTCCCACAAGCTGGCCGAGAAGCTCTACCAGCAAAAGGCCGAGACCGGCGGTGCCCAGCCCGGCGGTCCGAGTGCCGGCGGCGCCGGCGCTGCCGGTGCCCAGGGCGGCAAGTCCGGCGGCTCCGACGAGGACGTGGTGGACGCCGACTATACCGAAGTGAAATAACCAACCGGGCGCGCGGCTTGCCTTCGTGCCCCGGAGCGCGTAACACGAGCCTGACCTGTTCTCGGACAGGTCAGGCTTTTTTACGCCCTGAACCCTCCACGGCGGCCCGACCGCCAAACCCTGGTTCGCCCATGGACGTCAAGACGAACACCCATCGCCTCTTCTCCCGCCTGATGGCGGGTCTCGTGTTGTGCAGCATGCTGGCCGGCTGCGGCGGCCTTTTCGGCACGTCCCAAGAACCGGCCCCGACCCCGCCCCCGAGCCATGTGCCGCCACCGCCCCAGGTGACGCCGGTACCGCCACCGCCCAAACCGGCCGACAACACCGTGGCCCTGCTCCTGCCGCTCGGCGGACCGTTCCGGGAATTCGGCGGCAAGGTCCAGAAAGGCGCCATGGCCGCCAAGGCTGCCCTGGCCCAGGCCGGCACCAANATCGACGTGATCGTCATCGACGCCACCCAGCCCGGCTGGGTGGACAGCCTGCGCGCCCTGCCGCCCACGGTCTCCCTGGTCGGCGGGCCCATGCACCGGCTGACCCTCAAGGAGCTTGAGACCGCCGGCCTCCTGCACTCCCGGGTGTTTCTGGCCTTCATGCCNACCCTGGGCGACTCCCGNGAAGGCATCGACGCCTGGCGGTTTTTCCCCAGCGCCGANGACGAGGTNGACGCCCTGTTGCGNCTGTCGCTGTCCGACTACGGCATCAACCAGTACGGCATCCTGCGNCCGGGCGACCGCTANGGCCAGAGCCTGGGTGACACCTTCTCCCAGGCCGTGAGCCGCCTGGGCGGCCANGTCACGGCCACGGGCGTCTACGCGCCCCAGGACCCGAGCAGCTGGGACAACACGGTCCAGGAAATGCTCAAGACCGGCACTGGCCGGCCCGGCTTCGGAGCCGTGTTCGTGCCCGACGAATGGGCCCGGGCCGACAAGGTCCTGCCGAGCTTTTTCAAGAACCGCGTCGACGATCTGCTCATCCTCGGCCCCCAGNTGTGGACCGAGGCCCTGTACCGGGCCGCCGCCACCAAGACCCAGATCAACATCCAGAACTACCGTCTGGCGGTCTGTCCGGGNGCNTGGTGGCCGGANAACCAGGGCAAGGCCACCCAGGANCTGCTCGCGGCCATGCGGGCCCAGGGCAACGACCATACCGATCTGTGGGANGCCTTGGGCTATGATTTCGTGCGCCTGNCCGCCAAGGTGGGCGCGCTGCCCCAGGGCATCCAACCCCAGGACGTGAGTGCCCGCCTGGCCCAGGGGGCTTCGGGCATGGACTTCAGCATGGCGCCCCTGTCCTATACGCCGGACGGTCGGGCCCATGTGGCCATGTATCTGTTCCGGCCGTCCGTGGCCGGCCCGGTGCTGCTCGATCCCGAAGGCTTCCGCCAGCGCTTGAACGCCATCCGGCAAAAGGCCCTGGAGAATCCGGCCCCGGAAACCGAACAGTCCTACGCCCCGGCCCAGCCGCAACAGCAGCCGTCCGTTCCGCAGCAGGCGGCGCCGGCCACGGTCCAGACGACCCCGCCGGCCCAGACCACGCAGCCTGTGCAGACGGCCCCGAACGCGCCCGTTCCGGCCCACCGCCAGACGGTTCCGACCTATTGACCCCCAAGGATGCACGCGCCATGCCCATAAGCCCTGCCCAAGCGGCCAAGATCGCCAAACTGGCCCGCCTGCGCCTGGACGAAGCCAAGCTCGAGCGCTTCGCCGGCCAGATGGACGATATCCTGGCCTATATGGAAACCCTCGGCACCGTGGACACCACCGGCGTGGAACCGCTCTACGGTCCGGTGGAACATGCCACGGTCACCCGTCCCGATGCGGTGGTCAAGACCTGCACCCGGGACGAAATCCTGCGCAATGCCCCGGCCACCGACGGCCAGTTCTTCGTCGTGCCGAAAATCGTCTAGCGACAAGGCGGGTTGCTACCCGCTCGCCACCGGGGGGCTGACGCCCCCCGGTTCCCCCGAAAGGAAGCNTCATGTCCGAGATCACCCGTCTGTCCCTGACCGCGGTCCGCGACAAGCTGGCCGCCAAGGAAATCAAGGCCGAAGAGGCCGTGGCCGCCTGCCTGGACCGCATCGCCGCCACCGAGCCCAAGATCAAGGCCATCCTTCATCTCGATGCCGGCAAGGCCCTGGCCCAGGCCAAGGCCCTGGATACCGCCGGCCCCGATCCGGCAAAACGCCTCTGGGGCGTGCCGGTGCTGATCAAGGACGCCATCTGCGTCAAGGACGCGCCCACCACCTGCGCTTCGAAAATCCTGGAAAATTTCGTCCCCTTCTACGACGCCACCAGCGTGGAGAAGCTCGAAGCAGCCGGCGCCATCATCCTCGGCAAGACCAACATGGACGAATTCGCCATGGGTTCGTCCACGGAAAATTCCGCCTACCAGATCACGGCCAACCCCTGGGANCTGTCCAAGGTGCCGGGCGGATCGAGCGGNGGTTCGGCCGCGGCCGTGTCCGCCGGCCAGTGNTTCGCGGCCCTCGGCACCGATACCGGCGGCTCCATCCGCCAGCCGGCCGCCTTTTGCGGCACGGTCGGGCTCAAGCCCACCTACGGCCGCGTGTCCCGCTACGGCCTGGTCGCCTACGGATCGAGCCTGGACCAGATCGGGCCCCTCGCCCGCACGGCCGAGGATGCCGCGGCCATGCTCACGGTCATCGCCGGTCACGATGCCAAGGACTCCACCTCGGCCCCGCGCGAAGCCGTCGATTACGAAGCGGCCATCGCCGACCGGCGCGACCTCTCGGGCCTGACCATCGGCCTGCCCGACGAATACTGGGGCGAGGGCGTGGACGACGAGGTGCGCCAGGCCTGCCAGGCGGCCATGGATACGGCCAAGGCCTGCGGCGCCAAGGTCGTGCCCGTGTCCCTGCCCCACACGCCCTATGCCGTGGCCACCTACTACATCGTGGCCATGGCCGAAGCCTCGTCCAACCTGTCGCGCTTCGACGGCGTGCGCTACGGCTTTCGCGCTCCCGAGGCCCANTCCCTGGAAGACCTCTACGAACTCTCGCGCACCAAGGGCTTCGGCTCGGAAGTCCANCGCCGCATCATCATCGGCACCTACGTGCTCTCGGCCGGCTACTACGACGCCTACTACCGCAAGGCCGCCCAAGTCCGCCGGCTCATCCGCCAGGACTTTCTCGACGCCTTTACCAAATGCGACGTGGTCTGCGGCCCGACCTCGCCCTTTGCCGCCTATGCCATCGGCAAGATGTCCGACGATCCGCTCCAGATGTATCTGAGCGACATCTTTACCATCTCCTTGAACCTGGCCGGACTGCCCGGCCTGTCCATGCCCGTGGGCCTGGGCAAGGATTCGGGCATGCCCATCGGCATGCAGCTTTTCGGACCGGCCTGGGGCGAGGCCACGCTCCTCGGCGCGGCCAAGGCCCTGGCGGCCGCCCTGCCACAGCTGCCGGAACCCACGGGGATCACGGCGTAAGCGCGGGGGAAGAAACGCCTCCTGGACCACCCCAACCGAGAAGAACATTTTTGCGGAAAAAACTCCGTAGCCCCATGACGGGTGGGTCCGGGAGGGGGATGCCCCCTCCCGGCCGCCGGAGGCGTTCATCCCCCTATGCCCCCCATGCCCCACATATCCCACACGCGACTCGCACCATGCGCCTGGCCGTAGCCGTTTCGGGCGGCGCCGACAGCCTGCTCTCCCTGGGCCTACTCGCCCGGGAAGGCCATGACGTCCTCGCCCTGCATGCCCACTTTCTGCCCCCGGATGCCGTCCAGCAGGAGCTGGCCGCGTCCATCGCCGCCCAGTGCGCCGTACTCGGCGTGCCCTTCCAGGCCGTGGACCTGTCCCAGGCCTTTCGCGAGCACATCATCGAGCCTTTCATCGCCGCCTATGCCCAGGGTCTGACCCCCAATCCCTGCGCCGCCTGCAACCGCCTCATGAAATTCGGCCTGCTCCTGGACGCGGCCCACGCGCATGGCGCCTCGCATCTCGCAACGGGTCATTTCGCCCGGCTGGAGCAGACCGGCGACGGTCCGGCCCTGTACCGGGGCGACGACCCGAGCCGCGACCAGAGTTACTTCCTGAGCCTGGTGCCCCGCGCGGCCCTGGGCCAGGTGGTCTTTCCCCTGGCCAGACGCCGCAAGGTCGACAATGCCGCCGCCCTGGCCGAACTCGGGCTGGCACCGCCCCTGCCGCGCGAGTCCCGGGAGGTCTGTTTCGTACCCGGCGACGACTACCGGGCCTTTCTGGAGCAAAGCGGCCATCCGCTCTCGGGCCCGGGGCCCATCCTGCTCGGCGACGGGCGCCGCGTCGGCACCCACCAGGGCCTGTGGCGCCACACCATCGGCCAGCGCAAGGGCCTCGGCGTGGCCTACGCCGAACCGCTCTACGTCCTGGCCAAGGATGCCCGCGCCAATGCCCTGCGCGTCGGGACCAAAAGCGAACTCTCCGCAACCGTCTGCCACACCGGACCGGCCAATCTGCTCACCGCGCCCGACACCTGGCCCGCCCAGGTGGGAGTCCAGACCTGCTACCGCATGCGTCCCCGGCCGGCCACGGTCCGTCTGGACACAAGCGGCGGTCTGTGTATCCATTGCGCCGAACCCGTGGCCAAGCCCACCCCGGGACAGCTTGCCACCCTTTCGGACGCAAGCGGCCGCATCCTGGCCGGAGCCGTCATCGTGGACGCCGACGCCACCGCCCCGGAACGGGCCTGACCGACCGCGAATCGCGAGCAAGGACCACCATGCCCCGACCCGTCATCCGCAACGTGCTGCTCGACCGGGACGGCACCGTCATTGAGGACCGGCACTATCTGTGCGATCCCGAAGGCGTGGTCCTGGTGCCCGGCGCCGGCCCGGCCCTGGCCCGTCTGGCGCACGCCGGCTGCGGGCTTTATTGCGTCACCAACCAGTCCGGCATCGGCCGGGGCTATTATACCGAAGCCGCGTTCACGGCCGTGCAGCGCCGACTGGTGAAGCTCCTGGCCGGCCAAGGCGTCAGCCTCGCGGACACGGTCCACTGCCCCCACGCCCCCGAAGACGGCTGCGCCTGCCGCAAGCCGGCCACCGGCCTTTTTGATCGACTGCGCCTCCGCCACGAGCTTGACCCGGCCACAACCGCCATCATCGGGGACGCGGCCTCGGATATCGCTTTCGGCCTGGCCCTTGGCGCGGCCCTGACCATCCTGGTTGCGACCGGGCACGGCGCCCAAACGGCCGCAACCCTGGGGCTCCCGGCCCTGCGCGGCCCGGCGCTGGAACTGCCCGACCGGCGCCCGGACTGGCCCCATGTCCTGGCCCGGGACCTTGCCGCCGCCGTGGACTGGCTTATGGGGCATGCGGACACGCCTGGGACCTGACGCCGCATCCACCACCGATTTTCGGAAACATCCGGGCCCAGGCCCATGGACAGAAGGCCCGAACTCGGGCTATTTTGGCGGTTCAGGCCTCATGCCGGCACAGGCCAGGGGAAAAATCGCCCCTGGCATCCCGTCCCGCCACCCCATCCACCCCCAACCGCACCCGATACGAATCATGACGCGCATCGCCTCGGAAGACGACTTTTTGGCTCTGGTGGACCGCTATTTTCCCCGCGAACACGCGGGAGTCCTGCTCGGACGCGGCGACGACGCCGCCGTGGTCGATTGGCCCGGCGCGGCTTGCGTCACCACGGATCTTTTTCTCGAAGACGTGCATTTCCGGCGCGCCTATTTCGCGCCCGAGGACGTGGGCTACAAGTCCGTGGCCGTCAATGTGAGCGATGTTGCGGCCATGGGCTGCCAGCCCGTGGGCTTTGTCCTGGGGCTCATTTGCCCGGCGGGCATCGGGCTCGATTATTGGGGCGGCGTGCTTGCCGGCATGGCCGCGGCCACGGCCCCCTTCGACTTGCCCCTTGTGGGCGGGGATCTCGACAGGGGGCCGATGCTCGGCATCTCCGTCACCATCTGGGGCCGCCCCGGTCCGTCGGGCCGGGTTCTGACCCGGGAGACCTGCCGTCCCGGGGATATCCTTTTTGCCGTGGGGGCCCTGGGTCTGGCCCGGGTCGGACTCCATGCCCTCGAACGGGACGGCCTCCAGGCGACCACGCGTTTTCCCGTGGCCACGGCCGCCCATCTGCGCCCCATGCCCCAAGTCGCGGCCGGTCTGGCCCTGGCTACCATTAACGGCGTCAGCGCCGCCATGGACGTATCCGACGGCCTGGCCCGGGATCTGCCCCGGATGCTTGCGCCCGGGACCGGTGCCGCGCTGACGATCGCCCCGGAGGTCTGCCATCCCGAGCTGTGCGCCTGGGCCACGGCCAACGGTTCCGACCCGATCCTCGACCTGGTCCTTGGCGGCGAGGATTACGCCCTGCTCGGCGCCGTGGCCCCGGACGACTGGCCACGCGTGGCCAAGGCCGTGCCCGAGGCCTGGGCAATCGGCCACGTGCGCGAAAAACCCGGCATTACGGTCAACGGCCAGTCCCTGACCTCGCGCGGCTTCGACCATTTCGGATAATCGCGCGTGGGCCTGCTTTTTTTCGGTGCCGTGTGCATCTCCTTTTCGGCCATTTTCGTGCAGCTGGCCGGGGTGGCCCCGTCGGTTTCGGCCTTTTACCGCCTGGGCATCGGCGGGGCGGCCCTGCTCGTGCTGCTGGTCGCCAAGGGCCAGTGGCGGGCCGCGCGCCACGCGTTGGCCTGGCCGGCGGTTCTGTGCGCGCTGTTTTTCGTCGGCGACCTTTTGTGCTGGCACGCCAGTATTGCCCGCATCGGCCCGGGGCTGGCCACCCTGGTCGGCAATTTCCAGGTGTTTTTCGTCACGGCCGCGGCCGCCATCCTGGCCAGGCGCCTGCCCCGGCCGAGCTTCCTGGCCGCCATGGGAGTAGCCCTGTTCGGGCTCTATCTCGTGATCGGGCGCGGATTTTCCGCCCAAACCCCGGATTTCCGCCTGGGTGTGGGCCTGGGGCTTCTCACTTCGGTCTTTTACGCCCTCTACATCCTCACGCTCAAAACCGCCGTGACCGACCGGGGCCGGGCCGGGCCCATGGCCGCCATGTCCATCCTTTCCCTGGCCGGCGCGGCCATCCTGGTCCCCATCGTACTGGCCGGCGGGCATTCCTTTGTGCTCCCCGATACGCGCAGTCTGCTCTCGCTGCTCGGATTGGGACTCGTGGGCCAGGGCCTGGGCTGGGCCGCCATTTCCTTTGGCCTGTCACGCACGAAACCGGCCGTGGCCGGACTGCTGTTGCTCTTGCAGCCCACCTTGTCCTATGTTTGGGACGTGCTTTTTTTTGACAAACCTACCGGAACAGTTGAAATCGCCGGTGTGATCCTGGCCCTGGCCGGCATTTTCCTCGGTTCCACCCGAAACGGTCGCGGCAAATCCTGATGCGATAAGGAGATCTCCCATGGATATGACCTTGCGCGCCATCGGCCTTGTGCGCTCGCCCCTGCTCGATCCGGCCACGGCGCCCCGGTTCGAAACCGAAAGCACCCAATCCGCTGATCTCATCCTCGATCCGGC
>JGI20225J20221_1002959_pt1 | contig 11288 bp, 11 predicted proteins | sample BioMet4_FD_20221 | JGI IMG/M metagenome (IMG submission 20221) | reverse complement strand
GTGTATGCTGCAGCGAGACGATGGTTTTAAAGAACACATTTTAGTGGCAACGCCAACCATGCTGATTACTACAGCAAGGACAGATGATATTAGAAAATATAAAGTTTCCGTGCTAAATCCGGATGAGGTCTTGCAATATAATCGAAGGATTGTGCAAGCGTGTGATCTTCTAATTCTTCCGGACTCAAATAAGGATATTTCGTTATTGTTGGAGTAACCAATGATTGCTATTGTTATGTGATAATGGAGGTATAGGTGGCATTATTTGATTGGCTCGAATTTGACTCACCAGAAGAACGTGAAAAGAAGCGAAAAAAGCAAATCTATGAAATTGGCGAAGCAACCGGCCGCTTTTTTGAGGACGATGCACCCGGTAAATTTGGCTTTGAAGAACGCGAAGGTCAGCAAGACATGGCGTTTGAAATACTGGACGCCATAAAAAGCGAGCAGCACATAGCAGTGGAAGCAGGCGTTGGAATTGGAAAATCCTTTGCCTATTTAGTCCCGCTTATGCTGTATAATCAGCGTTCCAAAAAACCTGTTGTTATTGCAACTTCAACGATTGCTTTGCAAGAACAACTTTTGGATGATGCACATCGTCTTCAAAAACTGCTGCATTTATCACAGGAGATTACCCTTGCCAAGGGCCAATCGCACTACCTGTGCCTAAAGCGAGCGGAAGAATATATTAGCAATGAGAACGCAAAACTACGTCATGAAATTGAAGATGGAATGAGGACTGGATACTTTGAACGCAAAAATTATCCATTCGCCATTCCACAGGCTATATGGGATGGGATCAATGTTACTCGCTATAGTAAGCGAACCTGTGATGCCTGCCCTCAGAAATGCGCATACCGTGCTTTGAGGCAACGGCTGAAATTCACGGATGGCATTATCCTGTGTAACCAAGATTTGCTGACAGCTCACCTCATAAATCAGAGTCACGGCCAAGAGGGTGTCCTGAATAGAGAAATTGAAATTGCGGTTATTGATGAAGCGCATAATTTGGAAGACAAGGTGCGAAGTGCAACAACCGAGCACTTCAGTAAAGGCTATCTTTTTAGCCGCATTACTGCTGCCGTGCGAGAATTAAGAAGNGAACAGCAATCCATGGTTCGGNAAGAAGCCAATGACGCCAAAGCCGCATTAAATGCAGTATATGACAATCTGACTGAGCAACTGCAAAAGCAAGTCGCGTCCTCAACACAGGACATGAAATATGCAGATCGCTTTTTCTTTGATTACAAGCCAGAATCTATGGAGCTAATCGCAGCAGCCGCAACCAGGTTGCATGCTCTCTCNGAAAGGGTCGAAATTTATTCCAGTTTCGATTACCGGCAATCCGGCTCAGCTGCAGCGTCTGATGAACTTGAGTCGCTTTCATATTCAATGAGCGAATTAAGTGAAGAAATTGAAAAGAGACTGGTATGGATTGAACGCAAGGGACCCAATGTTGAACTGTTATGCTGCCCTAAAAATACAAGCGACATTATCCGCCAACTCTATTTCAACGGCAGTATCCACACAATACTGACCTCTGCCACGCTGACAAACGCCAACACAGGAAGCGTTGAGGAAATGTATTCTTATTTCGTCAATAACACCGGATTCCCGTTAGACAAAACAGCAATACTCTCAGAGCCGAAGCCCTCGCCATTCCCGTACGATGAGCATGCGATGATATATTATTGCGACGATCTTCCACACCCAACGAGAGAACATGATGATTTCATTCAGCAAGGTGTAGCCAGAATGAAAGAGATTCTGGAGATTTCGCAGGGTAAGGCACTTGTTTTATTTACCGCCAAGACTGATATGGAAGAAGTGTATGCGCAGCTGCAAAGCGGCGATTTGCCGTATAAAATTCTTATGCAGCAGCCCGGAGCCTCGCAGGATCGTATTCTNCAGGAATTCAAGGATGACACCAATTCTGTATTACTTGGAACAGGGGCTTATTGGGAAGGAATTAGTATTGAAGGAAAGAGTTTGTCAAATCTAATAATCTTTCGGCTTCCTTTCCCTGTGCCTGATCCAATCATCAACTACAAAGCCTCGGTTGCAAAAGACCCACTCATGGATGTACAAGTTCCAGAAATGATCATTAAATTCAAGCAAGGTATAGGACGGCTTATTCGAAACTTTACAGATACGGGTATCGTTTCTATAATTGACAGCCGTTTACGAGATAACCCCAAATCACGCTATTACGATATTGCGTGGGCATCGCTGCCAATACATAATCGGACAACCAGCCTTACTGAACTTGAAGAGTTTTATCATCAAATTACTACCGGTCAGGGATAAGATGCGATGCAGATGAAAGATCGAGGTATGGCAAAATAAAAAAGTTGCGAACCGCGTGCGTTCCTTCCGCTGCGTGGTTCGCATCCCCTCCCCGAATCAAGCCATTTTTTGAGTGTGGGATAGAGGCCCGCTTTGCGGACCACTTGGGAGAGCGTTCGGTTCGCATCCGAGAGGTCGACGGTTCGATCCCGTTCGGGTCCACCAAAAAAAATACAGGGAAGTCTGCTTTGCAGATTTCCCTGTATTTTTTATGCCCTTATGCGGTGCGTAAAAGCGCTATCTTTTTAATCTTTGCGTTTTCTTTGGGGCCTTTGCCACAGATAAAATTCATTTTGTGGCATGGTGCCCCGGCACGGGTTTGTGAAACCCCGGCGTCGCGCAGGCCAAACACTCGGTTTTGGCCTGTACTCTGAAACAAATAACGGGCTAAAGCGGGAAATACAGTGTCACCATACCACCGCCAGTGTCCGGGGCATTTTCAAGAAGCAGGCCGCCGCCGTGCTGCTTTGCGACCGAGTAAGCAAGATACAGGCCAATGCCATAATGCGCTTTTGATGTTCGGCTTTGGTCCCCCATATAAAATTGCTCCATTGCGTGTGCCTTAGCCTCCGGTGAAAAACCGTGCCCACTGTCAACTACGCAAATACGCAGTTCCTTTTCTACGGCTGCGATGCGAATGCACAGAGTTCCACCTTCTGGAGAGTACTCTATGCCGTTTGTGACAAGGTTCATGACAGCGCGCATCAAAAAAAAGGGGTCGGCAAAAAAAGACTGCGGTAAAGGGCCTTTTTCTATACTCAGGCAGATGTTTTTTGCTGTTGCCAAAGCGCTTGCCTGCTTTTCAAGGCTGGCCAAAAACTCTTTTGTTGCAACTTTTTGGCGCACCAGCCTAAGGCCGCACTCCGCCCTGGAAAGGTCTAAAAGTACACTGATATACTGGTCGATTTGGCTGGCAGCTGAGAGGATATAGCCCGTACATTGTTGTTGCTCCACGGTCTGGCTTGTCTCCGCAAGAAGGTCGGTGTTTCCGTGAATCACCGTAAGCGGCGTTTTGATATCATGGGCCAAAGCCGAAACTTGTTCACGCCGGGTTTGCTCCATTTTCCATTGTTTTTCTAAGGACTCTTTTAACGCCGCGCGCATCTGCTCAAGCGAAAGCAGCATTTCGTCAATTTCGGCGATCCCGCTTTGTTGCACGGTAAAATTGAGATCATGGTTTTGTATTTTTACAGTGGCTTCTTTGGCAACGGCGAGGCGCAGTTTGAGGCGTTTGCCAAATACAGAGCTCAACAAAAAAATGATGAGAATTGTGCCAATGACGAATAAGCACGCAAACAGGGTGGACGGTTTGGGAAGATGGGTGCGAAGAGCTGTTGATGTAAAATTGGCCTGATAGGTATAGCGGATGACACATCGTTCATGGTCTCTTTGAACCGTCTTAAAAAAGTAAGCTCCCTGTTGAGGGGTCTTTTCTTCTTGTGTTAGCTGCCAGATTTTTTTTGCGTCAGCCTGCCCAAAGGTCCCATATTGGTAATCCCCGGCTTCGGAATATACGGCGTAATCGCAAAAATCCGGCACAATGTCCTGCGTCACCGTGGGGCAGGAGGCAATTTCCGCGCTTTTCAGCTCAAGGTAATTGGCGGCATAGTTTGCCGGTAAAAAGGTGCCGTTTGTGATTAACGCAAAAAAGATACCCAGCAACACGGCGGCAAGCGCCAAAATAGCAATGCAAGTGAGAACGAGATACTGAATAAAAAGAGTTCGCAGGTGTGTGGTCTGCTGGAAACGAGGACGTTTATTCAATTCCATTTGTAACCTACTCCCCAAACTGTTTTAATTGGTTCCTCACCATAAACGGCAAACTTGGCGCGTATGTTTTTAATATGCTCGGTCACCGCGCTGCCCGACCCTTCTGCGTCATAGCCAAAAACCGTTTCATAAATCTTCTCGCGAGAAAATACCTGCCCGTGGTGGCGGGCAAGAAATTCGCATATTTCATATTCTCCGCTAGTAAACGGGATCTGCTCCGCCCCAATGGTGACCGCTTTNCCGGATAGATCAAAACGAATNTCTCCCAGTGAGAGAATATGTGATTTTTCCCGATGTTCTCTGCGCAGATGAGCTTGAACCCGCGCCCGCAGCTCGCCTATGCCAAATGGTTTTGCCAAATAATCGTCGGCGCCCTCATTCAAACCCGCGATCACATCCTCTTCCATCGTTTTGGCAGTGAGAAAAAGGATAGGGCAGTCTGTCCTATCCCGAATTTCATGGCACAGCGTCAGGCCGTCAATCCCCGGCATCATGACATCCAGCAGAATCACATCAAAGGTGTTGAGCGAAAGGGAGAGCACGTTTTGCGGGTCAGAAACCGTTGTCGTATCAAACCCATCTTTCGCGAGTGCCCGCTGGATTAAGCTTAAAATAGCCGGGTCATCATCCACGGCCAAAATGTGCGTCATAATGCTGCCCCCCAACCTTAAGAATCTGCTTTTATTATAAGAGCATTGAAACGGATTTTCAATTTTGCGCTATTCTTCTGATTTATTTCCCTCCCAGCGGAGAAACCATAAGACAAAAAGTAAAAGTGCAAGGGCCGTCAAAACAGGGATAAAGACCATGGCGAGCAGTTTGCCGCCAAAAGCTACGGATAAAGTGCCATGGGTCAACAATGTCCGCAACAACCGAAATCCCCACGCGCATGGCACAAAGGGCCAAATGACATCGCCAAGAACAGTAAGAAGCAACATCCCTAAAATGGATTCTACAATGCCGACCCCAATCGAAACGTTTTTACCAAAACGCAGGCTGAGAAACCAGTGGAAGATATAAGTGAAAAGGTTGCACAGCAGCATCACNAAGATCAGGGANAAATAAGTGGACACTGCAAAAAACGTGATGTGAAATGCAGCAGAAAAGCTTACTGAAAAGCCAAAGGCGGCAAGAAACAGGGCCATACTGCCCAGCAGTAAAAAAAGAACCACTTTACTAAATAGTGCCTGTAGCCGCGACGGGTGAAAAAGCAGCTCCTGCGAATGCCCGGCCTCAGCCTCCTGCTCTGCGGATAACCCGGTCACGATCCCGATCAGTACCGGAAACGCGGCCAGCATGCAGCCAAAGAACGCGGTAGGGGCCTGCCCAATTTTGTTTTGCTGAAACAGGAAGATTATCAAAAAAAGAAAAACACCGACCACCGGAACTAAAAAATGCATCCAAAGTGCTGGCGAACGTTTTGTTTTTATCCCATCAGCGGATAAATAGCAAACAAAACTTCTCATTTATTTTGCCTCCATAGTTCGGTAGCTTCGGACAGTGATGATTGTCATGAAAGCAAATAGCGCCAGTGTAATGGCGATGCCGGGCAGAATGACATTTGGGTTTAACAAAGCATCGCCTGCCGGGACACTTAACCCATTAGGGCGTACCTGAATGACCGCGCACATTAAACGGGCGGGGATGGCGTAGGGCACCCACCAAAAATTAGTTTCGGTAAAAAAGACGGCACACACAGCATAAAGCCCCACCTGCAGCAAAACAGTGACGGATGTGCCAAGGTGTTCAAGTAGAAAAAATGAAAAGGGCACCAGCCACGCAGTAGTCAAAAAAAGTAACAGGCTTGCCCAGAAACTCAATAAAATTGGGATCCAGTGTGCATCCTTGAACACACCGGGCAAAATTATCAAAGGAAACAGCATACAAGCAATAAAACTAAAAATTACGCCGATTAAAATTTTGCCAAGCATCATCTTTTCCGGGTTCACCGGCAGCGCAAGGATTGCGTGGTTGTGCAGCTTTTTTTTGTCTTTCATCACAATACCAGAGCAGATGAGCACAATAAAAGAAGGTAAAAAAAACATATACCAGATATTGTAACAGCCGTTTTGATAAAAATCGCCGAGGCCAACGAAGAAAACCATGACAGCCACCGTTAGCGGTGCAATTAAAATCAACTTTCTGGTGAAGGTGCGCCTGTATTTTAAAAATTCTGAAGCAACAATTTTCATCATGTCATTCACCCGCTTTTTGGTTCATGGCAGCTACCTGCATAAAAATTTCTTCTAAATTCTGGTCGGGGGAAATGGCATCTTGATACCCCAGTTTTCCGTTTGTGATGATGCCAATATGATCGACAGTCTGTTGAACCTCCGAAAGGATATGGCTGGACAGAATAATTGTAATTCCCTGCGCGGGGAGAGACTTGATCAGCCCCCGAAGCTCTTGTATGCCAATGGGGTCAAGCCCGTTGGTGGGCTCGTCAAGGATCAATAGTTTGGGGTGATTCACGAGGGCAATTGCAATGCCAAGGCGCTGTTTCATGCCCATTGAAAATTGGCCGGCTTTCTTTTTGCCCGTGTCGGTCAAATCCACAATTTTTAATACTTCGGTGATCCGCGCCTCCGGCAGCCCAAAAATTTTAGTGCGCACTTTTAAGTTCTCCCATGCCGTCAGGTTTTCGTAAACGGGTGGGTTTTCAATCAAAGCCCCGATTTTGTTCAGGTCTGCGCGGCACCATGGGTGCCCGTCAAATTCAATTTTGCCGGCAGTGGGGCGCAGCATACCGGTCAACATTTTCAAAATTGTCGATTTCCCGGCCCCATTTGGCCCAAGAAGCCCGTAAATAGAGTTTTCCCTGACAGAAAGCGATATTTTGTCCACGGCTTTTTGCTTTATAAAGGTTTTGCAAAGGTCAGTTGTTTGTAAAAGAACAGGTTCCATTTTAATAGCTCCTCTCGTTTTCAAGCGTAGTGTAACTTGAAAAGTTAAGGATTTTGTAAGGAAACTAGAAAGTTGTTGCAAAAAAGAGAAGTCTTAAAAGACTTCTCTTTTTTGTGAACACTGCGTCAGAAATGGTTCTTTACTTTTTGTTCCGGCCGCCCGGTATCCTGCCTGTCGGTGATTTCAATGGCCTTAGTTGGGGGGCATTTGTGGACACTTCTCGCTGAATGGCAATAAGTTGGTTTGCTTAAAAGCTGCTTATTGTAGCGGGCCCCGTATTAAGCCTGTAAAAAATCTTCTATGTGAATAATCGCATCCGCTTCCTCTGCTAACTCTTTGCTATGGGTAACAACAATCACACATTTGTTTTCGTCGTGGGCAATGTGTTTCAAAAGGTCAATCACATCGCCNAGCAGTCGTTTCATCCAAGTTTCCGGTGGGTTCATCGGCTAGCAGCACCTTTGCATCGCTGGCTAATGCACGGGCAATGGCTACCCGCTGCTGTTGCCCACCAGAAAGTTGCAAAACGTTGCGTTTCCAAAATTCTTTACCAATGCCGATACTGTTAAGTATGGGTTGTGGGCTTTTTTTGCCACCCAGTTTTACGTTTTCAAGCGGGGTCAAGTAATCAATCAGGTTATAGCTTTGAAACACCAAAGAAACGTGATGCCGGCGGTGTTCGGTAAGCCCTTTCGCTGTCACTGCCTCACCGTTATAGCAAATTTCGCCTTTGACCGGGCTATCAAGCCCCGCCAATAAAGAAAGAAATGTCGTTTTGCCCGAGCCGCTTGGCCCAAGAATCGCATACATTTTTCCACAGGCAAAGCCATAATTCACATGGTCTAAAATTAGTTTATCCTTTTGCGATTTATAAAAATAAGATACATCTCTTGCTTCTAAAATCATGGTAATCTCCTTAACTTAATTCACCTAATATGCTGCGTGGCTTTTTGCGTAAAATAGTTGTCCCGGCAACCCCAATGGATGCGCCCAAGAGAACCACCATGCTGGTGCCACAGGTCAATAACATGTCATTGGTTATTTTTACATTTACGCCGACTACGGTTTGTTCTGCTGACTGGTTGCCTAAAACTTTATCCGCATCAATATCCTGTTGAATTTTTGCCTGTTCCACCTGTTCGACAACTAAATAATTTGCAATGGTTTTCGACACCACAGGTGCACAAGCAAAGGTAATCGCAACGGCTAGCAGCATAATCATAAGCGCTTCGGTGAAAAGCTGGCCTAAAATACTGAGCTTTCGGCAACCAAGTGAAAGTAATATGCCAATCTCATGGCTTCTGTTTTTTGTCCAAAAGGCAAATATAAAAGACAGAACAACAAACCCGGCGATAAATGTAATGATGATAAGCAACGTGCTTATTTTCTCTAAATTGTTAAAATTTGAGGACATGGTTGACATGTTACCGTTTCGATCAATGAGGTCATAACGTTCCCAGTCCAGATCAAGGGCTTCAACGGCTTTTTTTACATCATCGTATTTATCCACATCTGCAATTTGAAAATAAGCAACTTGAAAACAGGGGTCGTCCTCGCTTCCCTCTGCCTTTTCAGGGAAACGCAGGTCGGTAAAAATGACGTTTTCAGATCGAAAGGTATCCCCGGCCATTAACGGCGACATAAATTGTTTTGTTTGGTAGATCCCAACGATGGTCGCGGTATAAACAGGGGCGCTTTGCGGGTTTTGGTATGCGTTAAATTGCAGCGTATCGCCAACAGNAAGGGCNNTTTTTGCNGCCAGTTGTTCAGAGATCACGCAGGTATTTTGATCCTTTATCCCAATCAACCGCCCGTCTTTGATTGTTACATTGCCAGACAGTACATTGGAGTCAAGGGCCATCTTTCGGTTGCCAATAAGGGTGATGCCGCCTAAGTCGTTGTGTTGGTCGTTGTCCGGGTCTTCAATGCGGTTAAAATTAACCGGATTTACGGGGGTAATTCGAGTAGAGATATTATAATCTGCTATCCCTGAAACAGCGGCGATTTTTTCAATGTCGGCAATTTGCAGCGATTCAAATGAGTTGTCTGCTGTAACAAGCCATTGTGTACCATAAGCACTTTCTATTTTTTTTTGGTGTATGCCGCCATACGAACCTTCAACATCACTGCCAATCATAGTAGTNCACTCGTTCAANCGCTTTGAACGGTTTGTTTCGTTTACGTCCAGCCGCAGGCCCGCACCAACCGCTTGTCGCGTCGTATCTTGTGTTTGCACACTTGCATTTCTAGATGACATACCGCAAAGAATAAACAAACTGATTGTCACGATTACCAGTAGTAACAACAAGCTTTTTATTGGCTTGCGAATGACAGAATGCCATGCCCTTTGTATACTGTTCATTCTATCCCTCCATTTTTGAAAGCGTATCCCTAGGGCTTGACCGAAGTATTGGTAAAATTGAAACCCCTACGGCAATCAATACAATCACGCTTCCCAATAAAAACAGCAGTAACAAGTGTTGCAGCTCTAAATGGGCGTTAGCCACCGCCCCCAAGCTATCTGATGAAAACACATGCTGCATTAGCTTTGGCGCGGCCAACCCATTGAAGGCTGCTGCACCAAGCATAGAAAAGAAAAATAAAACAAGGCTTTCTGTGATCGTTTGCCCCAAAAGATCTATTTTCGAGACTCCCAGGCTGATCAGAATCGCCATTTCCTTTGTTCGCATTCGCATCCACATACAAAGCAATAAAGAGATAACAATGATTGCGGTTACCACAATCAGTACCAGCATAAGCGAAGTGATGCGGGTAACCTGTGCCAAGGGTGCCTGCATTTGTCTGTATAACGTATCAGATGTCGTTATGCTTGTGGTGTCGTTAAGCAGGGGTTTTGTTTGCTTATATAGGTCGTTCAAGTTTTCGGGGTTAGAGGTATAAACGGAAATCGAGGAAAAACCACCTGTACCGAACAGCGTTTCAAACAACCCATGGTCGACAAAGATCTGGTTTTCTATGCGGTAAGCAGCCACAATAGAGGCATCTTGCTCGCGCTCTATCCCTGAAAAGAAAATACCAATGATTTCGCCACTGGCAGTTGCCCCATTGTTTGTATTAAAGGTAAGCTGATCGCCAATGCCCAACTGGTTGGTTTCTGCTAAAATAGAATCAATCAATATGCCGCCTTGGGTTTCGGTGATGGGGGTTCCGTTTAACAACCGGTATTTTTCTTGGGCAAAGGGCCCGTCAATTTCGGTATTGTCAACCGCATGAAGTGTTACGGTCATGTTGATTGTTTCTGCCGAGTCTTTTAATGTGATGGGAAAAAAATTGGCAGGGTATACCGTACCAATTGCAGACCGATTGAGTTTGCTTACATAGGGCAATTTCAAAATTTGGGCAAGGGTCTCAGCGGAAATATTGTTTTCTCCGCGCTGGTCTTCTAAAACAAGCTTTGAACCGGCTTTTGCCTGCATAGAACGGTTGGTTGCCTGCGCAGTTTGTAAAATTATCGTTGCGCACAAAACCATGGTGCTTAGGATCAGAAAGCAAGAAAAAAGGAGAATACTTTTACTTTTTTTGCGTTGAATATAGCGAAAAGCACGCTGATAAAAAGTCATGCGCTCACCCCTCGGTTCTGTAAATGAAAACACGGTCTGCCAGTAGCGTATGATTGCTATCGTATTCGCCACTAATCAGCAATTCGGTCTGTTTTTTAATATCTCCCACGCTGGCATCCTCATAGGTAATTTCGCCCGTCTGGAGATTTGCATGTGCTATTTGAAAAGAGCATCCATCAGTATAAGAAACCGTAATCTGGTCCTGTTGGTCTTCATAGTCAGGTGCGGCTTGGTAAGCGACATCACCATCGTTTACGACAGGCACAAGCTTACAGCCACTATCAGAAAACTCGGTTACGGTGCCATTTAATTTGCACAGCTCAAAAATTTCTTTTCCGTTTTTTGGGTTTGTACTCAGAGAACTTGCTCCGTTTTTTGGGTTTGTACTCAGAGAACTTGCTCCGTTTTTTGGGTTTGTACTCAGGGAACCTGCCGTTTGTTGTGCCCCGCTGCCACAGCCGACACAGCATAGCAATAGCGACAATGTGATGAAAAGAAAAAGTAGGTTACGTTTCATTTGATAAGCACTTCCTTGTTTATTTGTCATGCTAATTATATGTTTTACAAGCTCTAAAAGTCCTATAAAAGGGGAGAACGGTGTCGCTGAATTTTAAAGGCTTTTTAGATATTTGCGTAGTATAATAAAACTGAAAGGGCTTAACTATGAAAATATTATTAATTGAAGAT
>JGI20225J20221_1000729_pt1 | contig 11288 bp, 10 predicted proteins | sample BioMet4_FD_20221 | JGI IMG/M metagenome (IMG submission 20221) | reverse complement strand
TTTAAGAATGAGTAATTTATAAAACTCATATTTAAAACAAAATAACTAGAAAAATACTTATATATAATTGTTATTTATTTGAGAAATTATTACTTATTTTGTCATGCATTTTTAGCGTTTAAATTTTGATAATAGTAACTAAGCCTTAAAATGCAGGATTCTAGAAGATTACAAAAACTACACATAGATTAAAAACGAACTATTATGAAAAAATTTATTTTATTCTTTTGTTTGACAATTATTTTATCATCATGCAAAGTTCTGAACTTCGGGCATAATATAATGCTTATAGAACAAGGAATGACAAAGAATGAGGTTTTAAAGATTTTAGGAGAGCCGAGCGACAGACAATTCCAGGGAGCAGAAGAATCATGGAGATATATTGATCCGCTTGGAGGTACAACAACTTCAACTCAATATTATATTGTTTGGTTTGATAATAACATTGTTACCAGCTTAACTACATACAATGAGCCTCTGCCAAATACTCAGAATAATAATTCGCATCATCCGAGAAGGTGATAACGATGAATTATAACTTTAACAAGTTAATCTCATGATAACAGAGAGAAAACTTTTTAGAGTAACACATTGTTATTCAATATGTACAACTTCATACTATCATGAAAACTAATTGTATATTCAAAATATCAATTGTTATAATAGCACTTCTGTTATGTGGCTGTACAAATCATATAACAGAGGTGAAAGGTCGGATGGCTAACAACTATCATTTGTTCATGGATCAACATGTTGCTGCAATGAATTCATCATTGCAAAAAATTAGTCCAGCAAAAATTACTAAAAAGAAACTTTTCAGGGCAATTCCTTCCGCCATCTTTCAATTTGAGCTATCTTCTATAGGGAATCAGAAGATTTCTTTTAAGCAATATAATGAAGTTAGAAATAACACTTTGCAAATAATTAAAGATAGCTTAAACCTATACATTATTTACAAGGATAAAGAGACTGTAAGATCATTGGTCGACAGTATTTTAAAATCCTATTCAGAACAATTTCCTGTTAAAAATGCATATTCTTATTATAAAGAGCAAAGAGAATTTGCAGGAACATTCATACAATTTCTGGAAACTGAAAACGAAGGTTATTGTAATGAAGAAAATCTACTTCCAGGAGACTGTAACTGGGGATATATTTTTCTATCAACAAATGGCAAAAGCCTACTTCAATTTCAATGCGTGGGTTCAGACAGTGTTCGGTATGATATTGGCAATTATAGAATGATTTCTGATACACTGATATGCACATTCAAAAACAGTTATTCTTATCCAGAAAAATACGACAGTAACACAGGCGTTAGCATTTCAAATCCTAATGATGGAAAAATAAATTCAGAGAAAGACTTCATTATAAAATTACTTCCATGCGAATGTTTGAAATATCCTTTCATTATTAAATATATAAATGAAGAAGATAAAGAAAGCATTCAACTACAAACATATGTAGTAAAAATAGCAACTCTAAAAGAACAAGATGACTTTATTAAGTTAATAAGAAATATAAAGCCTATTGCAAACATGATAAAATAAAAACATAAGAGGCAGTCAAAGTTGACTGCCTCTTATGTTTTTATTGGAGAATATTACTGCTAAAACATTTGTAGTTGATAAATAAATCCTAAAGAAAGCCGGTTTGTATTATCATCAAACCCTGTATTCATTAGCGATCTGGCTCTATTTGTATATTCGTATGCACGCCCCACATAGGTTAGGAAGAAATGCAAATTAGATTCCATAGGGTAATATTCCAATCCAGCAAAATAACCGTAAGAAGTTCGATATTTGCCTTTTGTAAATTCTACAGGTCCCATTTGATATCTGAGATCTTTCTTTAATGAAGCTGTTTCGTACATTCCTTTCAGGAAAACATTCCATTTTGGAGCAAACCGGTAATTCAGTTTTGTAACGAATGATAAATATTGCGCATTAACGGCATTTCCATATCTACTTGAATTAGTAATATTACTCATAATACCATTACGATCAAGTTCTTCATTGGAATACATAAAATCGAAAAACATATTGAATTTGCCTTGCGTTAGTTCATTTCCCAATGCATAGTAATACATATTCTTGCCTTTCGCTTCATTCATCAAAGATGCCGACCATCTGGTTTTGAATGCATTATCAAAGAAACTACCGTTCCAGTTCAGCGTATAAACAAAAGGAGCCTTGCTTTGCACTATTCCGGTTGTACCTACATCATAAGTATTTGCAAAGCTGCTATTCATACTGTTTAATACTTGCAATTGCAACTGATGATTATCATTGAAATTATATGCAAAGTTTACTCCGGTAAGGAAATTGCTCATATTTTCAATCATATCACTGTATTCGTATATTTCAATCGGATTAAGGTCAAATTCAATGCCTCCGTAAGCAGCACACTGCTTTCCGATAAACATTGAAAACTTGTCAGTGGCCTTTACCCCAATGCCTGCAACATCAATAGAAGTTGGCAAATTATCAATATTGCCACTACCGGTATTTGGTCTGTTCAAACGTTGTCTCCATCTATATGAAAGCCAATCGTTAATTTTACCCTTTGCCTCGATACGCAGTTGTCTCATATTGAATTTACTCATTTGGTGTGTATCTTCAATAAATTGATTATCCAAGCTTCCATTCATATTTAGAAAGAAGTTAAACTTGTCTGTTTTCTTCTTGATATTAGTTACCTCTTCAAATAAACTTTTAGAGGAACGCATCTCACCATCTTGTTGTGCACGGACTCCAGCCACACATAACAGGACTCCCAAGAATAGTATATACTTTTTCATATCAATATTCATTAAAATAAGTTTGGATCTGCTTCCAGTCATTAGTACTTGTTAATGCCAGCATCAGCAGGACTCTTGCTTTTTGAGGATTTAATTCCTGAGAGGCAACAAACCCATATTCAGCATCATTTACTTCTGCATCCAATGTGCTTGGTCCTGTTGGAACTCTTGAAGAACGAACAACCTGAATACCTGCTTTTCTGGCTCTGATTAGTTCAGGGAAAATATTCTTATGAATATTACCGTTTCCCACACCTGCATGAACAATTCCTTTATATCCAGATGCAATTAATGCATTTACAGCTTCAGGTTCAACATTTGAATAACTGTAGATAATACCTACTTTTGGCAACTTATTAAGATTATCAACAGAAAATTCAGAATTTGTAGTATGCTTTTTTACAGAAACACGATTAAAGAATACTTTACTATTAAATACATAACCTAATGGACCACAATTAGGAGATTGGAAAGTCTCAACGCTTATTGTGTTTGTTTTTAAAACATCTCCAGCTCCAAGAATCAGTCCATTCATAACTACCATTACCCCTTTACCTTTTGATTCTTTAGCCGAAGCGGTAATTACAGCATTATATAAATTCAACGGTCCATCTGCACTAATAGCAGTAGAAGGACGCATTGCCCCAACCAACACAACCGGTTTATCAGAATGTACAACAAGATTTAAGAAATAAGCGGTTTCTTCCATGGTATCAGTTCCGTGAGTAATTACAATACCATCAACTTTGCTATCGGCAAGTAATATATTAATCCGCTTCGCAAGAGTAAGCCACACATCATCAGACATATCTTGTGAGCCAATTCTTACAATTTGCTCACCTGTTACATTAGCTACATTATTAATATCAGGAACGGCATCAAGTAGTGCGCCAATAGCTACCTGCCCCGCCGTATAATTTGTTTTGGTACCCGAAGTACCGGTTCCCGCAATTGTACCTCCAGTTGCTAAAATGTGAATGTTAGGCTTTTGAGCCATTACACTTATTGCTGATAGCAACACACAAAGAACAAGAAATTGAAATCTTTTAACTGCTTTCATAACAATAAAACATTTAGTTATTAAATAATTAAATCTTAGGAAAAGAATTGAATCATCAACAATCCCATTCCTACTGCTACTGCCGTAGAAATAAGACCTGGCATCATAAATGAATGATTCAGTACATATTTACCGATACGGGTAGTTCCTGTTCGGTCAAAATTAATAGCTGCAACAACTGTTGGATAATTTGGAATAAAAAAGTAACCATTTACTGCCGGAAACAATGCAATAAGCATGTACGGTGAAATAGCCAATGCAATACCAAGTGGCATAAGTGCTCTGACTGTTGCAGCCTGACTATATAAAAGTATAGACATTACAAAAAGTGCAAATCCAAAAAGCCATGGAGTTGCAGTAACAATATCCTTAATAGAAGCTGTCAATTCAGGAAGGTTGCCCTCCAAAAAAGTATCTCCCATCCAAGCAATACCAAATATAGCAATTACAGCCTGCATCCCAGCAGGGAATACTGATCCCTGTGTGGCTTTTATACCATCCGTTTTGGTAAATAGGAGAATCAAAGCTGCAGCTGACAACATTAGTATTTCTATGATAGACGACATACTAAGTTTTACCATTTCACCATCAACATTAAATGAAGGTCTTAGACCATCAAATGAACCAAACAGCACAATAAAAAGTGTTGCAAGAATAAAAATCAAAACAGAGATTATTGCATTTCGGTTATTCTCAACCTCTTTTGTATGTATCTTTTTTGTTTCAAATTCACCTTCTGCTATTCTTTTCTGAAATTCAGGATCATCTTCAAGCTCTTTGCCTACATACAACGAATAAAATGCACCAACAAGCACCCCTACTAAAGTAGCAGGAATAGTTATTTTCAGGATATCAAATAAAGAGATGTTATATCCCGACAATAATCCGAGAAGTGCAACTGTAGCCGCTGAAATAGGACTTGCTGTAATAGCTTGTTGAGATGCTATAACTGCAATACTCAAAGGACGTTCCGGCCTTATTTTGGTTTCAGTGGCAACTTCAGCTATAACAGGTAAAACAGAATATGCAACGTGTCCTGTTCCTGCTACAATTGTAAAAAGATAAGTTACTATTGGGCTCAGCCAAACAACCTTGGATGGATTTTTACGCAACACATGTTCAGCAGCTTTCACCATGTAGTCAAGTCCACCGGCAGCCTGCATACAAGAAGCAGCAGAGATTACTGCAGCAATCATTAACATCACATCAATTGGAGGTGCTGTTGGTTGTAATCCAAAAACAAAAGTTAGGATAGCTAACCCCACTCCTCCCATAACTCCAAGTCCAATACCTCCTAGTCGTGCGCCAACAAGAATAGCAACTAACACAAAAATCAATTGTAGAACCATATTTACATTTTATAATAAAGTAGAATATTTAAGTAAAATCAGACTGATATAAGTTTATCATATTACAATATGAATATAACAAATAAATTTATAAATAGGTTTGATTTTAGGAATTATAAATCACACTCTTTGCAAAAACTATTGCATTCATATTTATGTTATTAATTAACAATAGAATAACAAATTAACAACATCAAATCATGAAAACTTACTTAATAATGTTTTTGTTAGTATTCTCAATGAGAATATTCTCCCAGGATATATATAACAAGGAGAATGAGATAAACACTTTTAATAAGTATTCTAACATAGAAATTGGTAATTCACTAAATATTTCTTTACCTGAAACAACTGAAAACCATTTGTATAAATGTGGAGTTTACTTAGAAAAATCTGCTAATTATAGATATTTTGCTCTTGGGTCGTTAGCTGCAAGTATTATTCTATCTTCTGCAGGTTCAAATTCTAATGANCTCTTTATCAACGGAACAAGGTAGGTGCGTATTCATTTAACTCAAGAAATGCGACGGAAAAATAGCTTAGGACTGACTACGATATCATGTTTGTATCCCGTCTACACCTTTTTATTTCAACCCGACGTTGGCGTGATTACCGTGAACATAATTATAACGAACAGAAAAAAGTAAGCCCGTTTTCAGCTTTAATCTCGAGCTTTCGTTAATGTATTTAGGGTACGACCGTCCGGTTTGCTTCGGATTTCGAGCGCATAGCTATTAATACCGACTAAAAAAAGCGTATATTAGTGAGCTAAACTAATTTTATGAAAAAAGCATTAAATGTTAGGTAACCAACAGACATATTGACAGCGAACTGAAAAAATGATAACCTTTAATAAGAAAAGAAGGTAATAACCCTAACTTAAATAGCAACTTTCTCTTATTAATAATCATTTGGGCAAACCGCCTTAATTTAAATTAACGGTATAATTAAACAGGGTTACCCAAACAAAAAAAATAATTTAGAACCAAAAATATTATAACTTTCCTAAACCATTTCACGTTGATTAAAAGGGGGGGGCAATTAAAGACATTTTGTTTAGGAGACAAACAAAAAAAAAGCATAAAGGGAAAACTAAATAGTTTTTTATTTTAAACTAGCGTATTAACACCCGTTTTTCGCAAAGTTAAAAAGAAAAGGGAACCCTGAATGTTTACCTAATTTTGTCCAAAAGGTTTTAGAAAAACTAAGCTGGCTATACCTTTGAAAGATTATTGAACTATAAGTTCGTAAAAAAAAGGTTTAATTTAGTTCAAAACCATTTACCGGAAACCCAAGGTTATATAGCGGCTGCAGTGGTTTACCTAACCACGTTAGGGGAAACTTTCAAAATATGGAAAAATGCAGAAAGTTTATTACTTTACAGCAACTTGTAGGCGGAAACAGTCCAAGTTTTTCTCACCATACTTTTTGTGGCGAAGTTGGGTGTCTCTCTTTTAACCATTTAAAATATAAGGCATTATTACAAATTGGGACAACTTCGTGTTATCGGTATTACCCTTCGAATTAGTATTAATTAAGAAAGAAAGGTAAAATTTTGTTGCAAAAAAACTGGGAATACCCTGGCTGTCTGAATGGAACAGGAACTATTTCTTTAACTTTTTAATTGCTAAACAAATAAAGATTTCAACAGAAATTATTATATTCGCAATATAAAAAAGAATCTGTATGAAGAATTATTTTTTAATATTTGTTCTTTTATCACTTCCACTAAAAGCACTTGCACAAACAAGTCCGGATTCTGTTGTGATCAATTTCTACAAATGGTACTTTGATGTTATCGAGAGTGGACAAATTGAAGAATACCAGCCCATATTTGCAGCAGATTCACTAGGAATGACAACTCTTAATATGGATAAATATATTAAGAACCTACGGCAGTACAACTTTTCAGATAGTCTTATAATCCATGAAGTAGCTTCGTATCAAACTTGTATTAAGGAAATCAATAAAATAAAATTTGATGAATTAAACGATAAATTCCCCAATTTGGAAGATTACAGAAATATTGGTTGTGACTTTTTCAATATATATCGATGGATTATGGATGTTGAGCCAATGTATGGTATAGATATTATTGAAACCTTTAAAATCAATGACGAGAAAGTTATAATTAAAGGAAAATTCTTTAGAGGCAATGTGGAATCAAAAGATAAAGCTTACTGGAATAAGTTTTTATATGTTTCATTAAAAAAAGAAAATAATATCTGGAAAATTGATCAGATAGAGATCAAGAAAACAAATGAAAGATAGAGTACGAATATTTATAACACTATTTTCATTCCTATAAAATAATTCAGAGGGTATTTCCTTATACCTACTGAACATTTACCTGAACATTCTCTTCTGGCTCCGCATGAATGTATACCTCACTTCTTTTAATAAGGTTACCAATTTCAATTTCTATCTTATCACAAATTTCATGTACTTGCTTTAAAGATAAATCTGGTTGAAGATGAACATTGACTTTTATAAAGGTATTTGCTCCAGCAGAACGAATTTTAAGATCATGATAAGATATTACTTCAGGTGTAGCAGATAATAACACTTCCACCATGTGAACTTTTTCTTGAGGAGCCGTATCAAGTAAAACATCAATAGACTTTTTACCTAATTTTAAAGAAACAGAGACAACCAGTATTGCAACAAATAGTGCAGCTATTGAATCAGCAAAGAAAAAGCCAAAGTTTGCGCATATTAGTCCAAGTAGCACTACGGAAGAACTCCATACATCAGTAGAAAAATGCAAGGCATCTGCCTCCAGAGCCTGACTGTTATGTTTCTTAGCAACCTTTGATAAAGCTCTTGAACGAGTTACATCTATTATAATCGCTGTAATAACTACTATATAACTCCAGATATTTACTTTTATTTCTGTTTCTCCAGTAACCAATCGATTAATAGCTTCATAGATAATCCAGATACAAGTGATCAGAAGCAATAAAGTTTCAATCAAGGCTGAGAAATTCTCAACCTTACCATGCCCGTAGTTATGTTCTTTATCAGCCGGTTTATCAGAAATACTGACCGAAAAAAATGTAATTACAGCTGCTATAAGATCAAGAGTTGAATGCAACGCTTCAGAAAGTATACCTAAACTACCTGTAAGAATACCGATAATCATCTTAAATCCAGTCAAAAATATCGCTGCTAATACGGAGAGCAAAGCAACTCTCTTCTTCTCATTTTTAATCATTATAATCTACATATTAATTTATTAGGGATACTTTTCAATAGAACAAAGCTATAAAAATAAGTTGAAAACGACAGATTATTTCAAAAAAAAGAGCTGCAGATTGAGTTATATAGATTTAGTCTAATTATTTCTAATTTAGATAGCATAAAAACAATCATAAAAACTCTAATTATCAATACTTTAAAATACAACATGTTAACAATTTTAATAAGATTCCTTAATTTGATGTGATTTTTATTGTTACAATTCATTTTATACAAAACAAATTTAGTACTTTTGCCGCATCTTTTTTAGAGAATAAAAGGCAAAAGTAAGGCTTTTACTTTTGTCTATAAACAGTTACAATTGAATCATACTTAGATGGCAAACTTTGATTTCAGGAATTTGGCTTCTCGCGGTAAATCCGCCTTTGTTTTCTTCAAATCCAAATGTAAATTTTTAGGAACTAAATACAAATCATTATACCAGAATTCTCCCTGGTATAAGAAAATTGTAATCGTTTTTTGTTCCTTAATTCTTTTGTTTTCTCTTTATTTATTCATGGTAGATATAAACTTCCTTTGGTTGTTTGGAAAATCTCCTAGTATGTCGAGCATAAATAATCCGAACCAAAGTGTCGCCTCGGAAATTTATAGCGCAGATGGCAAGCTTATCAGTAAATATTTTAGGGAAAATAGAACTCCTGTTGAATATGAAGAAATCTCGCCAATTTTAATTAAGACACTTATCAGTACTGAAGATGAACGTTTTTACGAACACTTTGGAGTCGACTTAAAAGGAGTTTTTGCAGCTGTTAAGGATATGGCTCACGGCAATGCTCGGGGTGCCAGCACTATTACTCAGCAACTCGTGAAAAATTTATTTAAAGTGCGCTCCCAATATTCAAGAGGACTTATAGGGAATATTCCTGGTTTTAAACTGCTTATTATGAAATCGAAAGAATGGATTACAGCAGTTAAAATTGAAATCTTTTATTCCAAAAAAGAGATTCTTACCATGTATCTCAACACTGTTGATTTTGGTAGCAATGCTTATGGAATAAAGACAGCCTGCAAAACCTATTTTAATACTACTCCTAGAAATCTGACAATAGAACAAGCTGCAACATTGGTAGGTTTACTTAAGGCTACAACCACCTATAATCCTCGTTTAAATCCAAAAAATAGTCTTAAAAGACGTAACGTAGTATTAGAAAACTTATTAACTCATCGCTTAATCAGTAAAGCTGAGTTCGATTCTTTGAAACGAATTCCAATCAAACTGAATTATAGCATTGAGCAGAATTATGGTGGACAAGCTCTTTATTTTAGAGACGCTGTCGCTGAATCTCTTAAAAACTGGTGCAAAGAAAATGATATTGACTTATATTCTGACGGACTGAAAATATACACAACTTTAGATACCAGAATGCAAAAGTACGCTGAAGAAGCTGTAGACAAACAAATGCGTATAGTACAGCGTAACTTTGACAGCCATTGGGGAACTGAGAACCCATGGCAAGATCAGAATCATAAAGAAATCGTTGGATTTATTGAAGATTTGGCAAAGAAAACCGATACATATAAAATCCTGGAACAAAAATATCCTAACAGACCAGATTCTATTAATTATTATCTTAACAAACCTCATAAAGTTAAGGTCTTCGATTATAAGACTGGAACTAAAGAAATGAATATTAGTACAATGGATTCTATCCGTTATATGGAAAGGTTTATGCACACAGGCTTTGTGGCTATGGAGCCTCAAAATGGATTTGTAAGAGCTTGGGTAGGCGACATTGATTTCAATTCCTGGAAATATGACAAAGTACTTTCAAAGCGCCAACCGGGATCAACTTTCAAACTATTTGATTATGCTACTGCTTTCAATAAAGGAATGTCTCCTTGCGATGAACGGGTTGATCAATATCTTGAATGGGAAGTTATGGAAAAAGGAGAACTTAAAAAATGGACTCCACGTAATGCAAACGGAAACTATTCAGGTCAGACATTGACACTAAAAGCTGCATTTGCAAGATCTATTAATAGTATTGCAGTACAAATTGCAAAAGAAGTAGGTATTGCTGAAATTATCAAGACAGCACATGCAATGGGTATTAAAACTCCACTGCACAATATACCGGCAACAAGTCTGGGAGCTTCAGACGTTTCTTTATTAGAACTAGTTAATTCTTACTGTACTGTTGTGAATGATGGTATGACCCACGATCCTGTATTGGTAACACGTATTGAAGATCGTAGCGGTAAGGTTCTATATAGTTATACACCAGAACAGAAGCAAGCCATTCCTTATGAGACAGCATTCCTGATGCAGCAAATGCTTCAAGGAGGACTTACTGAACCAATGGGAACAACTCAGAATTTATGGTCTTTTGATGTATTCAAATACAACACCGATTTTGGAGGTAAAACCGGTACATCATCTAACCACTCTGATGCATGGTTCGTTGGTGTAACTCCGAACTTAGTAGGTGGTGCATGGGTTGGAGGCGAACATCGAAGCATTCACTTTAGAACAGGTAAATTAGGAGAAGGAAGCAAGACTGCCTTACCAATATTTGGTTATTTCATGGAGAAAGTGCTCGCTGATACTCGATTATCTAAATATAGAGCTAAGTTCCCTAAACCAAAACAACCGATCACTAAAAACTATCAATGTCAATCTTCATATCCTTCTGCAAAGAATGATTCTATTGACGGATTAGCGTCTGATAGTACTGCTATCAATTCTGATCAAGAAGGGCTGGAAGAAGATAATGTAGAAGAACAACTTTAAAAAATAAAGCTTCGAAAAGTATAAAGGCTCAGATAAACTAATTTATCTGAGCCTTTTTATTATGCTTCTATAATGTTATCGGCTGAAGGT
>JGI20225J20221_1002957_pt1 | contig 11293 bp, 8 predicted proteins | sample BioMet4_FD_20221 | JGI IMG/M metagenome (IMG submission 20221) | reverse complement strand
GTACGCCGCCTCCAACCCAGCTCGGAACAGCCCGGCGTTGAGTACGCTGTCCTCAACTCAACTCGGCGCAGCCCAGCGTACAGTACGCCGCCTTCAACCCAGCTCGGAACAGCCCGGCGCTGAGTACGCCGCCCTCAACTCAGCTCGGAACAGCCCGGCGTAGTGTACGTTGCCTCCAGCTCAACTCGGCACAGCCCGGCGCAGGGTACGCCGCCTCCAACCCAGCTCGGCACAGCCCGGCGTACAGTACGCCGCCTTCAACCGCCCGAGCGTTGCGTTGTTTGTTCGAAAAAGCAGGGTGGTCACCCTGCAGTGCTGCCGGCGCGAAGCAACCCTGACAGCGCGGCAGGGGCGAGGTGGCTGAAGAAACTAACACTTGGCCTAGCCCAACTGCAGAAGGGTGAGAGCCGGAAAACAATATTCGGAAGCGAGCTTACAAATAGTTTTGAAGATGGTATTACGAAAAGCAGCCATCAAAAAAGCTGTGGCCTTACATTGGTTGCGCCATTGCAATGCAACCCATTTACTAGAGGCAGGAGTAGATTTAAGGTTTATACAGGAGCTGCTGGGGCTAAGAGCAGCAAAACTACAGAAATTTACACCCGCGTTTCCACAATGAGCTTGCAAAGAATTAAAAGCCCATTTGATGACATGTAACAACAAAAAATAATTATTTTTAGGAAAAATAAAATGCACCAAGTTGAGAAAAAGGTATACAATATTTCCAATATAGGGTGGATATATGCACCTTTTTTGGAAAAAGGTGCATATATAAACGAGTTGTATGCAAGTGTAAATTCCACCGCACAAGACAGCATATTTTCAAAAGAATTATTTCCTTACCTTCATAAAGAATTGCATATAATAAATAAAATGTTTAAATTTGACACTATCGTCAAACACAAATGTAAAACCAAATGATTGTAATCGACAACAAAGCTTCCGAGATAGAAGTAAAAATAATTGAAGCTGCGAACAAAGTGTTTTTAAAAGAAGGTATTCAAGGTACTACAATGGGGCAAATAGCTGACGAAGCCGGAATTAGTCGTACTTCTTTAAATTACTATTTCAGATGCAAAAAACATCTGGTAATTCATGTTGTAAATGGCTTAGAAAACAAAATAGTTCCGGCTGTTTCAAGCCTTATCAATAATGAAGAACTAACTATTCTTGAAAAAATTCAACTATTTGTTGATGAATACTTGTCATTGATTTCAAAATACCCAATGATACCAAATTTTATTTTTTCAGAGTTATCTCAAGACCCTGAATGGTTTTTTCAAGCACTTAGACAACGCGATTTGGATTTTGAAAAGTTTATAATACAAATGGATAAGGAAATTTCAAAAGGTCAAATTAATAGCTTTACAATGGAAGAATTATTTGTTAATGTTTTTGGCTTATGTGCATTTCCTGTATTAATTAAACCCATATTAATGGAATTCTTTTTTCAAAACAACAAAGAAGAAATTGACAAATTTATGGATTTACGCAAAAATCAAGTCAAACGATTAATTAACTGTTGGTTGGAAAAATAAAAAAAATTTAAAACGCATTTGACACATGTGTCAAACATGAATGATTAAATATTAAATTATGGAAACTTTAAGACTTGGAATTGATATAGGATCAACCACGGCAAAAATAGTGGTCTGCAACAAAGTCGGTGCAGTACTGCATTCTAATTATGTTAGGCATAACACTCGCATTCAAGAAACTTTGATCAAATTGTTAAGTGAAACTGACAATAAATTCATCAATTCACTTTTTCAGGTTGCTTTTTCAGGCTCTGCTGGTATGGGAATAGCTGAAACTACAGGTTATTTGTTTGTTCAGGAAATTATTGCAGCAGCAACTTTGGTCGAAGAAAATTTTAAGAGCGTCAAAAGTCTTATTGATATTGGCGGTGAAGACTCTAAGTTAATTTTATTTAAAGAATCAAAAATTCCCGATATACGTATGAATGGGAATTGTGCTGGTGGAACCGGAGCTTATATTGACCAAATGGCCGCATTATTAAACTTATCAATAGATGAATTAAATAGTTTGGCCTGGAAATCGACAGTAACTTATCCTATTGCATCTCGCTGTGGCGTTTTTGCAAAAACCGATGTTCAGAATTTGGTTAGTAGAAAAATCAACACAGCAGATATTGCCGCTTCAATTTTCGATGCAGTTGCCGGACAAATTATCAACACTCTTGCACGAGGTTGCAGCATTGAAACTGAAATATTGTTTTGTGGAGGACCACTAACATACATCAGTTATTTAAGGGAGTCTTTTTTAAAACTTTTAAAAATAAACAAACAACAAATAATTATTCCAAAAAATGCTGAACTATTCGTTGCAATTGGAGCAGCTTTTTCTATTGAACCAAACACTAAAATTCTTAAGCTTCCTGATTTAATCAAAACAATAAAAACGACGCAGCATATTTGTTCAAATAACAATCGTTTGAAGAGACTATTTGCCAATAAATATGAAGCTAATGATTGGCAACTTAAACGACATGAAATAATAATACCTAAAAGAAAGCTTAAGCAAGGTGACACCTGTTTTTTAGGAATAGATTCCGGTTCTACAACAACCAAAATAGTTATTATAAATTCCGAAAAAGATATGCTTTTTTCATATTATAAGAATAATAATGGCAAACCATTGGAAACAGTAGTAGAAGGTTTAAAACAGTTTACTGAACAGCATTTCATGGATATTTCAAGCCTGACTGTTGGTAAGGCAGCAGTAACCGGATATGGCGAAGAGTTAATAAAAGCGGCTTTAAGAATTGATTATGGTCTAGTCGAAACAGTTGCCCATTTTATTGCTGCTAAACATATTGAACCCAATGTGTCCTTTATTTTAGATATTGGTGGACAGGACATAAAAGCAATATTTGTTCAAAACCAAACAATTAGCAATATTGAAATCAACGAATCTTGTTCGTCAGGTTGTGGTTCATTTATCGAAGGTTTTGCAAATACGTTAGGGTACTCCTGTACCGATTTTTCAAATTTGGCTCTAGAGGCTGAAGCACCATATGATTTAGGTACAAGATGTACAGTTTTTATGAATTCAAAAGTAAAACAAGCTTTGCGAGAAGGAGCAACAATCCCTGATTTATCGGCTGGCTTAGCCTATTCTGTTATCAAAAATTGCCTGAATAAAATATTACACATTAAAAGCGCTTCCAATTTAGGCGATAACATTGTTGTTCAAGGAGGAACATTTAAGAATAAAGCTGTTTTCAGAAGCCTTGAGATATTATCAGGTAAAAAAATAGTAGTATCAGATAATCCTGAAATGATGGGAGCTTATGGTGCAGCCTTGTATGCTTTGGATTCAAGTGACTCCAATGGTTTTAAGAGTATGTTTGTTGGTTTTCAACATTTAGATAAAATTGTTGAATACAAAACAAAGCTTTCTACATGTCATGGTTGTTCAAATCATTGTCAAATTACAACGTATACGTTTGCACATAAGGGTAAATGCTTTTCAGGAAATAAATGCGAGAAAATTTTCACGAACAACAGTAAAGCCGTTAATCACGGGGAAAATATTTTTGATTATAAACGACAAATTCTTTTTGACAGAAAGAATAATAACGATTCGTTAACAGAAACCACAATTGGTATCCCACGGATTTTAAATATGTATGAAAATTATCCATTTTGGCACACCTTATTGTCTCAATGTGGTTATCGTGTTGAACTATCAGATGAAAGTACGAATGAAATATATAAAAAAGGAATCGGTGCAATAATGTCCGACAATATTTGTTTCCCGGCAAAACTATCGCATGGGCATATTGTAAATTTACTCGAAAAAAAAGTAGATAGAATATTCTATCCCTTTGTAATTTATGAAAAAAACGAATTCGAAAAGTCAGACAACTGCTATAATTGTCCGATTGTCACAGGTTATTCAGAAGTTTTAAAAAACACAACTTTTTTGAAAGATTCAGCAAATATACCTTTCGATTCTCCGGTAATAAATTTTAATAATCCTGATTTGTTAAAAAAAGCATGTTGGAGCTATTGCAAAAGTTTAGGTGTAAAAAAATCATCTTTTTCTAAAGCGTTTGCTGCTGCATTAGATGAACAACAAAACTATAAAATCTTATTAAAATCAAAAAACAATGCCATTCTTAACGATGCAATCTGCAATAATAAACTGGTGGTAATGTTAGCCAGCCGCCCATATCATACCGATAAATTAATTCATCAACAGGTTTCACAAATGTTGTCTGATTTAGGGGTGAACATTATTAACGAAGATATTATATCAAAAAAAAACAATGAGGATTTTGATTCTTTTTATTCTGTTTCACAATGGAACTACACAAACCGAATACTACAGTCTGCTTCATGGGCTTCCAAACAAAAGTTTGCTATGGGTTTTATCCAATTAAACTCATTTGGTTGCGGTCCCGATTCTTTTATTATTGATGAAATTAGAGATCTGACAAAAAAATCAGGCCTGTCTTACGCCTTAATCCGGATTGATGAAATATCCAGCCCTGGTTCTATTAAACTAAGACTTCGTTCTTTAGTTGAATCATTAAAACTAAAAACTAAAAATTCTCAACCCGAAATACAAATTGCAATATGAAACTTCCCATTTTTACAGAGGCTGATAAATCAAGAACTATTTTAGTTCCTTGGTTTTCTGAATTTTATTCACCATTTATTCCATCAATAGGGAAACTGCTTGGTTATAAAATAGAAAATTTACCCCCTTCAGATAGTACTTCAATTGATTTGGGTTTAGAATACGCAAATAATGAAATTTGTTATCCTGCTACTTTAGTTGTTGGCGATATTATTAAAGCATTAAAAAGCAATAAATATAATCTGGAAGAAATTGCTATTGGTATAACCCAAACAGGAGGTCAGTGCAGAGCAACCAACTATATTTCTTTAATTAAAAGAGCATTGGTAAATTCTGGTTTTGCCAATATTCCTATTGTATCGGTAGCTCCTTCTGACTCAACATTTAATGAGCAACCGGGATTTAAACCAAATTGGTTGAAAATTATTAAACCTGTTTTTATAGGTCTGCTTTTCGCAGATAGTATATCACGTTTGTATTATGCATCTGCTTCTCGCGAAAAGGGAAGTGAAAATTCAAAAAGATTAAAAGAAAAATATTTAACGCTAGCCAAAGAATTAATAGAAAGAAATAAAGAAAACAAACTCATAGATTTACTTGAGGAAGCTATCCTTGACTTTAATAATATACCGATTTCTAATTCAGATATAAAAACAGTAGGAATAGTTGGTGAAATATATATAAAATACAATTCTTTTGGCCATTTCAACATTATAGATTGGCTAATTGAAAATCAGGTAGAGGTTGTATTACCTCCATTAATGGAGTTTTTTATGCAATCATTTGTAAATTCGCAAGCACGCGAAAAAGACTATATAGATCCTAAAAATCATTTTGGTTTTACAAAAAATATTTTAAAATCATTAGCAAATAATCATATTATTAAATTTGAGAAAAAGCTAACAAAATTCAGATTTTATCGACCTGTTTATAATATTAACCATTCAGCTCATCTTGCCTCCGAAATACTAAGTTTAAATAATCAGTATGGTGAAGGCTGGCTTATACCTGCCGAGATAGCATCTTATTCAAAGCAAAATATCAATCATATTGTTTGTATTCAACCTTTTGGATGTATTGCAAATCATATTGTGGGCAAAGGCATGGAAATGAAAATTAAAAGCCTTTATCCCAATGTGAACATTTTATACCTGGATTTTGATTCGGGTATGAGCAAAGTCAATATTTTAAATAGGTTACATTTCTTAGTCCAAAACATTAAAAAGAGAAAAAACTATGTTACATGTAAATGATACAGAAAAAATAATCTTTGATGCTGCACAAAAGGTTTTTACTATCAAGGGTTTTAGCGGTGCAACTATGGATGATATTTCGAAGGAAGCAAATGTCAACAAGGCGGCTTTACATTATTATTATCGGTCAAAAGAAAAGCTTTTTGAGTTGGTATTTCAAAAAAACTACCATGTAATTTTAGATAAATCAAGAAATATTTTGGAAACGACAGATAATATTGAAGAAATTATTAAGAAGCTAAATAATATGTATTTTGATACATTATCAGAACATCCATATTTAGCTAACTGCATTTTAAATGAATATACAACAAACTCTGATCGTGTATTAGGTTTGATTACGTCAAACGGGAGTGTGAATTTTTCAATTTTACGGTTATTGGCTCTCGTCAGGGTAAAGATTTTTAAAGGGAAAACTGATTTTGAATATTCATTAAATTTAATGCTAAATATCATTTCAGTCAATATTTTCCCTTTCTTAATTCGCCCGATATTAATAAACCTATTCAAAATGAATGATGTTCGTTTTAATAGCATCATGAATAACCGAAAGATTTATTTAACAGACTTTCTTTCAAAACACCTGCAATAGCCCGCTTTATTTGTCAGCACATTAGCAAGTCACAATTACCAGGCTCAAACCAAAACTTGCCAAATAGATTACAAGGCCAGCCTGAGTAACCGCCTTTAAGGTCGGTTTTAGGATTCAATTCCCACAAAAAAAAACCAAATTCGTGCTCCGTAAGCAACATTAGTGCGATATGATAGAGAATCAAAGCGTAGTGCTAAACAATAAACTGATGAGACTTGAATAAACACCAGCATACAACACGTTATATAAATAAATTGGCAATCAGTGGTTTGCGTAAGTTCGAGCATTTAATTATGTTTACATTAATTTGAAACGAAGGAGCTATGCAATGCCAATCAATTCATATAACCAACGTTACCAGCAATTATAACAACGCAACATAACATACACTTAAAATAATTGATATGGCATTACCATCAACCTACACACAAGCATACGGACAGCTTGAAGAATTTTTCCCCCGATCGCGCGGACATGCTGTCCGTGCGCACCAACCCAGCCCAAGATCAAATATAGCAAAAACCCTGTAGACTGTTGGCAGAATAGCAGCCATGGCAAAAGTGAATAACTTTGATTAGGACGTTTCGTCCGGCTGCAGCAGCGGTGGTATTACTACTACCTACATGCCGCTAAAGCCTTGCACTCTTTCTCTGTATAGCTTATGGGCCACAGGCCCATGCTACCGCTTTACACGCTATAACAGGCTGCGGTAATTACCTTTTTTAGGCTAGAGATAAAGGTTTCTGAGTGTTGGCCTAGTAGGTTGGCACGGACGAGGACGTCCGCGCCATCGTTGCATTTCATGTCCTGGCTAGCGTGAGAAGGTCTGAATAGGGTTGGGTCTGGAATAGCAGCATTCAACCTGTGCCATCCAACAACATAGCCCACGGTTTCAACCGTGGGTTAGCAATGTGTTCCGGATTTTGGGAACCGTTTCAACGGTTTAAGGTTGAGCACCTACCTAATCCCCTAAATTCCTAATCAGCTATTAGCCTCCTCTACCTCAACTTTATCAACCCAAAAATTCCATTGATAAGCGTAAGCGGATGCACGGGGTTGCCGGGGATATAGAGGTCTACGTGGTGCTTGTCCAGAAAGGCTCTGTTCACGGCAGGGCTATCGGCAAAAATGCCACCGCTAATGGCATCGGTGCCGGCCAATATTACCAGCTTGGGCGAAGGGGTGGCGGCAAAGGTAATATCCAACGCCTCGGCCATGTTTTCCGAAATGGGTCCGGTAATCACAACACCATCGGCATGGCGTGGGGAGGCCACAAACTCAATACCAAAACGCCCCATGTCGAACTGCACGTTACCGGCAGCATTCATCTCCCATTCACTACTGCCATCGCCACCGGCCGAAACCTGCCGCAGCTTGAGCGAGCCGCTGAAGAGGCGGTAAATCTCCTTGCGCACCAAGGCCGGATTCATCATAATGGGCTGGTCGATGCCCTCCTTTACAATGAGGTTGGAGCGGTCGTTGGAGGAGAGCTTGTAGTCGGTGGTGAACTGCACCTTGTTGGGGAAGGCCCGGGCGCACTCGCCACAGAATACGCACTTGCCCATGTCGATGCTCACCGGATTGGCGGCAATGGCCTCGGTGGGACAAAGCGCCACCAGCGCGTCCACATCCACGCTTTCGGTGCTAATAATGGGTCTACCACGAAATATACCGGGGACCTTGGCCGTGGTAACATCGGGAATAAACTGCTTCCCTTGGTGGTATAGTATTTTCAGATTATCTAGCATGGCGTTCCGCTTTTCTGATAATGTTACAAATCGTGCCCACTGTAGGAGAGGTTGAAGCTCTTGTTGCAGATGGGGAAATCGGAAATCTCGTTATTGCGCACGGCCAAAGCCAGCGCCAACCAGTTGTGAAACGAGGGGTCCTTAATCTTATAGAGCAGCAGCTCCCCGTTTTCGTCGGTAATGGCGGCATGACAAATTTCGCCGCGCCACCCCTCGGTGAGCGAAATGGCAAATGAGCTGGGTGCCAACGGCCCCATCTTCCTCTCCGGCTCCGCAGCTGGAATGTCAGTAATCCATTGGTTAAGATAGCCGATGGACTGCTTTACCTCCTCACGTCGGATTTGGGTACGAGAGTAAACATCGCCATGATGCTTGATAATGGGTTCGTGATTCAGCGTGGTGTAGAGCCCATAGGGGTGCGATTTTCGAATATCTCGAACAAGGGTATTGGCCCGTGCGACCATGCCCACCGCGCCAATGGTGGTAAGCTGCTCGGCGGTCAGTGCTCCGGTGCGCTCCAACCGCGAAAGTGCGCTGGGAAGCGAAAATAGCTGGTCGTTCATCTCGCAAAAGTCGGGCACAAAGGCGCTAAACACCTCAGTGAGCCTATTGGCTAAAGCCGGAGTATAGGGGAACTGGTTTTTGCCAACTCGTATCAGCCCTTTCCCAAGCCTATTTCCACCCCACTCCTGCAGGTAGTTGATAATGGGTGTGCGCAGCCGTCCAAATACCGAGCTGCCAAGCTGGTAGGCAATGTCGGTGCAAATGCCGCTGAGGTCACCGGTGTGGATGGCTATTCGCTCCAGCTCCTGCGCCAGCGTTCTTGCATAAAGTATATCGTTCGAAGGTTCAAAGCCACTTAAGCTCTCCCACAGGTAGGCAAAGGCTGTTGTATGACCCACCACGCTATCGCCGGCAATACCCTCAGCGAGGATGGTGCGCTGTAGCAAATTCTTCTTGCTAAGGAAAAGGCTCTCCACTCCACGGTGCTGGTATCCCAGCTGGATTTCGAGGTGAAGAATCTGCTCGCCATTGCACAGGAAGCGAAAATGTCCGGGCTCAATAATTCCGGCATGTACGGGTCCCACGCCAACCTCATGCAACTCCTCACTTTCGATGTTAAAGAAAGGATAGTTGGCCATCACCTGCGATTTGTCGGCGCGGTTGTATGGGTAGCGCACCGGCTTCAGCCAAGGATGGTCAAGGTAGTCAACTCCAAAGTTCTCGTGGATTTCCCGCTCAAATTTTTCAAAAGCATAGCTATGAGCGGTGAAGGAGGAGAGCTTCTGCTTTGGCTCCACCACCGAGGAGGAGACCAGAATTGTGTGCTCCACATCATCGGCTATGCAGCAGTAGAGCGCAATTTCGTCCTTAACGCGAAGCCCAAAGTAGGTAACGCAGTGCCGTTCGGGCCTATTCAGGAGCAGCTCCACGTTTTGCGTTAAGAAGGCGCCATACTCCAGCTCCGGAATGGAGCTTACTGTCACGCGCTGCTGGTTATGTAGGGTTAGGTAGCTCATGTTACATGGGTAAAATGGAAACTGCATCCTGAATGAGATGAACAAAGGCAGCCGGTGGATTCAAACCCAACCAAACGGCTCCAAAGAGCAGAACAAATTGGCTTAACGACTCCAACGGGCGGATGTGCGGAACGTGGCTATCATCGAAACCAACGGCAGGAGTAAACAGAATTTTAAAGATGTTCTTGCCAAACGCCCAAATAATAATGGTGAGCAGCAATAGGGCCAGCAGCAACATAACAAGGTGTTGCCCCTCGAAGAGTGCCCTGAAAATGAGAAACTCGCTTACAAACAGCCCCGAGGGAGGCATGGCCGTAGCACTGATAAATCCAAAAAGGAGAACCATGGCTCCGGTGGGGTTATACTTGAAGTAGTTCCCAATATGATAAATATTCTTATCCTGAAACACCCGGTAAACCTGGTTGTACTGGAAAAAGAGGCTACTCTTTACAAAGGAGTGCAGTATTACGTGCAGTATGGCGGCATAGAAGCCAATGCCACCTGCAGCAACTCCCAGCATCACAATTCCCATGTGCTCAATGCTGGAGTACGCAAACATGCGCTTAATATTCATCACCTTCATCATGTAAACGGTGGCCACAAAAATGGAGAGGATGGCGGCCACAAAAATAATGGTGTTGGCCCAGTGGTAGAGTGAGGTGTGGGCCAGAATTGCATAGGTGCGGAATATGGCCACAAAGCCCATGTTCATTAGCACCGACGAAAGAATAGCCGCAGCCGGTCCGGGCGCCTTGTCCTTGGCATCGATGCCGGCGGTATACATGGGAATAAGTCCAATCTTAGCGGTGAAGCCTGTAAATATGAAGAGGAAGGCAAGCCGCAACCAAAAGGGATTTAGCTCTTGGCTATGCGCCATTAGGTTGGCAAACGACAAATCTTTATCCCCTGCCTGATTTAGCGACAGGCTCAAAAACAGGATACCCACAAACACCAGCGAGATGCTGATGGCGCATATAAACACGTACTTCCACGTTCCCTCCAGCGCCAGCTTATTTCGGTGGTGGTAAATAAGCGCGGAGGCGCTCAAAGTGGTAAGCTCGGCAAAAATCCACACCACTGCAATGTGGTTGGCAAGGTAAGCAGCGCTAATGGAGGTGAGCAGCACCACCATCGCCGCAAAGTAGATGCTGCGGCTCTGTGGCTTTTCGCCCTGTCGGCTTATGTAAAGGTGGCTGTGAATAAGAGCCGGAATGCTGATAATGCTGAGGGTAATCAGCAGGAGTATGCCCAACGAATCGAAGGCGAAGTAGTCCAGCTCCGTATGCTTATAGTTGAAGCAGGCAAATATGGTGAAGCCCCACAGCAGAATCTCGTAGGCAATGAGGAGCAAGCTGTTTATACGCTTGTTGCGGTTTACAAAAAGCAAGCCGCCTATGGTATATGCCCCGGTTAAAAATAGTCCCGTCATGTGGCTAACAATTAATAGTCCTTTAAATTACTGAGCTGATCCACGTTCACATCCTTAAACACGTCTCCAATCTTATTTAAGAAGATGCCCAAAATGAGCACGCTGGCAAAGATGTCGAGCATTACGCCAAGGTTCACCAGCAT